>OLVZ01001947.1_pt1 | contig 16403 bp, 18 predicted proteins | sample 1673341 | NCBI WGS metagenome assembly OLVZ01 (sample SAMEA3178944, study PRJEB25190) | human gut metagenome | biome: human gut; feature: human-associated habitat; material: faeces | place: Austria | collected 2013 | reverse complement strand
CAGAAGGCCCCAGTGGGGCCTTCGTCGTGAGCAGGACTGCCCGAGCGCCGGATGAAACATGCCAGCGGCATATTCGGATTGTATGCACAGGAGGGCGTCTCATGAACTACGCTGAGATCAAATATTTCGATATTGCCAACGGCGAGGGCGTGCGTACGGTGCTGTTCGTGAGCGGATGTCGTCGCGGATGCAAGAACTGCTTCAACGAGGCAGCGTGGAACTTTGCTGCGGGCAATCCCTTCACGCGTGAGGTCGAAGATCAGATTATCGAGAGCATGCGCCCCTCATATGTGGACGGCTTGACGGTGTTGGGCGGCGAACCCATGGAGCCTGAGAACCAGGCGGGTTTGGTGGAGTTTATCGAACGCGTGCGTGAGACATTTCCACGGGGGAGCGGCAAGTCAATCTGGTGCTTTACCGGCGACACCTGGCATGTTGAGCTCGTTCCCGGCGGACGCCACTATACCGAGTACACCGATCGCCTGATGGAGTGCATCGACATCCTGGTCGACGGTCCGTTCGTGCAGGAACTGTACGACATCACGCTGCGTTTTCGCGGGTCGTCGAATCAGCGCTTGATCGACATGCAAGCCACGCGTGCCGCTTTGGCGGCGGGAAAGACGCCCACCGAGGCCGTTTGCCTGTGGGACGACGAGGAAGTGTACGCCACGCACAGCATGTAGGCTTTCTTCGCTAAAGGTGTAGGTCGTTAATTCCAGTGCAATAGAGTTGTTAATACCGGGGTAGCGGAGCGACCCGTATCGTTGCCTGCGCAGACGCGTGGTTACCCATGCCGGCTTGCCGTTGTCTGCGCCGTTGAACGGTCGCCTATGCCGACTTGCAAGCGCCTATGCCGCCGCGCCATTGCCTATGCCGACGTACGGTCGCCTATGCCGCCGCGCCGTTGCCTGCACTTTTCTGCCTAACATGGCGTTCAAGATGCAGAACATCATAGGGAATAAAAAAAGAGGGCCGCTATCTATGCTGACCTGCTATTGCCTATGGTGACCTTCAGCTGCCTATGGTTTTCTGCTTTTTAAGGCGCCCAAAGTGCACGAATTCATAGGTAATGTCACCCAGTCATAGGCGTTACTGCAGGGCGCCCTTGGAGACGCGTCAGCCGCTTGCCGTTGAAATCCTACCACTCGAAAGCGCTGTCTATTCATCATATTGTTATTACAATATGATGAAAGCGCCAAGCGAGAACGCACGGGTCTCTCTCAAGGGTCTTTTTGGTGGACGCGTTCGCGCAATAAGTGGAAGGAGTGTTCCATGATCACATTTTGGCAAGCAGCGCTGATCGGTTTGGTGGTGGTCATCACGCAGTTGGATGGCCAGGTGCTCGGTGAGTGCAAACTTCGCGAACCCGTTGTGACCGGCTTCTTGGTCGGCCTCATCATGGGTGACGTACCGAAGGGTCTGATGATCGGCGCACAGATGCAGCTCATGTGGATGGGCGCAACCGCTATCGGTCCGACCGCGGGCCTCGACGTCGGTTCGGGTGGTACCATCGGTGCAGCGGTCGCCATTGCGACCAATTCCGGCATTGAGAGCGCCATCATGTTCGGTGTCCCGGTGTCCGTTATCATGCAGTTCGTCAGCACCCTGCTCATGACCCTGTTCTCAGGTGCCATGGCAATGGCTGACAAAGAGGTCGAAAGCCTCAACTTCAAGCGTCTGTCCCTGATTCACTGGGGTTGCACGGGCCTCATCGCCATCATGTACTGGGCGCTCACGTTCGCGCTCATGTACTTCGGCGCAGGCGTCATCGACGCCATCGTGAGCGGCCTGCCCGAGTGGGTAAGCAACGGTTTGAACGGCGTCGCCGCCCTGCTGCCGGCTCTCGGCTTCGCCCTGCTCATGAAGATTATCATGAACGGCTCCATGTGGCCGTACTTCATCCTGGGCTTCGTGCCTGCCGCCTTCGTTGGCTTTGACCTCAACATGGTCGGCATGGCAGCGGTCGCTGTCGCAATCGCGCTCATCGTTTTCCAGCTGAGGAGTTCCGGCGGTATTGTCGCAGCTCCCGCAACCGCGCCTGCGGCTCAGGCCGACATCGCGTCCGATGACGAGTGGGAGGACTAGCAACGATGGAAGAGATCAAGAATCAGACTGCTCTCGCTGAGAATCAGGGAACTGAGCAGATCGAGCATGTACTTGACCGTAAAGATTTGAGTGGCGTCGCTTGGCGTAGCTGGGCGCTTATGAGCTCGTTCAACTACGAGCGCATGCAGGCTCTGGGATTCCTGTACGCCATCATGAAGCCGTTGCGCAAGATTTACCGTGACGACGATGAGGGCTTGCGCGCTGCGATGCGCCGCCACATGGCAGCCTTCAACATGACGTGCGCACCTTCGACGTTTGTCATGGGCCTTACCCTGGCCATGGAGGAGCTCTACGCCAAGGACAAGGAGATGGACACCTCGGGTGTCAACGCCATCAAGGTCTCCCTCATGGGTCCGCTGTCCGGCATCGGCGATACCTTCTTCTGGGGCATCTTCCGCATCCTTGCCTGCTCGCTGGGCGTTGCGTTTGCCGCACAGGGGAACCCTATCGCACCGTTTATCCTGCTGCTCGTGTTCAACATTCCCAACTACCTCGTTCGCGTGTTCGGTGCGCGTTTGGGTTATGACCAGGGCTCCTCGCTCATCCAGAACCTGGAGAAGACCGGCCAGATGAAACTCGTCACCTTCTGCGCGGGCATCATCGGCGCCGTTTCCATCGGCACGATGATCGCCATGTGGGTGTCCATCAGCTGCCCGTTCGTGTTCCAAGTGGGTGAGATGGAAGTTGTAATCCAGGAGTACCTCGACCAGATCATCCCGAAGCTGTTGCCGCTTGCCGCTACGCTCGGTGTGTACGGCGCCCTCAAGAAGGGTATCAACACCACGAAGATTATCGGTTTCATCGTGGTCATCGGCTTCATTCTCGGCATCTTTGGCCTCGTTGCGATGTAGGAGGACCCATGGCTATCGTAGACACGCGCATCGACGACCGCTTGATTCACGGCCAGGTCTGCAGCTTCTGGATTCCGGAGCACAAGGTCGATCGCATCGTCATCGTCGATGATGACATCGCGCAGGACGAGATGCGCAAGACGGCGCTACGTTTTGGCTGCCCACCCGAGTGCAAACTCTCAATCTTCTCATCCGAGAAGGCTGCGGCCAAGTTTCTCACCAATATCGACCGCGGTATCAACGTCATGATTTTGTGCAACCGACCCAAGCCCATCCTCCAGATGGCGAATCTGGGTTTCAAGGTCGAGTACGTGACCGTTGGCAATATGTCCACCAAGCCGGATGCGCGCCAAATCTCGAAGACCGTGTTCGTGTCTCCTGAGGAATGGAACGACTTCAATGGTTTGGTCAACCTCGGGGTTCCCGTTTTCGACCAGATGATTCCAACGGACCCCCGCAACAACATTACCGACCTGTTTAAGTAACGTTCATATTACGTTTTGTCGAGACTGATGGGAGCAAGCGTTGGCGCCGGAGCAACTAGCGCCAACGCGGGTTTCCGTGCGCCTCGACATCGGAGAGGAGAAACAGATGGCAGAGTACGAGCAGACCGTTCTCGATAACATCCGGTATCAGCCCACGGTTCTTCCCGAGGTGCTTGAAAACGCTGCATCATTCGTCGGGCCCTTCGTCGAGTTCGTCCAGGAGCATGACATCAAGAAGGTCATCTTCTTCGGCTCGGGAACCTCGTATAACGTTTCGCACATCGCGGCCTATTACTTCAAGCACATCGTTGGCATGGCCGCTGAGGCGCAGTACCCCACGGTGTTCGGTAACTACGAGCGTCCGGACTGGACGGGCCTCATCCCCAATGAGCAGATCCTTTTCGTAGGCATCAGCCAGTCGGGCACCTCGGTTTCCACCTGTGAAGTCATGCAGCACGGCCGTGAGGTTGGCTGCAAGACGCTTGCCATCACGGGTAACCTGGAGAGCGAGATTACCAAGCACGTCGACGCAGCTGTTCCGCTGCTGGTGGGCAAGGAGATTACCCCGCCTGAGACCAAGGGTTACACCGTTTCCGTGTTGAGCGTGTACCTGTGGGCGCTGGCCGTGGCAAAGGCGCGCGGTGCGATGACGGAGGCCGCTTATGACGAGGCTCTTGAGGAAACGCGCACGTTCCTGGCGCAGTTCCAGACCGTGATTGATGAGGGCGAGGCATGGTACGAGCGCAACAAGGCTTCGATTTGCCAGAGCGACCGCATCTACGTGCTGGGTTACGGCGTCGACTATGGTTCCATGCTCGAGGGCATGCTCAAGGTGGGCGAGATGCTGCGCGTTCCCACCATCGGCTACGAACTCGAAGAGTACTCTCATGGCCCCACCATGGCCCTACGCAACAACCAGACGCTGATCTTCATCGGCTCGGACGAGCCGGAGTTCGAGCGCATGCTCGTCTTCCGCGAGACGTATAAGCGCTACACGCCGCGCGTCCATGTGGTTACCTGCAAGGACCTTCCCGATGCAGATGATCGCGACGTCGTGTTCTCGCATCCGGTGAACAAGTATCTAGCTCCGCTTGCCTACACCGTGCCGTTCCAGTTCCTGGCCGCTAAGGGCGCGAAGGACATCTTCATCGACACCAACATCAACCCCTTCGTGGAGCCGCTCGCCCACTATGCCGATGAGGATCTCGCGTAACAGCGTAGCCATGTAGAAAGGGAAGGTCGGAGACGTATGATGCGTATTCTACTTGCCGGTCACGGTCATATGGCAACGGGTGTTCTCTCGGGGCTTGAGATGATCTTTGGGCAGCGCAACGACATTGAGACAGTGGAATTCCTCGACGGGGAGACTAAAACCGAACTCGACACGAAGATGGACGAAGCCTTGGGGCGTTTGTCAGATGCTGACGAGATTTTGCTGCTCTGCGACGTGCTGCAGGGAAGCCCGTTCCAGTGCGCTGCCAGTCACGCGCTGCGCGACGAGCGCATTACCGTGGTGTTCGGTGTCAATCTGGCGATGGCGCTCGAGGCGGTCGCGCGCGCTGTTGATCCCGAAGCACATGCCCGCGACGTTGCCGCCGCTATCGTCGAGGCGGGGCGTTCGCACATCGGTGTTTTCGATCCTGCGTCGGTCGCGTCCGAAGATGAGGATGATGATTGGTAGGAGCCGCATCTCTTCGTATTGGTTTCAACGCACCACGCGTCGCTTGATGGCTTGAGTGTTTACGAGTCACAGGGTGACCAACAGCTAACAAGACGATCTGAAAAACGTCATTCTTTATGCAGCGGCTCTGTGAAAGCGGGGCCGCTGTATCATATTAGCTCATGTAAACCGCTCCGCTGAGGATGCGGTGTTTGGAAAGGGACGGAACAACAGCATGGTCCTCGACAACATCACCATCGATCGCACATCGGCGATTCCCCTGTATAAGCAGCTTGAAGATGCGATTATGCAGGCCATTGTCTCTGGCAAGTTGGAACCTGGTGATAAGCTGCCCACCGAGGAGACTCTTGCAGAGATGTTCGGCATTTCACGTCCCGTCGTGCGCCAGGCATACGGCTCGCTTGTATCGAGGGGCTTTATCGTTCGTGAGCGCGGACGGGGGAGCTTCGTCAAGGCGCACAACTACGGCGCTTTTGCTTCCAAAATCATGAGCTTTTCGCAAGAGATGTTGCTGTTGGGGCATGTGCCGTCGACTCGCGTGCTCTCGTTTTGCCATGCGCCGCTTCCCGAAGAGGAGGCGGGGCGCGGCTGTCCGGCGGGCGGCGACTGGCTGTTCCTCGAACGTTTGCGTTTTACCGACGGGCGCCCTTCCGTCCATTTGCGCACATGGGTTCCGGCAGAGCGTTTCCCCGAGATAGAGGGCTATGATTTTTCGAAAAACTCGCTCTACGCGACCTTGCGCGAGCTTTACCACATTTACCCGGCGCGGGCCAAGCGTTCCGTGTGGGCGGTTGAGGCGGACGAACGCATGGCCGGTTTGCTTGAGATCCCGCTCGGGTCTGCTCTGTCTGTGCTACACAGCAACGTGTTCGATCAGAACGGGGAGCTCATGGAAGTGAGCACTGAGCATTTCCCGGGCAATACGTGCCGCTTTGATTTCGAGGTAAATGAAGGCTAGCGACGGCGTTGCCTATGGTTGCAAACGTTATCCATATTCGTTTGCGGATGCCTATGGTTTTCTGCCCTCTGAGGCGCTCAAGGCGTGCAAATTCATAGGCAACGGCAGGGGTGCATGGGTAACAGCAGAGAGGCATAGGCAACGGCAAAACACCATAGGCAATAGAGACGATCGGTGAACTTACGCGCCAAACAGGCTGTAGGCCATCGGGGCAGTGTTACCATACTGCGTGTGAAGAACATAAGTGGGAAGAGGTCCAAGATGGTCGACCAGGAGAAGGTGAGGCGGGCGGTTCGTCTGTTGCTTGAGGGGATTGGCGAGGACCCCACGCGCGAAGGTCTCGTTGAGACGCCCGACCGTGTGGCCCGCATGTATACCGAGCTCGCGGGCGGTATGGACCAACGCGCCGCAGACCATCTGTCCAAGACCTTTGAGGTTTCCGATTCCGGTATGGTCATCGAGCGCGACATTACGTTCTACTCACTGTGCGAGCATCATATGCTACCGTTTTACGGTACGGTGACCATCGGCTACATGCCCCGCGGGCGTGTGGCGGGCTTGTCTAAGCTTGCGCGTACGGTCGAGGTGTTCGCCCGCCGTCTGCAGCTGCAGGAGCGTCTGACGGCACAAATCGCCGATGCTCTTATGGAAGATCTTGATTGCGCGGGTGCCATTGTTCTGGTTGAGGCTGAGCACATGTGCATGACGATGCGCGGCGTGCAAAAGCCCGGAACAAAGACCACGACGCTCGTGCGTCGCGGCGTATTTGAAGACGATCCTGCCCTCGAGGCACGGTTCTTCCATATGCTGGGGCGCTAGGGCAAAATGAGTTTTCTCCCCATAGAAGTGTATGACGAGCTCGGTTCCACCAACGCCGAGCTCATGGTGCGCGGACGCGCGGATGCGCCGCATGGTATGGCGGTTCGGGCGCGTGTGCAAACGGCGGGCCGTGGTCAACGTGCTCATGGTTGGACCTCGCCTAAGGGCGGGTTGTACCTATCGGTGCTGGTGCGGCCGCATGTTCCCGCGGCGGTGTTGCCCGGTTTGCCCGTGGCGTGCGCGCTGGGGGTTCTTGGTGCGTTGCGCTCGGTGGGCTGTGTATCCGCGCGGCTCAAATGGCCCAATGACGTGGTGGTGGACGGTCGCAAGCTCGCTGGTATTTTGACGGAACTGGGTTCGTCCGCGAGCGGTACCTTCGCCGTGTGCGGCGTCGGCGTGAACATGCATGCGCCGCAGCTTAAGCGTGGGGACGTGTGGCAAGTTGAACATGAGGGCTTCCTACAAACCGGGCATGGACAAGTGGGGGGCGAGCGTGCGGGCACAACAGCAAGTGCCGGCCCCGCAGCTTTGCCTCCCGCGGGGCTGATCGACGCGCTCGACGATGTGTGCGAAGCCCCAACTTTGGACGAGTTGGCAGAACACGTGCGTGCGGGCATTCTGCTCGAGGTCGCCGCATGGGAACAACGCGTTGCGGGCGCTGCAAATGACGTCCCCCTATTGTATGGGCTTGCGGATGAGTATAATGCCGCTCTTACCTTTGTCGAAGAGCCCGTGCATGTCTACGCCATTGATGGCGACCTCATTGACCAGGGCATATTCAAAGGCGTCGACAGCCGGGGCCACGCCGTGCTACAAAAAAGCGACGGCACGCACATTACATACGATGCCGTCGCTGTGTCGTTGCGACCTGTGAAATAGATTTGCGACCGGGTGACGTGTCGGTGCGAGACGTCGCGTTATACCAGGTTATGCCACGTCCACGCTAACAGTGACTTCCTGTACGGGCACGTCATAGAACGGGTCTTCGCGACGGCCGAGGAAGTCGCGTGCCTGGTCGGGGAAAAGCGCATAGGACAGCACATCCTCTTCGCTGCGCGCGTACTGCGCGATTTCCTCGCGCAGGTGCGGCATTTGCGGCGGAATTAAATCGGCGGGGCGGCAGGTGATGACCTCGTCATCGCCGATGATCTTCTTGCGAATCTCATCAGAAATCGGCGCAGGCGATCGTCCGTACTGTCCACGCACGTAGTCCTTGATTTCGGCGGGAATCACCTTGTAACGTTCGCCTGAAATCACGTTCATAAGCGCCTGCGAACCCACCATCTGCGAGAGCGGCGTCACGAGCGGGGGATAGCCCAAATCGGCGCGCACATGCGGAACCTCGGCGAGCACCTCGGGGAATTTTTCCTCCACGTGCATATCCTTGAGGTTGGCGAGCAGATTGGAAAGCATACCGCCCGGAACCTGATACACCAACGCCTTGGGGTCGACGCCCATCACGCGAGCGTTCAGACGTCCCTCGTCCAGGAAGCGGTTGCGGATGGGCAGGAAGTATGCGGCAACTTCTTCGAGCTTGTCGATGTTCAGCCCGGTTTCATAGCCCAGGCCCTCAAGCGCAATCGCGAACGACTCAGTGGGCGGCTGACTTGTGCCTTCGGAGAAGGGGGAGGAGCAGGTATCGATAATGTCCGCACCCGCCTCAATCGCCTTGAGGTAGGTGAGCTGCGAGATGCCCGCCGTGTCATGCGTGTGGATCTGCACGGGAAGGTCGCACGCCTCCTTGATGTTGCTCACGATCTCATAGGCGACCTCGGGTGTGAGGACGCCGGCCATGTCCTTGACGCAGATGGAGTCCGCGCCGGTGCGGGCCATCTCAAGCGCCAGGTCGGTGAAGTACTGCACCGTGTGCACTTCGCTTGTGGTGTATGCGATGCACGATTGCACTTCGCCGCCAGCTTCCTTGGCGGCGCGTGTGGCGGTCACGAGGTTGCGTGTATCGTTGAGCGCGTCGAAGATGCGCACCACGTCGATGCCGTTTTCCACGGCCTTGGTTACGAGGCCCTCGACCACATCGTCGGCGTAGTTGCGGTAACCCAGCAGGTTTTGGCCGCGGAGCAGCATCTGCAGCTTGGTGTTCTTCACATGCGCGCGGATGGTGCGCAAGCGCTCCCACGGATCCTCATTGAGGTAGCGCAGGCAGCTGTCGAACGTGGCGCCACCCCACACCTCAAGCGCCTCAAAACCGCACTGGTCGAGCGTCTCGAGGATGGGCAGCATGTCCTCAATGGGCAAACGGGTGGCGATTTGGCTTTGCTGACCGTCGCGTAGAACGGTTTCCATAAAGCGAACGCGTTGAGCCATGGTTTAGCCCTCCTTCGAAGGCGGGAAGAACTTGGCGAGCGCCATCGAGATCAGGTAAATGAGGATCATGACGACAAAGATGCCGCCCCAGCCCAGTACGAGAATTTCTAATGCGACGGGAAGGTCGCCCGAAAGAGCGATGCCATTCAGGAATTCTGCCATGATAAGCGCTCCTTTCTATAGCAGCAGGCCGAGGACAAGACCGCCGGCAACCACCGAGGCGATCTGTCCGGCGACGTTTGCCGCAGCAGCCTGCATCAGGATGAAGTTGCCTGGGTCTTCCTCGGTGGCGAGCTTTTGCACCACGCGGGAAGCCATGGGGAAGGCGGAGATGCCCGCAGCGCCCACCATGGGGTTGATCTTTTCCTTGCGGAAGAGGTTGAGCAGTTTGGCGAACATGACACCGCCCACGGAGTCCATGATGAAGCCCAGCAGACCCAGGCCCATGATGATGAGGGTGTCGAACTGCAGGAATTCGCTGTACTCCATCTTCACGGACACGCAGAGGCCGAGCAGGATGGAGATGAGGTTCACGAGCTCGTTTTGGGCGGAGTTGGAGAGCGAGTTGAGCACGCCGCACTCACGCAGCAGGTTGCCGAACATGAGGAAGCCAACGAGTGGCAAGGACACGGGTGCGATGAGGCCGGCCACCACGCAGATGGTGATGGGGAAGAGGATCTTGGCCGTCTGCGACACCTCGCCGGGGCGATAGACCATGCGGATGGCACGCTCTTTTTTGGTGGTGCAGGCCTTGATGGCGATGGGCTGGATGATGGGCACGAGCGCCATGTACGAATACGCGGCGACCATGATGGCGCCCATGTATTTGGAGCCGAGTGAGTTGGCCACGAAGATCGACGTAGGACCGTCGGCGGCGGCGATGATACCCGCGCTCGCAGCGTCGTTGATGTTGAAGCCGAGCAGCACGGCGACGATGGTGACGAAGAAGATGCCGAATTGCGCCGCGGCGCCGAAGAGCAGAAGGAACGGGTTGGCGAGCAGCGGGCCGAAGTCGATCATGGCTCCGATGCCGATGAACAGCAGCAGCGGGAAGAGCTCGGTTTCGATACCGGCATCGAACAGGATCTGGAACGGGCCGGGTTCGGTGCCGGTCATGAGCACGCCGGACGCCGGGATGTTGACCAGGATGGTGCCGAGTCCCATGGGGACGAGCAGCGTGGGCTCGTATTCCTTCTTAATGCCCAGGTACATGAGCAGGCAGCCAATTGCAATCATCGCGATGCGGCCGGGTTCGGCTCCCAGCGCGATGACGCCTTCAAGTAATGTTTCCATTACGACCTCGATTTCCGGATTGGTAGAAAAGCGCCGCTCGGGGCGGCGCGATGCAAAGTGTCTGGTTGGTTAGCTGAGCGAGAAGAGTTCGTCGCCGGGGTTGACCATGGCACCCTTCTCCACGTTGATGGAGGCGATGACGCCGTCCTTGTCGGCGACGACCTCGTTTTCCATCTTCATGGCCTCAAGCACCATGATGGGCTGGTTTATCGTGACGGTGTCGCCCACCTTCACATGGATGTCGAGGATGGTACCGGGCATCGGAGCGGTCTGCACGAAGGCGCCTGCGGGCGCCTGGGTGACAGGTGCTGCGGCTGCGGGTTCGGGCTCGGGTGCCGGGGCGGGGGTTGCAGGTGTCGGGGCAGGTGCAGCTACGGGTACGGCCACAGTCGCGGGCGCGACGTCAGCGGGTGTAGGTGTAGGGGCGCCGACCTCTTCCATCTCAACCAGATACTGGGTCCCGTCGATCGAGATCTTGAATTTACGCAGCATGGCTGCCCTCCTTTTTCATCTTGTAGATGTTTTTGACGGAAAAAGAGCTGTGCTCTAGTGCGCCGGCGGCAACGGCCGTGGCGATGGCGGTGACAAGGCGATGCTCGGGGTTTGGCAAGAGCACACGCTTGACTTTGAGCTCGCTTGAAGTGCGGTCGCCCGCGGCGATGGCTGAGGCAATCACGACTGCGACGGTATGTTCATGCGGGTCTACGGGAAGATATGCCGGAACCAATTCCCATTCAGGTGAGGGCTGTGCGTTCTGCGCGGGCGCGCTTTCTTGAGAGGTGGCCGGGGGCGCATCTTGCCGCTCATGCTCCTCGGAACGTTTGTGAAACCATGAGAAAAGGCCCATAGATGCTTCCTTCCTGCAAAGCGTCCGAGACGGCACGGCGAATGCGTGTCCTATGGCGCTCGCGGCTTCCCATTCTACTAAATCGTGAAGGAATTGTGTAGGACTGGGTAGGTGATTTCTAAGGGGACGTCTCGGTTCGGGGTGGGTAGGATGGGGGAGGAAGGAGGCCGTGCGATGATGGATATGCCGCGTGTCCAGGCGATTATCGAGACGCCCATGTTTTTGGAGGCGCTCTCCGGTATCGAAAGCGCCGAGGAACATCGCCAGTTTTGCAAACACGGACGTGCCCACCTGCTCGACGTGGCACGTATTGCCTGGATTCTGAATGTGGAGCAAGGTGCCTGCGTTGATCGCGAGGTCATGTACGCCACGGCGCTTTTGCATGATATAGGGCGTGCCGCCCAGTATGCCACGGGCGAGCCACATGATGAGGCGGGCGTACGTGTGGCTGCGGCGATCCTCGACTCGCTTCCCGAGGATATGCGTTTTTCCGAGCAAGAGCGTGCTGGCATCTTGCAGGCCATTCGAGGGCACCGCGGTTCGAGCAAGGCTGGAGAATCGGACCCATCGAACTGTTCTCCTACGCGCACATGCGTGCTTGCGCGTCTTATCAAAGAAGCCGACCATATCTCGCGCCCGTGTTATGCCTGCCCTGTTCGGGACGACTGCAACTGGCCGGACGAGCGCAAGAACCTTGAGCTGCGCATCTAGCTGCGCACGTCTTACAGCACTTAAGCATCTGTCCTGAGGAGGACGAACATGGAACAGAAGCATCTTCCCGAAAACATCGTTGACGATCGCGGAGCGCTGGCGCGTCGCGAGGCTGGTCTGCCGGCAACGCGCACGCAGCTTGCGACGGTGGGCTCCGAGCAGCTGCATCAGCTCGACAGGATTTGCATCGAGGGTCTCGAGGTGTTCGCGCGCCATGGCGTCTACCCTGAGGAAAACAAGCTTGGGCAAAAGTTCGTGGTGAGCGTGACCTTCTACACCAATACGCGTTGCGCCGGGGAGACGGACGACTTGTCGGCGTCCATCAATTATGGTGATGCGGCGCATGCCATCGACGAGTTCCTGCGCGCGCATACTTTCAAACTCATCGAGGCTGCCGCCGAGGGGACTGCCGCCATGTTGCTCGATCGGTATCCGCGCGCTTACGGCGTGCGTGTGAGGATTGAGAAGCCATGGGCTCCGGTCGGTTTACCGCTTAAGACGGTCGCCGTGGAGATCGAGCGCACGCGCTGAGTGCACTCGTTAGGCGCACCCGCTTGGACTCACGTTTCCCATTTGGCGAAAGAGCCTTGTAAACTACACTTTACATATATGCTATACAAATAGTTTAATATCCTGCGCTTAGTGCTGTTCATATATTGCGTGGGATGGGGTATCACTTCGTGAAGTTCGGATCGCATATCGTTCGTTTTTCGTTGGGTGGTATTCCCGTGGTGGGTAATACCGCGACAGGCGGATTGGTGGGCCTCACATTCGCGGGTGCAAACCTGTGCGACGCATTGCTTGTCCGTGAGGTTTCTCCCGATGAGATTACAGATGAGTGCGCAGAGCTTGTGACATATCTGGAGTCACAGGGCGCCTTTGACGAGTTGGAAGAGCGACTCGTTTTGCAGTCCGCCTACCTTCATGTGACGAACACCTGCAATCTATCGTGCGTGGGTTGCTATTCTGCGGACGCCAATCGCAATCGCGCGTGCGACCCGTCGCTTTCCGACTTGGAGCATGCGCTTGACATGCTGGCCGAGCTCGGCGTAAAGCACTTGGTGATTTCAGGCGGTGAGCCGTTCGTGCGTCAGGACCTGGCAGATATTGCGCGGCATGCGAAGACGTGCGGCATGGGGGAGGTCGTCGTACTCACCAACGGTACGCTGTGCACCAAAGAAAACCTTGCGCAGTTGGCAGGCCTGGCTGACATCGTTTCCATCTCATTCGATGGTGCGTCGCCTGATGGTCCTGCATATATTCGTGAGCATCAGCTCTTCGACAGGCTCATCCATGCCGTTGCAATGGTCAAAGAGGCGGGCATCCATGCGCACATCCTTCCCACCCTCCACGCCAAAAATATACATGACGTTCCAGTGTATCTTGAGGTGGCAGAGCAGTTGGGCGCAACTGTGGGCTTCAGCCTATTGAGTGGGTCGAGCGCAGAGCTGGGAGATCTTATGCCGTGCGACGCGTGCCTTTGCGAGCTGGCCGATCGGATGTTTTCGCTGGGGCAGGAAGCCTCTGTTGTTTCGATTGATGACGAGTTCGATCTCCGTCGCGCGCTTCGTGTTCGTCGCGCATGCGGTGCGGGCAAAACGAATGTGAGCGTTGCGGCAAACGGCAACGTGTATCCCTGTCATATGCTGCATAAGCCCGAGCTGCTTTTGGGCAATGCGTTTGCCGACGATGCGACTACGCTCGCAAAGCACATCAAACAGTTTTCCATGCCTGCAGTCGATGAGATTGCAGGCTGCTCATCGTGCGAACATCGGTACCTGTGTGGAGGTGGATGTCGGGCCCGATCTTACGATGAAAACGGCGAAATTGGCAGGCGCGATCCGTATTGCGTCTTCTACCGCCGAAGTCTCGACAAAACAGTTGAGGCTTTTGTATCTCAGGTTTCCTAAATAAAAAGGAGTAGTTTATCATGCTGTTTACTATTGAGCAGGAAACCCCCGCCGCCGCTTGCGCGATCATCGGTGGAATCAAGATCGGCTTCTAGTAAGTCTGTGGGAAAGGCGTACGATGACGGATCGTCAGAAAAAAATGAAATGGGGGTTGAGTGCGGTCTGCGTCGTAATGTGCGTTGGTGTGCTACTCAATCTTTGGATTTGCTTCAACAAGTTGACCATTTTGGCCGACGCCTCGAGTATATCCAACTTCAACGTTGTCACTACAATCGTGCTCGATGCGCTCACCTTGGTATTTGACTCCATCGTTTTGATTCTATTCGTACGCTTTTCTCTTGCCATCACGCGAAAAGGGGAGTTCTTCTCTCCCAAGCAGACCCGTCGGTTGCTTGCCATGGGCGTGCTCTATGTGCTCATCGTCATCGCCGGGTTGCTCACCCCCTCTTTCACAATGCCTGCAGAATTGGCTCAACTAACGGGCAGTTTGAAACAAGAACCATTTTTGAACCTTCGTGTGTTACTTTTTTCACTGATTTTCTTTGCGCTATCTGCTATCTTTGAGTATGGGAGAATGCTACAAGAAGATTCAAATAACATTCTGTAACGAGAGGAGGGCATGCAATGCCGATTGTCATGCGACTTGATCGAGTCATGGCAGACCGTAAGATGTCTTCCCTCGAGCTTGCCGAGAAGATCGGTATTTCGCCGGTTAACGTATCGCGCATCAAGACGGGGCGTCTGAAGGGAATCCGTTTTTCCACGCTCACCGCTATTTGCGAGACGTTGAAATGCAAGCCAGGCGACATCATCGATTGGATGGATGACGAGGAGTACATTGCCACGTTTGGCAAGCTGCCGGATTCCGATTAGAAAATCGATATGCGGCTAAGAGCGCTTCCCTTTGGGGGAGCGCTTTTTTTGAGCGCTACCGCTTGTGCGGGTTGATGATTTCCGCGCCGCGCACCTCTTCGGTGCTGCCTGATGTTTAGAATTATTTTTGTTGGGGGCTCCCGCTGCGGTGGGGCGCGGGGGAACGGGCTTGATAAGGCATTTGGGGCCGTAGCCGATAAGGTCTTCACGACCTGCCTTGTGCAACGCTTCTTTGACGAGCTTGTAGTTTTCCGGCTTGCGATATTGGATGAGCGCACGTTGCATGGCCTTCTCGTGTGGGTTGCGCGCGACGTAAACGGGCTCCAAGGTGCGTGGATCCACGCCGGTGTAGAACATGCACGTGGACATGGTGGAGGGAGTGGGGTAGAAATCCTGTACCTGCTCGGGCATGTATCCCATGTCGCGCACGGCTTCGGCGAGCTCGACGGCTTCCTTCATGGTCGAGCCAGGGTGGCTGGAGATGAGATAGGGAACTACGTACTGCTGCTTGCCCGCACGCTTTGACGCCTCGTCAAAGCGTTTGCAGAATGCGTCGTAGACCTCGCGACGTGGCTTGCCCATGATGGCGAGCACCTTGTCACTCACATGCTCGGGGGCCAAGCGGAGCTGGCCACTCACATGATGCTGCACGAGCTCTTCGAGGAACTCGTCGGACGGATCTGCCATGGTGTAGTCAAAACGGATGCCGCTGCGTACGAAAACTTTTTTGACACCGGGTATTTCGCGTAACTCACGCAGGAGCTCGGTGTAACCGCTCTCGTCAACCTTCATCTGACGACACACCTTGGGCCAAAGGCATCGCTTGCCCTGGCAAACTCCATGCTTGACCTGTTTATCGCAGGCGCGTCGGAAGAAGTTCGCCGTGGGGCCGCCCACGTCGTGGATATAGCCCTTGAAGTCGGGATCGTGTGTGAGTTCGATCGCTTCGCGCACAATGCTCTCTCGACTGCGTGTTTGCAGTACACGCCCCTGATGGAAGGCCAGTGCGCAGAACGAGCACTCGCCAAAGCACCCGCGATTTGATGAGAGGGAAAATTTCACCTCGGCAAATGCGGGAACGCCGCCGGCAGCGTCGTAGTCGGGATGCCATGCGCGAGCATAGGGCAGGTCGTAAACCGCGTCCATCTCCTCTTCCGTGAGCGGAAGTGCGGGCGGGTTCTGCACGACCCATACGTTATGGGGATAGGGCTCCACCAGGCGTACGGCGGTGATGGCATCCATATTGCGATATTGTGTGTTGAACGAGCGGGCGTAGTTGAGACGGTCGGCGTTGAGCTCGTCCCAGCTGGGTAGCAGCTCGTAGTCGACTACGGAATCGAGCGCATTTGTACCCGCGGCACGCCAGGCCGTGCCGGCGATGTAGGTGATCTGCTCGATGGGGAGTCCAGCATCAAGGGCGTCGGCGACTTCGACGATCTGGTGCTCGCCCATGCCGTAAATGAGCAGGTCGGCGCCGGAATCGAGCAAAATGGAGCGCTTGAGCTGGTCGGACCAATAGTCGTAGTGGGCAAGGCGGCGCAGGCTCG
>OLVZ01001943.1_pt1 | contig 16421 bp, 15 predicted proteins | sample 1673341 | NCBI WGS metagenome assembly OLVZ01 (sample SAMEA3178944, study PRJEB25190) | human gut metagenome | biome: human gut; feature: human-associated habitat; material: faeces | place: Austria | collected 2013 | reverse complement strand
GTTCGCTGAGAAACTTGTTGCAAATCTCAGAATTCTCTGCCGGGTTCAGCGAGCATACTATTAAAAAATTACGCTTTCCTAACGGTGATGCTTGTCGTGTCCAAATATGCATTACCATTACTGTTAACGGTAACAACGCACTCAAACGTATAGTGACCATATAGATTTCCATATTCGTCGTTAGCAAAAAAGTTGCCTTTTACAAGTATCTCGTAGCTGCCATCATCGTTTTGGCCGATGCATGAAGCGCTGCCTGCATCAATATTAGACATGCTTTTTGCTCCGCTTGGCATAGCCTGATTAATAAAAAGCTGCTGGCCAATACCCGATTTAATATAACTGCGCGCTTCTGCTAAAGCATCACTCTCGGAAATGGCTTCTGATGAACTATCACCGCCACTCTGCCCAACCTCTCCGCATGCCGCGAGCGCGAGCAGCATGATGATCGCCAGCACTGCGGCGACTATTCTTTTTAGATTCATACCTTTTCGTTCTCCTTTAATATTTGTTCTTTTCTTCTTTCACAAATTTTGCACCAGGTCAGGTTATCTCCGGCATAGCGCCGTGCTTCATCCTCGGTCTCGAACTCCATGCCGTTAAACGGCTTTGTCATCGCGTGATAGCAAAAGTCCTCGATATGAAGCTTTCCGGTGCCGGTATTCAGGAAATATTTCATTCTCTCCCTCCTTAAAAGAAATTTCGGAAAAAACCTGAGAACAGTATAGCCCGTATACGGGCAATTGTCAATATCTAAGCAATAAAATACGATTGTGGTATAAACTAAATGAGGTGGATGCCATGATAGTATTTGACCGCTTATGGACGACGATGAAGGAAAAAGGCGTGTCGCAATATAAACTCATAAAGGAGTACAAAATAAGCACAGGCCAGTTGGACAGGCTGAGAAAAAACGAGAATGTAAATACTTACACTCTCGACCAATTATGCAGAATATTAAATTGCAGCTTGGACGATATCGCGGAATACAGAGAAAGCTAAAACCGGAAGGCAGTGCCTTCCGGTTTTGTTCAGTCTATATAAATTTCCGCTTGGCTGAACAGCGCGGCCTTACCGGCGAGGATGACCTTGTCACCGTCGAGCCGTGTGTACAGAACGCCGCCTCGGCGCGAGGCCTGATAGGCAGTGAGCTCGGTTTTGCCAAGCTCCTTTGCCCAGTAGGGGATGATGTGGCAGTGACCCGAGCCGCACACGGGATCCTCCGGTACGTTGCACTTCGGCGCAAAGCTGCGCGAAACGCAGTCGAAATCCTTGCCCTTTGCGGTGACGTGCAGCAGCAGGCCGTCAAGCTGCATGACCTTCGCCATGTCCGGTGCGCAGCTGCGAACAATGTCCTCGCTGTCCACAACGCACAGCAGATCGCGCCCCATGAACGCCGCCGTGGGTCTTGCGCCGATGACCTCGGTCATCGCGTCCGTGACCTCGACTGGTTTGAGATCGTAGGCCGGGAATACCATCTCGAGCAGCTCGCCGTTTTTCGTAACGATAAGCTCGCCGCTGAGCGTATCAAAGCGCACCTGAGTCAGCTCCGGCTCGACAAAGCGCAGGATCACATACGCCGTAGCCAGCGTCGCGTGGCCGCACAGGTCGATCTCGCCGCCGGGGGTGAACCAACGCAGGTGATAATTCCTGCCCTCCCTGACGCAGAACGCGGTTTCGGAGAGGTTGTTTTCGATGGTTATCTTCATCATCAGCTCGTCGCTGAGCCACTTATCCATAACGCACACCGCGGCCGGATTGCCGGCGAAAACCTTGTCGGTGAACGCATCAACAACATATTGCTTCATAGTAACGCCTCCTTTGTATGGAGGCATTATACACCGATGCGAGCGTCGGCGCAAGCCTAGCGCTTATCGAGCACTGTCATTGCGGCGGCGAGCATGTCGGCAGCCTCGGCATGGGTGAGAGGAGAGTTATCAACGCTTTCAAGGCTTGCGATGCCGCAGGCGTCGAGATTGGCTGCCGACTGCGCGGCCCAGGTCGGCACGGCGGCGGTATTTGTGCAGCTCACGTCTGCGAGGCTGAGCAGCCTGTCGAGCATAACGGCGGCCTCGGCGCGGCTGATATCGGCCCCGGCGTCGAACACGGCGCCCTCGCGCCCTTTGACAACGCCGTCCTTGACCGCGCTCGCGACGTAGGCGCGCTGCCAGTCGGGGATGCTGCCGTCGTCGGTAAAGCCGGTGCTGACAACGCCGCGCAGCACGTTTTCGCCAGTCACGCTCAGGCACATTGCGGTGAACTCGCCGCGGCTGAGTGTTTTCTGCGGCTCGAAGTAATATTCGCCGCCTATCTGCTTGCCGATAAACGCGCCGCACTCGGCAAGGCGCACGGCGCTGCAATAGCTTGCGCTGCCGTCCATATCGGCATAGCTTACGCTTTTGTTCTTTTTGAGCCTGATTATAACCGTTGCCTCCTGCGAGCGATTGCCGTCGGCGTCGATGGCCTTGTAGCCGAAATAGTCGCGGCCGCGCTTGCCGTCCTCGGGGCAATAGACGAAGCTGCCGTCGTCGCTGAGCTCGATGCTGCCCTTTTTGGGCTGCGTGGTGATCTCGAAGCTCACCGCGTCGCCGTCGGGATCGACTGCCGCGAGCTGCCCGCCGAAGGACACGCCGCGGTAGGTCTCGAATTCGAAGTTTTCCGCAACCGGCGCGGAGCTGTCGGCCAGAGCCGGAAGCATAAGCGCGCACAGCGAAAGGCACGCCAGTACGGCTGCAATATATTTGCGCATAAGAAATACCTCCGTAAAATTTTCTACGGAGGTATTTTGTGAGTTTTTTATATTATTATTCATTTTTAGAGACGCTTTGACGCAGCTACGGATACGCATATTGCGGTGGCCCGGTTCGAGACAATGGAGGAAACCGTGGTTGCCTCGCCACCCATTTGTGCGATGCTGATTATTTTGCACCGCTCCCCATTGCCTTCCCCTCAAGCTCCGCAAGGGGAAGACAAAAGGCAAAACCTCTGCTGCATACCGTTGTATTAACGGCGGCAGTAGATGCAACGAGCGGAACGGATAAATCCGTTCCCTACGGGTAGCGCCACAAAACTCAGCAGCGCACTAATGTATGGCGAGGCACACACGGTTTCCACCGCATCCACCGGTCGGGCAACCGCAAAAACCGTATCCGTAGATGCGTCAATTCGCCATCAAAAAACCGGTCGGGAAAACCCGACCGGCTGTGCTGTGTTTAATTATGCTTCGGGAGTAACCTCGGGAGGATTATTAACGATGGTGAAGCTGAACGTCTTGGGGAATGCGAAGAAGTCGCCGCCGCGGACGGTTGCCGTTACGATGTAGCGACCGGGAGCAGTTGGCATTACATTCTTGGCGTATATTTTGCCCACGCCGGTGAACCAGTAGTGGATAGAACCTGCGGAAGCGCTGTTAAGGGGCTTGCCGTCCTTGGTGAGTATGCAAAGATTGTTGCCTGCCTTAAGTTCCTCAGCCTGAGAAACGGTGATGGTGTTAGCCTTATCGCCGCTGTTAAGTACGGGATTCTTCTCAAGCTTTACGCCCTTCCAGTTCTTGAGGATAACCAGACTGCCGGTGCCTCTGCCTGCCTCATAGTTCTTGGTCTCGGGAGAGACTGCGATTGCCTGATATACGCCTGCGTGTGCAGGAGTGCCGATTGCGATAACGGTGTTATCGGAAATATTGTCAAATGTTTTGAGAATGTTGAGTATGTTCTTGATAACTTCAATTTTATCTATGTTGGGGATACTCTCAATAAATTCTTTGAACTCGCTGAGTTTCATGCCTTCTCTGAGCTTGTCATATACGCTCGGAATCACCTTTAAAAGCTTCTCCTGGTCGGGAGTCAGCTTAACGTTAACGCAGGTTTCCTTGTTGGTGTTTACGCCTACAAAGAAGAGGTAAACGTCAATTGCATCGTCATCAGGGGTAACTTTGTAATAGGTTTCGGGGTCAACCTCTTCACCGGCATATAGCTTGCTGATAATAGGCAGGGTGATGCTTACGGGAGCCTTTGCCACATTGACGGTAGCTGTCTGGCTTGCGGATGCCTTGTAATCGTCATTTCCTTTGTAGCTTACGCGGATAGTGTATCCGTCGCCTGCGTCAAGCTTCTCATCGGGAATATCTTTCCAATACTTGACACCCAATGTCGTTTTCTGAATCTCAACGGTGAAATTATCAGCGGTAGTGCCGGTGGGGATAACGGAGTTTGCGTAGTCAACCAAATTCGCGACTATTGCTGATTTCTCCGCTGCTGCATCCTTGTTATAAGTGATGGTTGCGCTCTCTTTCAGAACGAGAGTGGTGCTGTACTTGCTGACCTTGTTTATTGTTCCAACAAACTCGCCGTTTGCATACAGCTCGTAAGCGCCGTCGGCTACGTCCTTAAGTGCCGGGTAAACGTAGGTTTCCTTAGCATGTAGGAGCCTAGTGTAATAATAGTCTTCGGTGACGGTTTTTCCGGTAAGCACAGGAACTTCAGCTTCGCGCGCTTCTTTAGTAGTATAATCAATAGCGACTTTGTATGTTCCATTTACGGCGCACTTATAAGTCCACTTAATTGCCGAAATGTCAACGCTGTCTTTGTTCTGAACGAAAGCTGTTGCAAGAGCATCCAGAATTTCGGGATTTCCCCAGCCTGACTTGATGAGAACTTCGCCGGTGTATTCCTGGAAAACCGGCGCAACGTTTTCCGCGCTCTGGGTAGCTGCATCATTTCCTGCCGCAAATACGCCGGGTGCGACGCCGGTGACCTGCGAAAGCATCAGAACAGCCAACAGAGAAGCAAGAAAACGCTTCAGATTGTATTTCTTCATGCTATGCCTCCATTAAAATAATATAAATTTTCATAGCAGGGCGTTAAGAAAACGCTAAGATTACCCACCTGTTACAATAGCATAATAACAAAATACTTACAAAATTGCGATCAAATATTCAGCATTTTACATGCATTTGTCATGACAAAGAGTACTATCCTGAAAAAGCATTGAAAATGCAGCAAAATTTGCGTTTTGCCCGAAATTGTGCGAAATTTGCACTTGAATTTCGACCAAAATAGGTATATAATACGCAAAATTTTCGACAAAGACAGAACGGATGTATAGTTATGAATCGAATGTTTATGATAGATGCTGTGTATATATGGCAGAGACGAAGATTTGATTGACAAGACGGTCAGTTTATGCTAACATATTTTTTTGTTAAAAGGGAGTAATTATAAAGGCATGGCCAACACACCCCCGGCAAATCGCCGGTGGTCATGCACCTGCTTGCAGGCGATGAGACTTTTAGCACGGCAAAAGCATGCCCGTGCGGAAGGTCTTATTTTTTTATGTGCAAAGAAGATAAATAAGGGAGTTATCAAAAATGGGAATTGATTTTACGGGAAGCACGCTCGCGCTCGTTCTTGTCCTGTTCGCCGTCGGCCTTATATGCATCATCAAGGGCGGCGACCTTTTCGTTGACGCGGCAACGTGGATCGCCGAGGCCTCGGGCATACCCAAGTTCATCATCGGCGCAACGGTCGTGAGCTTTGCAACGACCATGCCGGAAATGCTTGTTTCCGTGTTCTCGGCATTCGAGGGCAACGCCGATATCGCCGTCGGCAACGCCGTCGGCTCGGTCACGGCGAACACGGGACTTATAATGTGCCTGTCGCTTGTCTGCATGAGCTCTCAGATGACTCGCAAGCAGTTCGGCGTCAAGGCCGGTTTGCTGCTGGCTGCGGTCGTGATGCTGTTTGCGTTCACGCGCGACAGTGCGCTGTCGGTTTCCGATAGCATTATAATCATGCTCGTTTTCGTCGGATTTATGGTCGAGAGCATCCTTGCCGCAAAGCGCGAGCAGGGAAGCGAGGCACCCGATGAGCGCCCGAGCACCGACGGCAAAAGTGTTGCGATAAACATCGGCAAGTTCATCCTCGGCGCTGCCGCAATCGTCCTCGGCGCGCAGCTGCTTATCGATAACGGCTCGGCGCTGGCTGTCATGATCGGCGTTCCCGACTCCGTGATCGCCGCGACGATGATCGCTATCGGCACATCGCTGCCCGAGCTTGTCACGACCATCACGGCGATCCGCAAAAAGCAGTCCTCGCTGTCGGTCGGCAATATCATCGGTGCAAATATAATGGATCTTACGCTCATCATGCCGCTGTGCGCGCTTTTGCAGGGCAAGCCCCTCGCCGTCGAAAATCAGGGCATGCTGCTGGATATTCCGGCCTGCCTTATCGTCAGCGCCGCCGCTATGCTCCCGGCGCTCGTGTGCGGCAAGTTCAAGCGCTGGATCGGCGTGCTCATCGGCGTGCTGTATATAGCGTATCTTGTCGTAATGTTTACCTATTTCGGCGCGTGAGGTATAAAATTGACTCGACATCGACTCGACCCGTCCAAAAGGATGAGCCGAGTCTTTCTGCTTATGGGGGATGTGGGTATATGGGTTTCTGAAATTAGGTAATAGTGTGATGAAAAATTGACATAAGAGGCAAATTTGCATAGACAGTCAAATTAATAACGATTTTTGCCCAATGTGAGTAATATATGCGGATATTTGCCTTAAATAATATATAAATTCAAGTCAAGTATTATTTTCGGCATATATCGTGCGTTCAGCCTTAAACTCCCCGTCCGATAAAATACAGCCCATCCGCCTGATGCGCTGTCAGCCAGCTAAAGAACCACTGTTTTCACTTTTTGAAAACAGTGGTTCTTGCAGACTGTCGAAAAACTATGCCGCAATGCAAAGTAATAGAGCAGCAGGGGAGCGCGAGGGGGCAAAGGCCCCACTCGTAATTAGATTAATAGCCATCAAAAACGCCTGATAAATCAGGCGTTTTGGTGAGCACAGCGAGATTTTTCGTGAAAACTTGTTTTCACAAAAAATGTGGCGTTTTTTGAAGCGTGCAAAAAAGTCACAGACTTTTTTGACACGCTGAAAGAACCACTGTTTTCACTTTTTGAAAACAGTGGTTCTTGTGAATAATGGGGCATCCACGGTGTGTTGCAGTAGGTATCCATTGGCCGCGATTGTCACATCATACTTTTACATTACTTCATCATGGAGGTGGTTCTGGACGACGCCTCTATTGACGGCACAGCTTCGTTGAACTACTACGCCAGTCCTCTGAATGTAGGTGATTTTCGCTCATTTTTTACTCAAACTTCAAAATTCTTTGTGTGTTTTTCCGATTTTATTGACAAAAACTATGTACAGAATAATATTAAATTAATTAAAGGGAATTCCAACTTTAATAAAATTTTTTACTCTATTTAAAGAAAAGAGGGGATCAGCATAAAATGAACAAGATATTGAATGTTCCGGAGGACTTTGTTTCTGAAACGCTGGAAGGAATTCTTCTTGCAAGCAATCAGAAGCTTTTGAGCATGGATAAAGATAACAGAGTTATAGTATCAAACTACCCATGCAAACCGAACAAGGTCGGGATAGTTACTGCCGGCGGAAGCGGACATCTTCCGACGTTCCTAGGGTATGTCGGCAAAGGTATGCTTGACGGCTGCACTGTCGGAAATGTGTTTGCATCACCTTCGGCATCTAAGATGGCGGACACTATAAGAGCCTGTGACAAAGGCAGCGGTGTGCTGTGCCTGTACGGAAATTATGGTGGGGACCATATGAATTTTACAATGGCCAGGGAAGAAGTTGAATTTGACGGCATAAATACAGCGGCAGTGCGTGTTACGGATGACGTGGCCTCCTCTAAAAACAAGAACTTACGAAGAGGAGTTGCCGGCATGGTATTTGCGTTTAAGGTTGCCGGTGCAGCGGCAGACAGAATGTACTCATTGGAGGATGTTGAACGTGTAGCCAATAAAGCCAATGATAACATCAGAAGCATGGGCGTTGCCCTGACTCCCTGCATTATACCCGAAGTCGGCAAACCCGGTTTTTCAATCCCGGACGGGAAAATTGAAATCGGTATGGGTATACATGGAGAACCCGGAATCATGTTATCTGACAGGATGCCCGCAGACGAGCTCGTTGATATGCTTATGAAAAAGCTACTTGATGATATGCCGTTAGCAGACGGTGATCGGGTTTCTGTTATGATAAACGGTTTAGGCGCAACATCACTGGAGGAACTATATATAGTTTATAGGGCAGTGCAAAAGAAGCTCAGTAATATTGGTGTCAGCATAGTAATGCCGCATGTGGGAGAATATTCGACATCCATGGAGATGGCCGGCATGTCTATAAGCATTTTTAAGTTGGATGAAGAGCTTGAAGGTCTGTTGGCGGATGAAGCCATTACGCCATTCTATACGAATGTAAATAAGTAAAGGAGGGTGTTCCAAATGATTGATGCAAAGGTGCTGACTATTGGATTTGATGCGATAAGTAAAAAAATGAGTGAAAACAGGATGCATCTGATTTCAATTGATCAGCAAATCGGAGATGGAGATCTCGGTATCTCAATGGATAACGGATTCAAAGCCGCTGCCGATATGTGCTGCGCTAATGCCGATACCACAGACATAGGTAAACTGTTATTTCTTGCAGGAAAGAGCTTCAATGAAGCGGCACCGTCATCTTTGGGTACGATCATATCAATGTTGCTTATAGATGCCGCAAAACAGCTAAAAGGAACAGAAGTAATTGCACTTGCAGATTTCGGGAATATCATGCATAAATCCATGAACGCTATTATGGGAAAGCTGGATTCAAGGCTGGGAGAGAAGACATTTTTTGACTCTGTTGTCCCTGCTGCGAAGGCTCTCTGCGATGAGGCCGCAGTATCAGATGAGCAGAGACTGAAAAATGCAGCAGAGGCTGCCCGTAATGGAGTAGAAAGCACCAGAGATATGGTGGCAAAACATGGACGTGCTGCCTACTTTGGAGAGAAGACTCTTGGCAGCATTGACGGCGGCGCGGAAGCCGGATGTATAATATTTGAAGCAATAGCAGAGCAGTTCTAATTTGCTAATAAAGGAGTTATCGTTTTGATTGATTCATCGGTTGATTATAAAAATCTGCCCAGACCGACCTGGGCGGAAATAGATATTGATGCGATTCTTAATAATATTAACGAATACAAAAAAGCATTGGGTAACAAGGTTGAGATAATAGTCGCGGCGAAGGGTAACGGCTACGGTCATGGTATGCTTCCGATTGTTAAGGCCATAAATGAGCTGGATATATACGGATTTGCAACCGGCAATATGTATGAGGCAATTGAAATGCGAAAGCATGGAATAGACAAGCCTATACAGCTTTTCGCTCATAATTTCCCTGAGACCGCGGATCTGCTCGTAAAATATGATTTGATGCCTTCCTTTGTAAAGCCCGGAGATGCAAAATCCTTCGCGGATGCGCTCGGAAAGGATGTTGCCCTTAAGGTTTGGGTGAAGTGTGATACGGGCCTCGGACGTTTGGGCTTGCTGCCTGAAGAAGTGCTTCCCGAGCTGGAGTACATCAGAAATGAAACTTCGTTCAAGATTGAAGGACTGTACAGTCATATCGGCCCAACAGATTCTGACAAGAATCCGAAAAAGGATGAGTACAACGAGGGTCAGATCTCGTGCTTCAACAAGATAATAGCTGACATAGAAGCGGCCGGATTCGAAATTCCCAGATACCAGCTTGCAAGTACATATGCTACGCAAAGGTATGAGAAAGCATGGTATAACACCGTTTGTATCGGAACCGGAGTGTTTGCAAACGCCAAGCCTCAAAAGGATTCATGCGGACTTAAACTTAAGGATTGCCTGAAGGGAATACATTCGCGTCTTATAAGCAGGAAAACCCTCAAGGCCGGGAGCAGATGCCTGAATATGCTCATGGAAAATGATTGTGTGATAGGCGTTATACCGTTTGGAAGCTGCGACGGATTTTCAACGAGGAACGCAGGCGGAGAGGTTCTCCTTAACGGTGTCAGATGCAAGATACTCGCAGTTTGTCTTGAGCATACTGTATTGGATATCACTAATGTTCCGGACGCTGAGATAGGAGATGTGGTGACACTTTTAGGTCAAAACGGAGAGAGCCGGATTGACGTTTCGGAATACTGTGAACGACTAGGAATATCCGTAATTGAATTCTGGTGCAGCTTGAGCTTCCATTCATTCCCTCATATCTACGTTCGGGAAGGTCAGCCGCAGGAGGAGGTTATTTACAGCTACAATAAATAAGTAAACGCAAGAGGAAGAAGGAGGATGCAGCAGAATACAGCGTTTTGAAAGCAGACCAGCTCATCTTTAATGAAAAAACAGGAGGAAAAAATGAAAAAAGTTTATTTGTTATTATTATCCTTAGTAGTACTTATGATTGCACTTACAGGGTGCGGTAAGGATACAGATTCAGCAAAAGACAACAGCAAACCCATTACTCTCAGATATTCGACTATGCAGAATAAGGATCATATCTCATATCAGGTTGCTCTTAATATCAAGCAGGCTGTAGAAGAGAAAACCGAGGGAAGAGTTCTCATAGACATCTATCCCGCAAACCAGTTGGGTGACTGGTCTCAGGTTTATGACGAGCTTATGATGGGCAGCATTGATATGGCGCACTCATCTGTTCCCGAGACCTATGACGCAAGAACTGCTGTCGGCTATTTCCCTTACCTTTCGAGCAGCTATGATCAGCTTGGGGAAATATTTGCAGAAGGCTCCTCTCTTGACAATATGATGAAAGAGATTCAGGCAAAAAACGGTATTGAGTTCTGCGGATTTTTCGTTGAAGGCATTACTGGTATAGGTACTACAAAGGAAGTCTCGAATCCTAACACTCTGGATAGTAAGAATACCGTTATCCGCACTGCCGCTATGGACTGCTATATTCTCCCCTGCGAATATATGGGCTTCGACACAACAAGCATTGCTTCCTCCGACACCTTTGCGGCTCTTCAGACCGGCGTTGTTGAGGGCCTTGCAGGCTCCACTCCTGCAGGTGCATATCTTAACTATCGTGACATCATTGATTACTACTATGTATATCAGATGAGCCCGGAAGTAACACAGATCATGATAAGTGAAAAAACACTTGCAAAGCTTTCTCCCGAAGATCAGAAAACCATCGTGGATATTTGCCGTCAGGAGTGCGCCAACAGCGTAAACTACGCAAAGGATGAGGACGAGAAATATCTGAAGCTGATGGAGGACAACGGTATTAAGATTGTCCGCTTCACTGACGAGGAAATTGAAATGTTCGCTGAAGCCGTCCGCACGAATGTTTGGCCGCAGCTTGCCAAAACCTATGGTGAAGATTTTATCAACGAGCTTCTGAAGCTGTATAAGTAACATTAATGTTTTGCATATATATCCATAAAAGGGCCTTTTGGCCCTTTTATGGACTCGATAAGAAAGGGTGAAATCGATGATTGCTTTCTTAAAAAGAGCCGATCATGTCATCTTCAAGATACAGGAATATATTTGTATAATAACAAGTGTGCTGATTACTTCTTTAATTGTTATAGCCGCAATAATGAGGTATATACTCGGTATCAACTTTGGTGGATCCGAGGAGCTTGTGTTATTTGCGGCGTTTTGGTTTTATTTTACAGGAAGTTCTCTTGCATACCGTGATGATGCGCATATTAATGCAGATATGACCTCTCTGCTTTTTAAGAGTGAAAAAGCGAAAAAGCGAATGGCTGTTGTAAAGTATGCAGTAAGTATGGTTATCGCAATTGTTGCAACGGCTTGGGCGTTTCAATTTGTCAGCTGGAGCTTTGAGCTTTGGCCGACCACTCCTATTTACAAGCTTCCTCTGGCCTTATCCAGACTGTCAATAATAGTTTCGTTTATATTGATGAGTATTTATGTTCTAATTCATCTGATAAGAAGTGTCGCTATATTGAAGGGCGGTGAAAACTGATGATACTGGTAATAGCCTTTCTTTCCGTTATTGTCTTCCTTGTGCTTGGTATATCTATCCCCTTGACTTTTCTCGGTGCAGCTGCAATAATAATATATTGTTCGGGCTCCGATCCGATGTTTCTGCTGTCGTATGGCGGAAGCCAAATAAACAATGTGCTGCTCCTTACCATTCCCTTGTTCGTGCTTGCCGGGGCTGTTATTGATCATGGCGGAATAGGCCGAAGACTGATTGATTCTGTTGAAAAACTGGGCTTCGGCAAAATTAAAGGCGGGCTTGGCATTGTTACTGCCATATCCAGCGCAGTATTCGGTGCTATATCCGGAAGCGCCGGCGCTACTATTGCATGTATAGGCTCTATAATGTCTCCGAGGCTTGAAGAAAACGGATATGAAAAAGGATTTATAGGTTCTCTCATTTCAAGCTGTGCGGTTTTGGGCCTGCTGATACCGCCAAGCATGTCTATGATACTGTATGGCTGGGTAGGAGGGCAATCCGTTTTAGCCTGCTTCCTTGCAACCATAATTCCGGGTATCATTCTTGTAATCTTGTTTAGTACGGTAAATCTTTTTTACGCCGCCAAAAACAAAAATATTGTAAAGTCTGTCGACAGTAAGCCTGTTGCTTCGACGCAGGGGAAAAAGAAGAGCTCCATTCCCGCATTGCTCATGCCATTTGTTATTTTGGGCGCTATATATGGTGGCGTCATGACCACCACTGAAGCCGCGGCACTGTCGGTCATCTATGCGATTCCTGTTGCGATGCTTTATTATAGAGAGATGACCATGGGCGATTTAAGAGATTCTCTTATCAGCGCAGGTAAAACTACCGGCGTTATAATGATGATGCTTTTTTCCGTAATGATACTCAGCAGACTGTATACCATGAACAATGTTCCTCAAATGCTTTTGAAAATGCTGACTTCTATATCTGATAGCCCGGCTGTTATCATGATAATGATAAATCTGTTTATGATTCTTTTAGGAATGCTGATGGATGATACAAGCGGCGTGCTTCTTGCTACACCGATACTTCTCCCGATTGTAACTGAACTTGGAGTCAGCCCAATTCAATTTGCTGCGATAATCGGCGTAAACCTCGGCATGGGCAATATTACCCCTCCGACGGCGCCGCTTCTTTACTTGGGCGGTAAAATTTCAGGTGCAGAAGTAAAGGAAATGCTGCCGCATACCATGAGACTTATCTTGTTTGCATGGCTGCCGACTCTGATTATTACTACATATGTGCCCGATTTGAGCCTGTTCCTGCCGAGACTGTTTGGTTACTGTTGATAGAACCGATGGGATAACCGCATGCTGATTTGGAGTGAAGATAGAAATGAAAGTTCAGCAATCATTTTTACAGAAAGCAGAGTTCTTTTCCGTATATATTGAAACAATAAACGGGAAATATAAAGCAGCCTGGTCAAGCCATTCTTATTATGAATTTATGCTGGACTTTTCCGGAGAATTTTGCGTAAGTCTCGGAGAAACTACATATTCACTAACAAAAGGTGATGTACTTGTTATCAAACCAAATCAGCCACATAGGGTAGAGCCAAAAGGACCGGAGGAATTTAAGCTGATATCCATTGTTATGTCCGAAAAGTTTTCTGACTATTTACAGTATAGAGATATTAATTGGAATCCTCTTGTCCTTTTCGAAAAAAATCTCTTGATGCCGGTGCTTCATTTCCACGGGAAGCATCTTGAACGGTTAGAACAGATGATGTACATGCTAGTGGCGGAGAGTGAGAATAAGCAGAATTTTCAAGATGTTTTTATTGCTGATATTTCTGAACTGATAGTTCTTGAAATCGGACGATATTGCGGCAGTATTTATCCTGAGATAGTTAGAAATGCAGTATATAATGACGTTTTCAAAGATATCCCTTACATGCTGAAAAATATACTTGAATATATTAATTCAAATTATCAGAACAGTAGCTTAACATTATCCTCTATAGCCGAACGTTTCTGGGTAAATCCATCCTACCTGAGCCGATACTTCAAAACATATATGGGTATTAACATTGTGCAATATATAAGATCCATGCGTATTTTTTATGCAAAATCTCTTCTTCAGAGTTCGGATATGAGCATTGCAGAAGTTGCGGAAATGGTAGGGATCAAAAGTGCATCTCATTTTAGCAAAATTTTTGAGAATGAAGTTGGCGAATCTCCAAGTAAGTTCAGAAAAAGTTATTTTGACAGGAATCATAGCTGATTTTTCAGCTATGAAATTGTAGAGAAGACGATAGATTTGAGGTAGGTCTTAAGATGTAAGACCTACCTCATTTTCTCCTTTTGCTTCACTGGGCTGAAGTCTTTTTTCCAAAATCGATTAGGTGCAATAACTTGCGATAAGGTACAATAAGATAAGCAGCATGCTGCTTTTCCGCCGGGACCTTTCCAAGTGCCCTCGGGAGTTCAAGTCTCCTTTTTTTATAAAAAAACAGCCCATCCTGACGGACGGACTGCTTTTTGGTGCGAGAGAGGAGACTTGAACTCCCACGTCGGTTGACACACGCCCCTCAAACGTGCCTGTCTACCTGTTCCAGCACTCTCGCGAATTGCTTTTTTCAAAGGCAAGAGTTATTATAACAGAGAAAACGAGAATGTCAAGGATTAATTTCAAATTTTCTTGCCTTTCTGACATACACCGCCGTATAGGCTATGCACAGCAGCAGCGCGGCAAGCATAAGCTCGCCGCCGATGCGCGGCTGAAAGAGGTAATAGCGCGAAAAATATGCATAGTAGCAGTGCAGCGAGGCAAGCTCCGCTAAAACCGGCACTGGCGCAAAGCGCAGGTCGGACGCCGCAAGCACCAGAGCCAGAACTCCGGGGATGAAGAAATACCGGTCGTGCATATGCGGAAGCAGATAGGGGATGCCCATTGCAAGGATAAGGGCAAAGCCGAGGATCACACGGTCGGAAAGCCGTTTGCGAAGAAGGATCGCCGCAACGTAAACGGCCGCAACGAGCAAAAATGCGGCAATGATAAGCGCTCTTGCGCTTTTTGCCGTATCTCCCGACCATGAGAACATGCTGGTGAGCGACGGTGCGTTGTAATTCATCGCGTCACCCACCGTGCCGGCCTGCGAAAAATACAGTGTCAGCGTATCCCACAGCGGCGCTCCGGCGATGACGGCAGGAAGCATGAAAACGATATAAGCGGCAGGGAAGACGAGAAGCTGCGTCCAGCGAATCTTCTTTGCAAGCAGCAGAATGAAAAACACCGGGATAATGAACACGGCCTGCAGCTTGAAGGCAAAGCTCACCGCGATGCACACCATACCGGCCGCGCCGCGCCCGCTCATGGCCAGGTATATCGAGAGCACGGCAAAGGCGACGTATATGCTGTCGCACTGGCCCCAGTACGCCCCGTTGAGTATGACCGTGGGCCAGTAGAGGACGAGGAAGAAGGCGGTGAGCTTCTTTGCATGGGAACTGGTGTAGAGCCCCACCAGCTGCATGCCGGCCCAGGCCAGAAGCACGTCGAAGACTATGCTCAGCGCCTTGATGAGCACCAGGTCGTTTATGCCTATATATGAGAAGGCGGCCAGGAAGTACAGGTAGGGCAGGTTGTAGTTGCCCACGCGGCTGCCCAGGGCGGCAAAGCCGCCGTTGTCCCGGTAGAACTGCACCCACTTGGAGAGCAAATCCTCGTAGTCGAGAGTCACGTGGCCCATGCACAGGCCGCGTATGACAAACGCGCCGGCTATCAGTGCGGCGCAGACGACGACGTGCTCCGGCCGGCGGAGCATACCTGAGGCGTAGAGCAGGACAAGCGCTCCGGCCGCGATTACGAGCAGTATGGTTATGGTTACAGCGTCCATGGGGATCTCCTTTGCGGGTGTGTGGTGCTTAGACGAAGCACGGTGGGATAGGTTTCCGGGCGGCGGACTTCATGCGCATTCGGCTCGCTGCAGCATCGGCAGCAGGCCGGCGGTTTGCGCTCCTGACAGCAAAAAAGACGGAGCCACATAGCTCCGTCAAAAAATCGTTACTCTTTAACAAAATATCCCTTGACAATTAGGTGAATGTGATGATACAATAACTTGCTATGTCTTAAAGACGGATAGTTACCCATTCTCAAGTTGCTTTTATTCTATCAGATTTTCAGAAAAAAGCAACCTGATTCAAGGAAGTTCTAACAACGCGGCCGGGTGTACAAAGAGTGCACGAATTCAACCAAAGGAGCGTGTATGATGCCAAAGGACGTTTACTACGGGAAAACGTTGAGAAAGAGCTATGCGACGAGCACCGAGATCCAGGACATGCCGAACCTGCTGGAGATCCAGAAGAAATCCTACCAGTGGTTCCTCGACACGGGCCTGCGCGAGGTGTTCAAGGACGTTGACTCTGTCACAGACTACTCGGGAAATCTGGAGCTGAGCTTTGTAGACTACTCCATGGACGACAAGCCCAAGTACTCCATCGAGGAGTGCAAGGCCCGTGACGCCACATACGCCGCGCCGCTGAAGGTCAGCGTGCGCCTGCGCAACCGCGAGACCGAGGAGATCAAGGAGCAGGAGATCTTCATGGGCGACTTCCCGCTCATGACCCACTCCGGCACCTTCGTCATCAACGGCGCC
>OLVZ01001930.1_pt1 | contig 16481 bp, 17 predicted proteins | sample 1673341 | NCBI WGS metagenome assembly OLVZ01 (sample SAMEA3178944, study PRJEB25190) | human gut metagenome | biome: human gut; feature: human-associated habitat; material: faeces | place: Austria | collected 2013 | reverse complement strand
AAAACATTTCGATATTTTCATCTTCGACAGTTTTGTACCGGAAGCGGGAAAGTAGAGAAAACAGCATAAAAAGGTCGGTTCCATGCTCCCCAGGAAACCGGCCTTTTACTATATGCGATATGCGAGGAAAAAATATGTATACCAAAGAAGAATTGAAACAGCAGTTACGGAATGTGGGACTTACGGGAAAAGAGACGATCCTGATCCATTCTTCCATGAAGGCCATCGGAGAAGTGGAGGGCGGTGCGGATATCGTGCTGGATGCCTGGATGGAATATTTCAAGGGAAAGGGATATTCTGTTGTGAAGGTCAATTCCCGTTCCGGAGCCGGCATGAAAGCGATTAACAGCGCCGTACAGGAGGCCTGCAAAGAGAAAATCGAGCGCGACCGCAAACGCGGCATCCTGAACCGTCCGGTCCGCGCGATGGTTGTCGGTATTCCGAACGTCGGAAAATCGACATTTATCAATGCGTATGCGGGCAGAGCCTGTGCGAAAACCGGAAACAAACCGGGCGTCACGAAGGGAAAACAATGGATCCGTCTGAGCAAACAGCTGGAGCTTCTGGACACACCTGGTATCCTGTGGCCGAAGTTTGAGGACCAGCAGGTGGGACTGCATCTTGCGATGATCGGTTCCATCAACGATGAGATCCTGAACGTGGAGGAGCTGGCGCTGTCCGTCATCGATTATCTGACGGCAGAGTATCCGGGAACGCTGGAGAAACGCTTTGGCTTTGAAGGCATGACGGATCGTGTGGAAATCCTGGGTGAGATTGCGCGTGTGCGCGGCTGCCTGAAAAAGGGAAATGAGCTCGATTACGAAAAAGCAGCACGGCTTCTGATGGATGATTTCCGGAGCGGAAAGCTCGGCAGAATCACGCTGGAAAAACCGGAATAAATGGATTTATCAAAATAAAAAATGCGGAGAACAACGATGACAGAGAAAAAACAATCGATATCCGCCATACGGGAAATTTTTGCGGCAGCTTCGGAGACGGAGCTGCCCGCCCTTTATCTGGAATATGAAGAGGATTCCCGTGCCGGCGTACAAAATCTGATTCAAAAATACCAGAAACAGGAAGAGGCCTTAAAAAAAGAGCGCGAGCGCACGGAACAGATGAAGATCTACGAGCACAAATATGAGGATCTTGGCTGGATCTGCGGCATCGACGAGGTCGGAAGAGGCCCTCTGGCGGGCCCTGTGGTCGCAGGTGCGGTCATTCTGCCGCGCGACAGTAAAATCCTGTATCTGAACGATTCCAAGCAGCTGACGGCCAAAAAACGCGACGAGCTGTACGATGTGATCATGCGCGAGGCAGTGGCCGTCGGCATCGGCTATGCCTCCCCGGCGCGGATCGACGAGATCAATATTTTACAGGCAACGTACGAGGCGATGCGGGAGGCGATCAGCAAGCTTTCCGTGAAGCCGGATGTGCTCTTAAACGATGCGGTGAAAATCCCGCAGGTGGACATCCGCCAGGTGCCGATCATCAAGGGAGATGCCAAGAGTGTTTCGATTGCGGCGGCAAGTATTGTTGCGAAGGTGACAAGGGACCGCCTGATGGAAGAGTACGACAAGGTGCTTCCGGGCTACGGTTTTGCATCGAACAAGGGCTACGGTTCGGCAGAGCATATCGCTGCTTTAAAAGAAATCGGCCCGTCACCGATCCACCGGCAGTCGTTTATCGGCCATTTCGTGTAAAGGCACCGCATCAAAAAAGGAGAGGGTATCGCATTTGAATCAGCGGGAAGTAGGAACGAGACAGGAGAGCCGTGCGGCAGAATATCTGGAAAGCCTGGGATATCACATCCTGGTGCGGAATTTCCGGTGCCGCTTCGGTGAGATCGACCTGATCGCAAAACAGGACGACACATACATTTTTATCGAAGTAAAATACCGCACCGGCCGGACAGCCGGAGACCCGACAAGCGCCGTGGATGGAAAGAAACAGAAGAAAATTTCAAAAACAGCAGATTACTACCGCATGCTCCACCAGATCCCGATGGATGTGCCCTGCCGCTTCGACGTCGTGGCAGAGACACCGGAGGAGATCCGCGTCTATGCGAACGCGTTTTATTATCAGGGGAGCGGCTGGTAGGAAAGGAGTTTTTATGATACCAATTCAATGGAAACAAAACGATAAAAAAACGATGCATGTCAACGAGGCGGAAAACGGCGTGGTCTATCTGACCTGGCCGGCGATTGAGAAAATTGAGGGCATCCGCCATGCATTTTCCACACGGATCGGCGGGGTGAGTAAGGAACATCTTTCCAGCATGAATCTCAGCTTTTCGCGCGGCGACGATCCGGCGAATGTGCGGGAGAATTACAGAAGATTCTGTGAGGCGGCGGGGTTTGAAGTGGAAAACATTGTTACCTCCGATCAGGCACACACAACGAAGGTCCGTTATGTGACGAAAGCAGACTGCGGCAGCGGCGTGACAAGAGACCGCGATTTTCATGATATTGACGGTATGATCACTGACGAGCCGGGCGTCGTACTTGCGACATTCTATGCGGACTGCGTGCCGCTCTACTTTGTCGACCCGGTGCACCGTGCAATTGGACTTTCACATTCCGGCTGGCGTGGAACGGTCCACAAGATGGGACAGGCAACGCTCGATGCGATGCACGAACGGTTTGGAACAGAAGCAAAAGATGTGATCGCAGCCGTCGGCCCGTCGATCTGCCAGGAATGCTACGAGGTGAGCGGTGACGTGATCGAAGAGTTCCGGGCAGCATTCCCGGAAACACTGCATGAGAAACTGTTCTGCGGAAAACCAGATGGAAAATACCAGTTAAATCTTTGGGAGGCGAATCATCAGATCCTTCTTGCGGCAGGAGTGCCGGAGAAGCAGATTCATCTGCCGAACCTCTGCACCTGCTGCAACCCGGATTTCCTGTATTCCCACCGTGCATCGAAGGGAAAAAGAGGAAACCTCGCGGCATTCCTTTCCCTGGTCTGAAAACAGAATAGAAAGCATCAAAAAACGGACCTGGAAAAAACAGATCCGTTTTTTTGCTGTATGCATCCGGCGGACACAAAATCGATTATCTGTGTTTTGCCAGCAGCTTATTGATTTTCTCTGTCGTAGACTGTACTTTTGCAACGGATACGTCGTGGTTAAGCGTATCGATGATGCTTGCCATATATTTGCTCATCTCAGCCGGCTCATACCAAGGACGGGAAACGAGTTCCGGTGTACGGTAGGTCAGGTCGGTGGTGATGACTTTGCTGATATAGCCTTTCTCATAGTAAGCATCGAATTTCTCCAGACCATCGGTGAAGAGGCCGAAGGTGGTGCAGACAAAGACGTGGTCAGCGCCGCGCTCTTTGACCTGTTTTGCAACGTCGAGCATACTCTCACCGGAGGAGATCATATCGTCGATGATGACAACATCTTTTCCTGCTACGGAATCGCCGAGAAACTCATGTGCCACGATCGGGTTCTTTCCGTTTACGATGGTGGAGTAATCTCTTCTCTTATAGAACATACCCATATCGACGCCGAGCACGTTGGAGAAGTATACGGCACGCGCCATCGCTCCCTCGTCCGGGCTGATGATCATCAGATGATCGTTGTCGATCGTCAGATCTGGAACGGAACGAAGAAGGGCTTTTAAAAACTGGTAGGTTGGCATGAAGTTGTCAAAGCCGCCGAGCGGAATTGCGTTCATGACACGAGGATCGTGTGCGTCGAAGGTGATAAAGTTGGAAACACCCATGTTCATCAGCTCCTGCAGAGCAAGTGCGCAGTCGAGAGACTCACGTTTGGTGCGCTTATGCTGTCTTCCTTCATAAATGAAAGGCATGATTACGTTGATCCGGTGTGCTTTTCCTGTTGCAGCAGCGATGATACGTTTCAGATCCTGATAATGGTCATCCGGTGACATGTGGTTCTCGTAGCCGCAGACCTTGTAAGTGATGCTGTAGTTGCAGACATCAACCAGGATGTAAAGATCGGCACCGCGGACGGATTCGTTGATCTTTCCTTTTGCTTCGCCGGAACCGAAACGCGGGCACTCGCAGTCAATCAGAAAAGAATCCTCGGAATATCCGGAAAAGGAAACCCCGTTGCGGCGCTCGGCGAGCTCTTTACGGAACTGAACCAGATACGAATCGACTTTTTTTGCCATTTCCATACTGCCCGGCAGAGCTGCGAGCTTTAACGGAGCAACCGGAATGGAATTTTCAAGTAAATCTAAATTAGCCATACAAACCTCCAGTAATCGACATTTTTTACAAACCATTTACTTCCTATTTATATCATCTTGGGAAAGGGCGCGTCAAGCAAAAAACGAAAGAATCCTTGCTTTTTGTGCAGGTTGTTGTTATTATAATGGATGAATGTCCGGAAGGTATGCAAAAAAAGCACGCTTTTTACTGGGCAAAGAGAAGTTATAAAGAAGTAAATGGAAAGGCCAAAACGTAAGATCTGTGAAAAACAAGACGAAACACATTATTAAGACAATAGAACCGGGCAGTATTGCCGAAGAACTGGAACTCGAACCGGGAGATGAACTGCTCCGCGTGAACGGGGAAATCATCGAGGACGTCTTCGATTACCACTTCCAGACCAACGACACGTATCTGGAACTCACGATCCGGAAAAAGGACGGCGAGGAATGGGACCTGGAAATCGAAAAAGAGTATGACGAGGAAATCGGCATCACATTCGAGAACGAGTTCATGGATCAGTACCGTTCCTGCAGCAACAACTGCATTTTCTGCTTCATCGATCAGATGCCGCCGGGAATGCGTCCCACCTTGTATTTTAAGGATGACGATTCGCGTCTGTCCTTCCTGCAGGGAAACTATATTACACTGACCAACATGAGCGACCACGATATCGACCGGATTATCCGCTACCATCTGGCACCGATCAATATTTCGTTCCAGACAACGAACCCGGAGCTCCGCTGCAAAATGCTGCACAACCGTTTTGCGGGCAATATCTTTCCGAAGGTCCAGCGCCTTTACGAGGCGGGAATCGAGATGAATGGACAGATTGTGCTCTGCAAGGGATACAACGACGGCGCAGAGCTGGAGCGCAGTATTTCGGATCTGTCAAAATATCTGCCGCATCTGAAAAGTGTTTCGGTTGTCCCGGTCGGACTTTCGAAATACCGCGACGGACTGGCGCCTCTGGAACCGTTTACCAGGGAGGATGCAAAAGAAGTTCTTGCCACGATTCACAAATGGCAGAAAAAGCTGTATGAACAGTGGGGACTTCACTTTATCCATGCTGGTGATGAATGGTATCTGCTGGCGGGAGAGCCGATCCCGGAGGAGGAAAATTACGATGGCTATATCCAGCTGGAAAACGGAGTGGGAATGCTCCGGCTTCTGGAGGACGAGGTTGCGGAAGAACTTTCGAAACGAGAAGGGGACGACCGTCACCGCCATGTAACGATTGCGACCGGAAAAGCTGCGGCGCCGTCGTTGAAAAAACACATGCAGAAAATTCGTGAAAAATATCCGAATGTACAGGCGGAGGTTATCACGATTATCAACTATTTCTTTGGAGAATCCATTACCGTATCCGGTCTGATTACCGGAAAGGATCTGATGGAGCAGTTAGAGGGAAGAGATCTTGGCGACTGCCTGCTGCTTCCGTGCAACATGCTCCGTTCGGGAAAAAACGTCTTTCTCGACGATGTGACGGTGGAAGAGGTGGAAGAGCGCCTGAAAACACCGGTACAGATTATCGATGAGCCGGGCAGCGACCTGGTGAAAGCCGTTGTGGAGGAAAACCAGGAGACGATACACAGAAGGAGAACAATGTATGAGCAAGCCGATTGTAGCAATTGTGGGCCGGCCGAACGTGGGTAAATCCACCCTGTTTAATGTATTAGCCGGAGACAATATTTCGATTGTAAAAGACACACCGGGTGTAACCCGTGACCGTATTTATGCCGACGTGGAGTGGCTGAACCACAAATTTACGCTGGTAGACACCGGCGGTATTGAGCCGGAATCCAAAGATATCATTCTCTCCCAGATGAGAGACCAGGCGCAGATCGCCATTGATACCGCAAATGTCATCATCTTCATCACTGACGTCCGTCAGGGCCTTGTAGATGCCGATGCAAAAGTAGCTGATATGCTCAGAAGAAGCCGCAAGCCGGTTGTGCTGGTGGTCAACAAAGTCGACAACTTCGACCGTCAGATGATGGATGTTTATGAATTCTATAACCTCGGCATCGGAGAGCCGCACGCCATTTCCGCATCCGGAAAGCTCGGCATCGGCGATATGCTCGATGAGGTGACAGGATACTTTGATCCGGAGATGGAAAACGAGGAGGAGAGCGAGATTCCGCGCATCGCCATTGTCGGAAAACCGAACGTCGGAAAATCCTCCCTGGTCAACAAACTGCTGGGCTCGAACCGTGTCATCGTATCCGATATCGCCGGAACGACGCGCGATGCGATCGATACCACGATCATGCACAATGGAAATGAATATATTTTCATCGATACCGCAGGTCTTCGAAAGAAAAACAAGATCAAAGAGGAGCTGGAGCGGTACAGCATCATCCGTACAGTATCTGCCGTAGAGCGCGCAGATGTCGTCGTTCTTCTGATCAATGCAACCGAGGGTGTCACCGAGCAGGATGCCAAAATTGCCGGTATCGCCCATGAGCGTGGAAAAGGTATGATCATTGCGGTAAATAAATGGGATGCCTTGGAAAAAGATGACAAGACGATCTACCGCTTTACCGAAAAAGTAAGAAATACATTGGCTTACATGCCGTACGCAGAGCTTCTTTTCATCTCTGCGAAGACAGGACAGCGTCTTCCGAAGCTGTTCGAGACGATCGACATGGTTCTGCAGTACCAGAACCTGCGCGTACAGACCGGTGTCCTGAACGAGATTCTGACCGAGGCAATGGCAATGCAGCAGCCGCCGTCAGACCGTGGAAAACGACTGAAAATCTACTACATGACACAGGTTTCGGTCAAACCGCCGACATTTGTTATTTTCGTCAACGACAAAGAACTGATGCATTTCTCCTATGTTCGATATCTGGAGAATAAAATCAGAGAGTCGTTCGGCTTCCGCGGCACACCGCTGAAATTCATCATCAGAGAACGAAAAGAGAAGGAGCAGTAAAGAGTTATGGTACGGATCATATGCCTTTTGATCGGATACGCATTTGGCCTTTTTCAGACCTCATATATTTATGGAAGGACGAAGGGAATTGATATCCGGGAACACGGCAGCGGAAACGCAGGAACGACCAACGCGCTCCGGACTTTAGGGAAAAAAGCAGGCGCCATCACGCTTGCCGGCGACTGCATCAAATGCATTCTGGCGGTCCTGACGGTACGGCTGATCTTCGGTGCATCGCACCCGGAAATACTGAAACTGCTGACGGTGTATGCTGCGGCCGGAACGATTCTCGGCCACAACTTCCCGTTTTACTTAGGCTTCCGCGGCGGAAAAGGAATCGCTGCGACCGCGGGTCTGATTATCTCATTTGACTGGAGAATCACGCTGGTCTGTGCAGCGCTGTTTTTCCTGAATCTTGCAGTAACACACTATGTTTCCCTCGGTTCCATGATGGTTTACGTTGTCTTTTTTGCAATGGCCGTTATCATGGGACAGGCGGGCTGCTTTGCGCTGGAACCGCCGTATCTTTATGAGATGTACGTGGTGATCGCACTTCTTGCCGTGCTTGCCTTCTGGGAGCACCGTGCAAACATCAAGCGTCTCATCGCGGGAACAGAGCGGAAAACGTATTTATCCAAAAAGTCGGAGAAATAAAATATGGCAAAGATTAGCATCATCGGAGCAGGAAGCTGGGGAACCGCCCTCGGCCTCCTGCTCTGCAACAACGGGCATGACGTGACGATCTGCTCGGAAAATGAAAAGGAAATTGAGAGCTTAAAGGAACACAGAGAGCATCTGACGAAGCTTCCGGGCGTAAGACTGCCGGATGAAATGAAGTTCACCTGCGATGTGCGCGGCTCCCTTTCCGGACAGGACATCCTTGTGATGGCAAAAGCATCCCCGTACGTGCGAACCACATGTAAAAAGTATGCGGCGGATATTCCGGACGGCCAGCTCATCGTCAATGTGGCAAAAGGCGTGGAAGCCGATACCCTGATGACGATGTCTCAGATCATCGAGGAGGAAGTGCCGGGAGCGAATGTCGTTGTTCTCTCCGGACCGAGCCACGCAGAGGAAGTCGGCCGCGGCCTGCCGACCACGATCGTTGTCGGCGCGCATGACCGCGAGAGCGCACTGTATGTGCAGAATGTGTTCATGAGTCCGGTCTTCCGCGTTTACACAAGCCCGGACATCACGGGAATTGAACTTGGCGGAGCTCTGAAAAATGTCATCGCACTGGCAGCCGGAACGGCAGATGGTCTTGGCTACGGCGACAATACGAAAGCGGCTCTGATTACCCGCGGGATCGCGGAAATTGCACGGCTCGGCACGGCGATGGGTGCCCATGCGGAAACCTTCTATGGCCTTTCCGGCATCGGTGACCTGATTGTAACGTGTGCGTCCGTACACAGCCGGAACAGGAAAGCAGGATATCTGATCGGCCAGGGAAGAACAATGCAGCAGGCGATGGATGAGGTTCAAATGATTGTTGAAGGTGTCTATTCCGCAAAAGCGGGGCTTACCTTGTCAGAAAAATTCGGAATCGAAACGCCGATCATTCAGGCAGTCAATCAGGTTCTGTTTGAAAACAAAAACCCGAAACAGGCTGTGGATGAACTGATGCAGCGTATGAAAAAAGACGAACTCGCCCCGGATCTCTGGGAGCGGTAAAAATAAGAAACCTGTCACTTCTGTGAAATGATACAGAGACGGCAGGTTCTTTTTTTTGTGCAGACCGAAATTTTTCAGCAAAAATACGGGAAAAAGATGACAATACTTTCGAAATCAAGTATAGTAATAGAAAGCGGAATAATTTTAACTGAAAAGATGCGGAGGAAAATACAGCAGGAGGAAGAAAGAATGAGAGGAGTAGAAACAAGAATTCAGGAAATCCGCCATGCCATTTTTACGGAAGTTGCAAAAATGGCGTATGACGTGGACTCCCCGGTGGAAAAGACGATCGAGGAAATTCCTTACCGTGTAATTCCCGGTGAGGTCGGAAATTTTAGAAATGATGTGTTTCTGGAGCGGGCGATTGTAGGAGAGCGGCTTCGCCTTGCAATGGGACTTCCGTGCAGAAGCGCGGCAGAGCACGCCCCGATCTCGGACAATATCAAACTGGCGGACCAGGCGGAGACGTATTATACACCGCCGCTCATTAATGTCATCAAATTTGCATGCAACGCCTGTCATGAAAAACGGGTTCTGATCACGGAGGGATGTCAGGGATGTCTTGCACATCCGTGCGTGGAAGTCTGTCCGAAAAAGGCCATTACGCTGGACCGCACCAATGGACGATCCTATATTGATCAGGATAAATGCGTCAAATGTGGTCAGTGTGCCAAGGTATGCGGATACCAGGCTATTATCATTCAGGAGCGTCCGTGTGCGAGAGCCTGCGGAATGGATGCCATCGGTTCAGATGAGAACGGAAAAGCGGATATCGATTACGAGAAATGTGTATCCTGCGGCCAGTGTCTCGTCAACTGCCCGTTCGGCGCTATTTCGGACAAATCCCAGATCTTCCAGGTAATCCGTGCGATCCAGTCGGGAGAGCGCGTCTATGCAGCGCTGGCACCGGCGTTTGTCGGCCAGTTCGGACCGAAAGTAACGCCTGGAAAACTGCGTGCGGCGATGAAAAAGCTCGGTTTTGCGGATGTCTTTGAAGTTGCGATCGGAGCGGATCTCTGTGCGGCACAGGAGGCAGAGGATTTTGTGAACGAAGTTCCGGAGAAACTGCCGTTTATGGCGACATCCTGCTGTCCGGCCTGGTCTGTAATGGCGAAGAAACTGTTCCCGGATTACGCTAACTGTATCTCGATGGCACTGACCCCGATGACGCTGACGGCGCGTCTGATCAAGAAACACAATCCGAATGCGAAGGTTGTCTTTGTCGGACCGTGTGCGGCGAAAAAACTGGAGGCCATGCGCCGGTCTGTCCGCAGTGAGGTGGACTTCGTTCTGACGTTTGAAGAGATGTCGGGCATTTTCGATGCGCGCCAGGTAGATGTGAGTGCACTTGAGGAAGATCCGGACGGCGTCAGCGATGCATCGGTGGACGGAAGAAACTTTGCTGTCTCCGGCGGCGTTGCAAAATCTGTGGAAAATGTAATCCGTGAAAAATACCCGGACCGCGAAATCAAGATGGCAAATGCAGAAGGTCTGAAGGAATGCCGGAAACTGCTGACAATGGCAAAGGCCGGAAAGTACAACGGTTATCTTCTCGAAGGCATGGCCTGTCCGGGCGGATGCGTGGCAGGAGCCGGCACGATGCAGTCAATCAAAAAGTCGCAGGCGGCAGTCAACAAATATGCGGCGCAGGCAAAACACAAGATTTCCAGCCAGACAGAATATGTAAAAGAACTGGACAAGCTGGTAGACTAAAAAGAACAGCAAGGTGGAGAAAAAAGTGAAAAAGAAAAGAAAGATGGGCTTTGCGGCAGCGATTCTTGCAATGGTACTTCTGTTTGCAGGATGCGGCCAGACAGAGACAAAGTCGGAGAGCAGCGGGACAAAAAGCACAGGATCAGAAAGTACAGTATCAGAAAGTACGCAGACAGAGAGCAGCACAGTGGCATCGGAAACAGAAGATGAGACACTGGTCCATGTGCTTGCATTAAAAGGACCGACCAGCATGGGAATGGTAAAAATGATGAGCGATAACGACAGCAAAGAGTCACCTGCGGACACGTTTGAACTTGCCGCTGCCCCGGATGAGGTCAGCGCAAAACTGGTACAGGGAGAGGTGGATATCGCCGCGGTTCCTGCGAACCTTGCAAGCGTACTCTACAACAAGACAAACGGCGGCGTGCAGGTGCTCGCAGTCAATACGCTCGGTGTCCTTTATATCGTCGAGGACGGCGATACCGTACATTCCATTGCGGATCTGAAAGGCAGAACCATTTATGCGGGCGGCAAAGGTGCAACTCCGGAGTATGCTTTGAATTATATCCTCGAAAAGAACGGTCTCGTACCGGGTGAGGACGTAACGATCGAGTGGAAGAGCGAACACGCCGAGTGCGTGGCAGCACTTGCAGAAGATGCCGATGGAATCGCCATGCTGCCGCAGCCGTTTGTAACGACGGCACAGACGAAAAAAGAAACGCTGCGCACCGCACTTGACCTGACCGAAGAATGGAACAAAATCCAGGAGTCCGAAGGAACAGTGAGCACACTGGTGACAGGTGTTACCGTTGTGCGCACTGCCTTTGCCAAGGAGCATCCGGAAGCAGTTGCAGACTTCATGGAAGCTTACCAGGCATCCGTATCCTACGTAACCGAAAACACGGATGAGGCGGCAAAACTGATCGGGGATTATGACATTGTTCCGGAGGCAGTCGCAAAGAAAGCGCTTCCGGCGTGCAACATTGTCTGCATCACCGGTGATGAGATGAAAGAGAAGCTTTCCGGTTATCTCGGTGTACTCAAAGACCAGAACCCGGAGGCAGTCGGAGGAGAACTTCCAGGAGATGACTTCTATTATTCCGAATAAAGACAAAAAAGAGAAACAGAGAAAAACGAAGCGCTGGCCGATCGTGTTCTGGCTTATGATCTGGCAGGCGGCAAGTGTTTTTGTCGGGCAGGAGATCCTTCTGGCATCTCCTGCCGCTGTTTTGAAACGCCTTTTTACGCTTGTAACAGAACCGTTCTTCTGGCAGTCCCTGCTGTTTTCCGGAGCACGCATCGGAGCCGGATTCCTTCTTGGTGCGGCGGCGGGAATTGCAGGAGCTGCACTTGCCGGTCGGTTTTCCATTGCAGAAGAACTCCTGACGCCGCTGGTTGCAGCAGTGAAAGCAGTGCCGGTCGCTTCTTTTGTGATTCTGATCCTGATATGGGTTTCGTCGAAGAATCTTTCGGTTGTGATTTCGTTTCTGATGGTATTTCCGATCCTGTATACAAACACGCGGAACGGCCTGCGGGAACTGGACACAGCGCTTTTGGAGATGACAGACGTTTTTCAGGTTCCGCGGCCGGTGCGGCTGCGCTGGGTGATCCTGCCGCAGCTGTACCCATATATCCGGACGGGATGTTCACTTTCCCTCGGCCTTTGCTGGAAGGCCGGAACGGCAGCAGAAGTAATCGGCATTCCGAACCGATCCATCGGAGAGCATCTGTATCAGGCAAAAATATATCTCGACACACCGGGACTCTTTGCCTGGACGGCAGCGATCGTGTACGTCAGCTTCTGTCTCGAAAAAGCTGTTTTAAAAGGAATGGATCTTGCAGAAAAAAGGATGCTGGTGATGAAATGAGAGAAGATACGATTGAAATCTGCCATCTGAAAAAAGCGTATGGAGAACACGTTATTTTTTCGAATCTTACGATGGAGCTGAAAAAAGGAGCAGTGACCTGTCTGATGGCTCCTTCCGGGGCGGGAAAGACAACCCTGCTGCGGATTCTGGCAGGCCTGGAGCAGGCGGACGGCGGAAAAATCGGGGGACTGGAAGCCTTAAGAAAAAGTATGGTTTTTCAGGAACCGCGGCTGGCAGAAGAACTGACAGCTGCAGCCAATATCCAGCTCGCAATAAGGCGCCGCATGTTTGGAAAAGAAAAAAGAAGCTCCCGTCATCTTGTGGAGGAGATGGAGGAACTCGGCCTTTCGGGCTGTGAAAACCAGGCTGTATCGGAACTGTCGGGCGGCATGCGCCAGCGGGTGGCGGTTCTGCGGGCCATGCGCATGGACGCAGATTTCCTCCTTTTGGATGAGCCGTTCCGGGGACTGGATGCGGGGACGAAAAAGAAAACGATGAACTATATCCGCAGAAAAGGAAAAGAAAAAACGATGCTTCTGGTCACGCATGATTTAGAAGAAGCCGAAGCAATGGGGGACTGGATCTGCACCTGCAGCAGACTGGATGGTATCCTTGAAATAAAGAGAAACAGCAAAAGCAGCACAGAAATCTGAAACGGAAAGAAACAGATTTTCTGTGCTGCTTTTGCTGTGAATCCGCAGTTACAGCAGGTCATCCGGTATGGAAGCAGAGCGGAGCTGTTCGTCCATCGTGTCGATGAGCGCCATGTCGGCTTCAGAAAGTTCGAAGTCGAAGACATCCGCGTTGGCAAAAATGCGGTCCGGCTGTGTCGATTTCGGGATGACACTGATGCCCTGCTGGACGAGGTAGCGGAGGCCGATCTGCGCTTCAGTGCGTACATACTTTTCTGCCAGCTGCTGCATAATCTCACGGTTCAGATAAAGACCTCTTGCGAGCGGCGCATACGCTTGAACGGCGATTCCATGTGAACGGCAGAAAGCGATGAGCGGTTTCCGGTTCCAGAGCGGATGGCATTCGATCTGGTTGACGGCCGGGATGATGCCGGAAAATTCAAAGAGGGCGGTAAGGTGCGGCTCCTCGAAGTTGCTGACGCCGATCGATTTTGCACGCCCGGATTCGCGGATTTTTTCGAGTGCGCGCCATGTCTCCGGGTAGCAGCCCGGCACCGGCCAGTGAATCAGGTAAAGATCAACGTAGTCGAGACGGAGACGGTCGAGGCTGCGGTTGAAGGCACCTTCGATATCACCGACCCGCTGCGCGGTATTCCATACCTTTGTGGTAATAAAAAAGTTTTCCCGCGGAATCCCGCTTGCGCGGATCCCGCGGCCGATGCTGTCCTCATTTTTATAGGAGGAGGCGGTATCGATCAGACGGTAGCCGTATTTTGCCGCGGTGACAATTGCTTTTTCTGCCTCTTTTTCTGTCGATTTGTAAGTGCCAAGCCCCAGAAGCGGCATCGCTCTGCCGTCGTTCAATGTAATGGTTGGAATAGAAAGTGCCATAAAAACCCTCCGTATCTTGAATCAAAAAAAGATTCTGCCGTATTTCTCTCATAAATACCGTAAGTATAACATGAAATTTTAAAGAAATCAGACCAAATATATTAAAAAAGTTTAACACAATCGGGAAATGAAAAAAAATAACAAGCCATGCAAGAAAAAAGAAGGATGCCAGGACGGCCTGTACGGCGAATTGTACAGAAATTTTGTGGAGGCCGTATTGATTTTGTGCATGAAATAGAGTATAATAAATTTGAATTGATATTTATTTATCATTCCCTGTACAATCTGCAGGACGTTTCAGGAAAACAAAAAGCGGACGAAACGGACGGCAGAGCAGAAAAACGGGGACAGAGGAGGCCATATTATGCATTTATTATATGACGAGAATGGAAATCCCATTCCGCACGGCGCTCACGACGAGCATCATCATCACCATGACCATCATCACGAGGGAGAAGACTGCGGACATGCCTGCAATGCATGTTCCGAAGAAAAATGCAAGGATGAGAATCTTGCCCTTTTAACCTATATGCTGCAGCACAATGAACATCACGCAGCAGAACTCGACGAGATGGCCGACAAACTGGAAAAGGCCGGAATGGCGGACGCCGCAAAACAGATCAGGGAGGGAGTATCCGATTTCCAGAAAGGCAATATGCGCCTGTCCCTTGCACTGACGCTTGTAAAAGAGCATTTGAAAGAAGTTAAGTAGAGGAGGCGTAAGCTATGTGCCTTGCAACGGTATACAAAAATCCGGAAAACACAGTTGTCTGTAAAAATGTGAGCCGCATCGATGTCGATGGAGAATACGTTCTGATCCGTGACATCATGGGTGAGGAGATCAGACTGCAGGGTAAGATCAAAATGGTAGATCTTGCAAACAGCATTGTAGAGCTGGACTGTGAATGATAATTGGTTGACGGAACCAGTTATTCTATAAAAGCGGTTTTAGGCCCCCGGGTTCTGCAAATCGGAACAAACAGAACAAGCGAACCGGGACTTAGAATAGGAATATATCATATTAAAGCGGAGGTAAATTGAATTATGAAACTTTCAGAAGAGATGAAAAACAAGACTCTTCTGTCTTTTGAGCTGTTCCCGCCAAAGACAGAGAAGGGACTGCAGAATCTGCCGGGTACCATCGACCACCTGATGAAGTACAACCCGTCTTACATTTCCTGTACATATGGAGCAGGCGGCGGAAATGTCGGAGCAAACCGTGAAGTATGTCAGATGATCAAAAATGCCGGAACCACACCGGTTACTCATTTCACCGTTATCAAAAACACAAAAGAAGGAATCAAAGAGCAGCTGGATCAGTATCTGGCTGACGGCGTAGATCACATGCTGGCACTGCGCGGAGATATTCCGCTTGGTGAGACTACAACCTGCGGCGACTTTGACTATGCTACCGATCTTGTAAAATTCGTACGTGATACCTACGGCGATAAATTTGAAATCGCTGTTGCAGGTTCACCGGAAGGCCACATCTCCTGCAGAAGTCTGGAGTCTGATATCGCAGTTCTGAAACAGAAACAGGACAACGGAGCAGACTACATCATGACACAGCTCTGCTGGGATATGGAGCAGTTCAAATACTGGCTGGATGCAATCCGTAAAGCAGGAATCACCATGCCGGTAGACGTTGGAGTTATGCCGATCCTGGATCAGGCAGCTACCATCAACATGGCACTTTCCAGAAACGGCTGTGTTATGGATAGAGAGCTTTCCAGAATGATCTCCAGACACTGGCTGTTCCCAAACCCATTTGCAGCAAAAGATGCAGAAGGAAAACCGTTCGACGTATTCTACGACAAGAAAGTTGCAGAGTTCAAAGAAGAGGGTATCGAATATACCGTAAAACAGATTGATGCATACCGTGCACTCGGTGTCAACGGAATTCATCTGTACGCGCTGAATAAATGGAAAGACGTATCTGAAATCATCGACAGATCCGGCCTTTGCACACTGGTTTAATGAATTAATTACTTGAATTTGGGAGGCATCCGATTTTTATGGCACATGTAATAGCTGTCGCCGGAAAAGGCGGCGTTGGAAAAACAACATTATGCGGCTTGCTGATCCAGTATCTCTGCGAGTCAGGAAAAGGTCCTGTTCTCGCGGTTGATGCGGACGCAAACTCAAACCTGAATGAGGTACTCGGTGTAGAAGTAGAAGCTACCCTTGGAGATATCCGGGAGGAGATTGCCCGTGCAGAGATGGCATCCAAAAACCCGATTCCGGCAGGCATGAGCAAGGCAGATTATGCGGAATTTAAATTTGCAGGCGCTCTGACTGAGGAAGATGATTTTGACCTGCTTGTGATGGGAAGAACACAGGGAAAAGGCTGCTACTGCTTTGTCAATGGACTTCTGCAGAATCAGCTTGCCAAGCTGTATCCGAATTACCCCTTCATGGTTGTGGATAACGAGGCGGGCATGGAGCATATCAGCCGTGGTATACTTCCGGGCATGGATACAGCTATTCTGGTCAGTGACTGCTCAAGAAGAGGGGTACAGGCCGCTGCGAGAATCGCGGAGCTGATCAAAGAATGCGATATGAAGCCGAAGCAGGTAGGACTGATCGTAA
>OLVZ01001915.1_pt1 | contig 16572 bp, 15 predicted proteins | sample 1673341 | NCBI WGS metagenome assembly OLVZ01 (sample SAMEA3178944, study PRJEB25190) | human gut metagenome | biome: human gut; feature: human-associated habitat; material: faeces | place: Austria | collected 2013 | reverse complement strand
CCGTCAGGGAATTGTAATTGATGGTGAAGGTTCAAAGGTTATTTGCAAAGACTAAGTGGTTCTTTTTGTTTTGCTGGCGCTTTGCGGGATGATGTGGTATACTCAGCTCAATAAATCAAACTCTGGAGAATGACTATGCAAAAGATTCGCACTGCCACCTTTGAAGATCTGGATGCCATTGCCGCCGTGGAGGCGGCCTGCTTCCCGGCTGCGGAGGCGGCCACAAAAGAAGAATTTGCCGGGCGGCTGGCCCATTACGCCGACCACTTCTGGCTGCTGTTCGAGGACGAGAAGCTCGTCTCCTTTGTGGACGGCTTTGTGACCGATACCCCCGACCTGACAGACGAGATGTACGCTGACGCTTCCCTGCACGATGCCCATGGGGCGTGGCAGATGATCTTTGGGGTGAATACCCTGCCCGAATACCGGAAGCAGGGCCTGGCCGGGCAGCTGCTCCGCCGGGCCATCGCCGATGCAAAGGCTCAGGGCCGCAGGGGGCTGGTGCTCACCTGCAAGGACAGGCTCGTGCACTATTACGCCGGCTTCGGCTTTGTCAGCGAAGGCGTTTCCGGCTCCACCCACGGCGGCGTGGTGTGGTACCAGATGCGGCTGACCTTCTGAACTTCCTACAAAAAGCAGCGCCCCCGCCTGCCGGAAACACCGGTGAGCGGGGGCGCTTTGCATTTGCTGGGAGGATATGGTCTACCTGCACCACTGGGCAAACTCTGCGTCTGTGCACTTGACGTAGTGGCTGCCCGGAGATCTGACACGACGCGCCCGAGAGGCTCGCAGACAAAAAAGGAGCCCGCTGTACGAACACAACGGGCTCCTCTTGGTTCTGATCTTACTTCGCGTACTCGATGGCGCGGCTCTCGCGGATGACATTGACCTTGATCTGGCCGGGATAATCGAGGGTATCCTCGATCTTCTTGGCGATCTGGCGGGCCAGCAGGATGACCTGATCATCGCTGATGACATCAGGCTTGACCATGATGCGGACTTCACGGCCGGCCTGAACGGCAAAGGCCTGCTCCACGCCCTCAAAGCTGGAAGAGATCTCCTCCAGATTTTCCAGACGCTTGACATAGCTCTCCACGTTCTCGCGGCGGGCACCGGGACGTGCGGCACTGATGGCATCGCAGGCCTGAATGATAAAGGCCAGCGGAGTCTTGGGCTCCACATCGCCGTGGTGGGCCTCAATGGCATGGATGATCTGGGTGTTTTCCTTGTACTTGCGGCAGATATCCACACCGATCTGGACATGGCTGCCCTCGATCTCGTGGTCAAGGGCCTTGCCGATATCATGCAGCAGACCGGCACGGCGGGCCAGCGTGACGTTCACGCCCATCTCGCCTGCCAGCAGACCGGCCAGCCAGGCCACCTCCATGCTGTGGGTCAGAGCGTTCTGGCCAAAGCTGGTGCGGTACTTCAGGCGGCCGATGAGTTTGATGAGGTCAGGGTGCAGGCCGTGGATGCCAAGCTCCATCACGGCGCGCTCGCCCTCCCGCTTCATCTGCAGCTCAAGGTCATGGCGGCACTTCTCCACCGTCTCCTCAATGCGGGCGGGGTGGATGCGGCCATCACCGATCAGGCGCTCCAGCGTCATGCGGGCAACCTCGCGGCGGGTCTGATCAAAGGAGGACAGGGTGATGGCCTCCGGGGTATCATCGATGATAAGATCCACGCCGGTGGCAGTTTCCAGCGCGCGGATGTTGCGGCCCTCACGGCCGATGATACGGCCCTTCATCTCGTCGCTGGGCAGGGGCACCACGCTGACGGTGGTCTCGCTGCAGTGGTCAGCGGCGCAGCGGCTGATGGCCTGACCGATCATGTTGCGGGCGATGTTATCGCAGTTTTCCTTCAGGTCAGTCTCGTAGGCAGCCACACGGACAGCCTTCTCGTGGGTGAGCTCCTCGTCCACCTTGTGCAGCAGCACTTCGCGGGCATCCTCCTGGCTCAGGCCCGCCAGGGTCTCCAGGCGCTCCATCTCCTTGGCACGGATGGCATCCACCTCAGCCAGACGGCTGTCGGCCTCCTCGTGCTTTTTCTTGAGCTCTTCTTCCTTCTTTTCCAGGGCTTCGGTCTTGCGGTCCAGCGCATTTTCCTTCTGGTCAATGCGGTTCTCCTGGCGGCTGATCTCAGCACGGCGCTGCTTGATCTCCTTGTCGGCCTCTGCCTTCTGGGCATCGACCTCGGCTTTCAGGCGGAAAGCCTCGTCCTTGGCTTCCAGAACAGCTTCTTTTCGTTTTTGGTCAGCGGTCTTGATTGCTTCGTTCACCAGGCGGGTAGCCTCGGCTTCTGCGCTGCCGATCTGTGCCTCAGCGGTCTTTTTACGGTTGTTGTAACCAATAAAATAACCCGCGCCGGCAGCAACAGCAGCAACCACGACCACGATCAACAGAATGATCGGGGACATCGTGTTCACTCTCCTTACAATTAAAGTTCAAAATCAACTAAAATCTGGAGACGCTGCCGCGCAAGGCGTGGGTCAACAATACAAAATCAAGCTCTCAACAACAAAACAGACAACAGCACCGCACAAAAAGGGCATGTTTGCCCCTGCGGCCTGATGCAGCTTTTTTATCTACAAGGTTTTCATATAAAAACGGGCAGATGAAGCCCCATTGAACTTTGGTTGCGGAAGATCCCTGCACGCAGCGTCATGGATTCCATACTACTTCTTATATTACGAAACATTTGGTACAATGTCAAGTAAAGTGAAAGGAATTTTCTAAAAAAACAGCCATTATTCCAGATACATCCGCCGCAGCCGCATCAGGCGGGCGGGGGTCAGGCCGTATTCGGCTTCAAGATAGGCATCGGTGGTGCCGTACTCTTTGCGGATGGTGTCCAACACAAAGGGGGCAGACTCCGGGTGGACACCGGCAATGCCCTGATAGAACTGCTTCTGTTCGGGATGCGCCTCGATCTCCTCGGCATGGGCGGCCCAGATCTTTTCCAGCTCCGGGCGGCGGCAGACATTGGTCCGGACAAAATCCTGACAGATCGTTTCATCGGAAGCGCCCAGCGCCAGCAGGATGAGCATGGCCGCCACGCCGGTGCGGTCTTTCCCGCCAGAGCAGTGGAACAGGATCGGCGTTTCGCCCGCCTCCAGCGCCCGGAACAGCTCCTTGTAGGCCTTATTGCGGAAGAGCATCTGCTCATACATGGCATCGGCGAGGTTATGCTCCTCATCCTTCTTGCCCTTGAGCAGCTTTTCAATGTCCCCGGGAGAGAAGGAGATCTCGCTTCCGTCCGGGTGGCAAAGCCCGCAGATGCGCACCAGCCGCGCGCCATCGGGCACATAGTCGGGCTGCTCCGCTGCCTCGGACTCGCTGCGCAGGTCAAGGATGAGCCGCAGGCCCAGGCTGTCCAGCAGCTTACGGTCAGCCGCCCCGGTCAGCAGTCCGGTGGGAATGCCGCGGTAGATCTGCCCCCACTTGACATGCTTGCCCTCGTCGGCCTCGTAGCCGCCCAGCTCCCGGAAGTTGTTTCCGCCCGCAAAGGGCAGCTGGGTGCCCGGAGCCGGGTGCTGCGGTGCCGCCTTGGGGGCGGCGCTGGACAGCACCGGGAAATTGTAGAAGGGCTTTGCCGGGCGGCCCCGCCGGGGCGGCAGGGACGCGGCTCCCCCGATGACCTCCATCAGGTAGCCCCGCAGCAGGTCAAGATAGGCAGAGTTGTGGTCGCGCCGCTGCACCATCGAGACGCAGAGGGGCGGCAGATCTTCCAGCAGCACGTCACGCACCCGGTCCAGCTCCCGCCGTGCCCCCGGCTCGTAGCGGGTCAGGCAGGTGCAGAGCTGCTCCTGGACCAGATAGTACGCCTGATAGAAGCTGGGGCCGATCTCCGCGTTGGGCGCAAAGCCCTCCCTGGCGCAGGCATCCCACAGGGGGCTGAACAGATCCTGCCGCAGGCTGGGCAGCAGCACCCGCTGGCCCCGCAGGGCCGAAAGCGGCACCCGCTCCTTCTCCCAGAAGGGATGGCCGCGCGGCACCAGCAGGCAGGCCGGGTCGGCCCGCAGGGTGGTGCGGGCCAGCACCGGAGCCGCCGTGCCCAGGTCCATCACAAGGCCCGCGTCCAGCTCGCCCTGCTCCACACCATCGGCCACGGCATCGTTTTCCAGCAGGCGGAACCGCATCTCAATGTGGGGGTACTGCTGGCGGAACTTGTCCAGCTGGGTCTCCAGCCCGGGCAGGTAGTCCGGCACCAGCGAGACACTGATGCCGATGCGCACCGGCTGGGCCGACTGGATCTCCGCATGGAGGGCCGCCTGCATCTGCTGGAACTGCTCCACCACCGGGGCCGCATGGCGCTGCAAGCTCAGCCCCCGCTCGGTGAGCGAGAGCTTGTGGTGAGCGCTGACGAACAGCGGTCCGCAGAGCTCGGCTTCCAGCGCCGTGATGCTCTGCCGCAGAGCCTGCCGCGACAGAAACAGCCGCTGTGACGCGCGGGTGTAGTTCATTTCTTCGCACAAAACCAGAAAATAGTGCAGCTGGCGGATATCCATGGGTTCCTCCTGAAGGGTGGTGTATCAATAGATTAAGGATACCGCCTTTTTGCCCGCTTGTAAAGGCCGCATGGGCAAAAAGTCCCTCCCGGATTGACACATCCCGCCGCATGGTGTAGACTTCAAACAGCAGAATTTTTCTCCCCGAAGAGAAAAGCTCCATCAAACACACAGAAAGAAGGTATTTTCCATGAAAGTCATCGCTACTGAAAAGGCTCCCGGCGCGATCGGCCCCTACTCCCAGGGCTTCATCGCAGGCGGTTTCGTCTACACCTCCGGCCAGATCCCTGTGAACCCCGCAGACGGCACTGTGCCCGAAGGCATCGCCGCCCAGACCGAGCAGAGCTGCAAGAACGTGGGCGCGATCCTGGAAGCCGCCGGTTCCGGCTACGACAAGGTCATCAAGACCACCTGCTTCCTGGCCGATATCGCCGACTTTGCCGCCTTCAACGAGGTCTACGCAAAGTATTTTACCTCCAAGCCCGCCCGCAGCTGCGTTGCCGTCAAGGATCTGCCCAAGGGTGTCCTGTGCGAGATCGAGGCCGTGGCAGAGGCGTAAGCTCCCGAATTGCACCGGCTTTGCGTTCTCCCCTTTACAACGCTCTGAAATTGTGCCATAATTTACTGTATTAAAGGGAAAGCCGTTCCGGTGCCGCAACTCGGCGGCGGAGAACGGAAAGAGAGGGGTAAACTGTTATGAGCAAAACGATGATCCCGCAGAACTACACACCCGCGCTGAACCTGTACGACACCCAGCGTGCCATCGGCACCGTGAAGCGGCTGTTCGCCGACACCCTGTGTGCCACGCTGAACCTCTACCGCGTGTCGGCTCCGCTGTTTCTGGAGGCTTCCACCGGCCTGAACGACGACCTGAACGGCGTGGAACGCAAGGTCACCTTTGACATCCGGGACAGCGGCATTGAGGCACAGGTGGTGCAGTCGCTGGCAAAGTGGAAGCGTAAGGCCCTGAAGGACTACGGCTTCCGCGTGGGCAAGGGCCTGTACTGCGACATGAACGCCATCCGCCGGGACGAGGAGCTGGACAACCTCCACTCCGTCTATGTGGACCAGTGGGACTGGGAGAAGGTCATCCGCGAGGAGGACCGCAGCGAGACCTACCTGAAGAACGTGGTACGCTCCATCGTGTCGGCCGTCTGCGCCACCGAGATGAATCTGCACGCTATGTTCCCCCAGCTGCAGGATCTGCCCCTTCACACCCCCAACGTGACCTTTATCACCACCCAGGAGCTGGAGGACAAGTACCCTGACCTGACCCCGAAGGAGCGCGAGAACGCCTTTGTAAAGGAGAACGGCACCACCTTCCTGATGAAGATCGGTGCTCCCCTGAAGAGCGGCAAGCCCCATGACGGCCGCGCCCCCGACTACGACGACTGGGACCTGAACGGAGACCTGCTGTTCTGGAACGAGCCCCTGCAGTGCAGCTACGAGCTGAGCAGCATGGGCATCCGCGTCAGCCCCGAGAGCATGGACCGGCAGCTGACCATGGCAGGCTGTGACGACCGCCGCACCCTGCCTTTCCACAAGGCAGTGCTGAACGGTGAGCTGCCCTACACCATCGGCGGCGGCATCGGCCAGAGCCGTCTGTGCATGCTGCTGCTGGGCAGCGCCCACATCGGCGAAGTACAGGCAAGCGTCTGGGACGAAGCCACCCGCACGGCCTGCGCAAAGGCCGGGATCCCTCTGCTGTAAGCAAAACACGAGAAAAGGCTCTCTGCCAAAACCGGCAGAGAGCCTTTTTGCATCTCAGCTTCTGAAAAGCAAGCCCACATTTCTCTTTTTGCGGCGATTCCCGCCCAGCCGCCAGACAAGCCAGGCGTAGAGCAGGTTCATGGCCAGGATGGCCGCACACCACAGCACCGTCTGCCGGGTGGTCTGTTGATAGACCAGCAGGAACGGGTAAGGCCCGGTGATGAGCCGCCGGTAATTGGCCCAGAGGGCCACAGAGCCATAGAGCATCGTAGGAACCAGCGCCAGCGGAACGCACCGCGCAGGCAGCTTTGGCTCCCGTTCCAGCAGGACAAAGGAGACAAAGGCACACAGCGGGTTGAGCAGGTGGTGGTAGAGCATGGAGCTCTCGGTCAGCAGAAACACCACGCCGCCCTGGTCGGCACAGTAGGGCCCCAGCACGAACACCACGGTCAGGAAGGTCATGGTCAGGCAGCAGGTGGCAATGTACTTGAGCGTCTTGACCCAGCGGGGCAGCTGCCGCCCCGTGAACAGGCAGATCACCTGACACACCGCCACCAGCAGGCAGACAAAGAACGCAAAGACATTGGAGTTCTCGGTGTAAAAGGTGAAGGTCTGGCTGCCCACCGCTTCCCAGGTCATCCGGATGGCCACCGGCTCCCATCGCACGATGCAGAAGTTCAGGAAAATGGAGCAGAGAATGGCGATCTTCTTGATCATTTTGCGGTATTGATGAAGCTGCGGTTGTCCCACAGGTACTTGATGCCGGAGATGGCGGTGGCAATGGCCACCAGCCAGCACAGCCAGTAAGAGAGGAACACGCAGTCAGCGCCTATCATAACGGAATTACCCCAGGTCAATGCGGTGCCAAAGTAGTAGAAGATGATGGTCAGCATCTGCAGCACAGTCTTGACCTTGCCCCACATATTGGCGGCGATGACCTTGCCGTCCTTGGCACCGGCGGCCACCATCCGCAGGCCGGACACGGCAAACTCACGGGCCAGGATGATGCAGAGCACCACCGGGCTGCACACGCCGTCCCGCAGCATGTAAATGAAGGCCACGGTGGTCAGCAGCTTGTCGGCCAGCGGGTCGGCAAACTTGCCAAAATCGGTGACCATGTTCCACTTGCGGGCCAGATGGCCGTCCAGAAAATCGGTAAAGCTGGCCGCGGCAAAGATGATGCCCGCCACCAGATACCAGGTGGGGTTGAAATCTTCCGTGCCGATCTGGGTCAGGGAAACGAAGACCATGAACACCGGCACCAGAATGATGCGGGTCAGGGTGAGCTTATTGGGCAGATTCATATAGATTCCTCCAATTTGTTATTTTGCAACCGTGCCGTACAGATCGTAAAGGTCACTATCCTCCACCAGCACATCATAGAACTGGCCGGGGTAGAGCGGCTCCTCGCTGGAAACGCAGACATTGCCGTCCACCTCGGGGGCATCACCGGTGGTGCGGCAGAGGTACAGGCCGCTCTCCTCGTCGATGCCGTCACAGAGCACACGGACGGTCTGGCCCACCTTCTCGGCCTGTTTCTGGGCCATGATGCCGGTCTGGATCTGCATCACCAGCTCTGCGCGCCGGTCCTTGGTCTCCTGATCGATCTGGCCGTCCATCTTTGCGGCCACAGTGTTCTCCTCAGCAGAATAGGCAAAGCAACCCAGACGGTCAAATCTGACCTCCTTGACAAAGTTGCACAGGTCCTCAAACTGCTCCTCGGTCTCGCCGGGGAAGCCCGCAATCAGGGTGGTGCGCAGAGTGATGCCGGGGATCTCCCGGCGCAGCTTGCCGATGACCTCCAGCAGCTCCGCACGGGTGGAGCGGCGGTTCATGTTTTTGAGGATGGTATCGTTGCAGTGCTGGATGGGCAGGTCGAGGTAGGGCACCACCTTCTCGTTCCGCTTCATGGCAGCAATAAAGTCATCGGTGATGCGCTCCGGGTAGGCGTACATGATGCGGATCCACTCAAGGCCCGGCACCTTGTTCAGCTTGTCCAGCAGCTCACAGATGCTGCCGGGCTTGCCCCAGTCCTCGCCATAGGCGGTGGGGTCCTGGGCCACCACGATCAGCTCCTTCACACCCTCACCAGCCAGCCAGCGGGCCTCGGCCACGCAGTCGGCCAGATCACGGCTGTGCAGCGGGCCGCGGATGCCGGGGATAGCGCAGTAGTGGCAGCGGTTGTTGCAGCCCTCTGCGATCTTTAAGTACGCATAGTGGGCAGGCGTGCCGATGACACGCTTGCCGCCCAGCGGGAAGTCCTTTTTGGCACCGTAGCTTTCCAGATGGTTCTCACCGTGGAACAGGCGGGCCACAATGGTATCAATGGCCTTGTTGGAGGCACAGCCCACCACAGCATCCACCTCGGGGATCTCCTCCTCGATCTGGCTGCGGTAACGCTCGGCCAGGCAGCCGGTGACGATGACCTTCAGCTCCGGGTTCTGCTGCTTGTAGGCGCAGGCCTCCAGAATGTTCTCAATGGCCTCGGTCTTGGCGCTCTCGATAAAGCCGCAGGTGTTGACCAGAATAACATCGGCTTCGCCCAGGTCGGCCACCGTCTCGTGACCGGCCGAAAGCAGGATATGCACCATCACGTCCAGATCGACCTGGTTCTTGGGGCAGCCAAGGGAAATACATGCAATTTTCATAAAAAGGGATACTCTCTTTCCTGTTTGTCAAATCTCCGTTGTATAACCTCTCCGTCATTGCTTCGCAATGCCACCTCTCCTAGTAGGAGAGGCCTTGGCAGTAAGGGAGAAGTTTCCCGTTTTGCCAAGGGCTCCCCTACTAGGGGAGCTGTCGAGCGGATGCGAGACTGAGAGGTTGTACCAAGGATCACTTACTCCTCTTCGATTCGCCGAATGGCTTCCTTAATGACGGAATACGAAAATCCCCGCCGCTGCAGGGCCGCAATGACCAGATCCCTGCGGCCCGCTTCCAGCTTTTTGCGGTAATGCCCTTCCACCAGAGCGGCGGCGGCTTTCAGCTCCGGGTCCCCGCCGGAAACATCGGGGGTGTAAACAGCATCCAGCGCCTGCTGGATCTCGCCTGCGGCCAGGCCCTTCTGCCGCAGATTCTGAGCAGCGGCGCGGCGGCTCTTTTTTGCCGCCAGCAGGGCGTGGGCACGGGTCTCGGCATAGCGGGCATCGTTGATATACTCCCGCTGCACCATCTCTGCCACCACGGCGGCACTGGTCTGCTGGGTATAGCGGCGGTTCAGCCGCTCATACAGCTGGCCCGAGGAAAGTTCCTGCCCGGCCAGCAGCTCCATGGCCCGGGTACGGGCCTTGGCGGCATCGGTAGATTTTTCCTCTTCGGCCAGCGGGCGGCGGCCACGGCTGTAAAAGGCCATTTACTCTTCCACCATGATATCCAGCTCACTCTCGCTGCTGCGGGCGGGAGCCTTGACCACCGGCTCCTTTGCTGTGGCAGGAGCTGCCGGTTCCCCCTCTGCAGGGGCGGCGGCAGCCTTGCCCCCCGGGCGGCGGGTGGCATAGAGCTTGTCGGCATTGGCGCGCACCTGACCCTCGATATCGTTGGCGATCTCGGGGTTATCGCGCAGGAACTGCTTGGCATTGTCGCGGCCCTGACCCAGGCGGATATCGCCGTAGTTGAACCATGCACCGCTCTTCTGAACGATGCCCAGCTTGACACCCAGATCGATGAGCTCACTCATCTTGGAGATGCCCTCGCCGAACATGATGTCGAACTCCGCCTCACGGAACGGAGGAGCCACCTTGTTCTTGACGATTTTGGCGCGGGTGTGGTTGCCGATGAACTGGCCGGAAGAATCCTTCAGGCCCTCCACGCGGCGGATATCGATGCGGACAGAGGAATAATACTTCAGGGCGCGGCCGCCGGTGGTGACCTCGGGGTTGCCGTAGACCACGCCGACCTTTTCACGCAGCTGGTTGATGAAGATGCAGACGGTGTTGGTCTTGCCGATGACGCTGGTCAGCTTGCGCATGGCCTGGCTCATCAGGCGGGCCTGCAGGCCCACATGGCTGTCGCCCATCTCGCCCTCGATCTCAGCGCGGGGCACCATGGCGGCAACAGAGTCCACAACGATGGCATCAATGGCACCGGAGCGCACCAGCGCCTCGCAGATCTCCATGGCCTGCTCACCGGTATCGGGCTGGCTGACCAGCAGGTTGTTGATGTCCACACCCAGCGCCTCGGCATACACAGGGTCCAGCGCGTGCTCCACATCGATGAAGGCAACATCGCCGCCCTTCTTCTGGGCTTCGGCCAGAACATGCAGGGCCAGCGTGGTCTTACCACTGGATTCAGGGCCGTACACCTCAATGATGCGGCCCCGGGGCACGCCGCCCACGCCCAGTGCCAAATCCAGGCCGATGCTGCCGGTCGAGATGGCATCCACCTGCATGGCGGCGTTGTCGCCCAGCTTCATCACAGCGCCCTTGCCGAACTGCTTCTCGATCTGGGCCAGTGCCGTGGCCAGCGCATCCTTCTTGGCACCGGGATCGGTCTTCTGGGTCGCCGGGGCAACGTTGTTGTTCTGATTTTTTGCCATAGTGTCATGCTCCTTTGTCATCTGTTCCCGGCGCGGTGCGGCCAAACGCAGGCGCGGGCATTCCAATTCTTTCGGTACTAGTATAACACATTTTACAGATATTACAACAGGAAGTTGTAGATATTTTTATTGTTTTCTCGCCATCACACAGCGGTCATTGCCGCCAAAATCTTTTCTGCACACGATCTCCGTCCACCCGTTGGCGGCAAGCAGAGCCGTTACAGCTTCCCGCTGCTGCCAGCCGATCTCCAGGGCAAGGGCACCGCCGGGGCGCAGAGCTTTCTGGTAGTGTTCCGCAATGGCGCGGTAAAATACCAGCCCATCCTCCCCCGCTTCCAGCGCCATGGCAGGCTCCTGCGCCACCTCGGGCTGCAGTGCGCCCATCTCGGCGGCGGTCAGGTAAGGCGGGTTCGACACAATGAGGTCCAGCTGCCCCTCCGGCAGGGTCTTCCAGTAGGTGAACAGATCTCCCTGTACCGGGGTGATGGTCAGTACCGGGGAGAGATGGGCGTTCTGCTCCAGATAGCGGTATGCCGCAGGGCTCTTCTCCAGACTTGTGACCTGTGCCGCCGGGCAGAAGCGCTTCACGCCCAGCCCCAAACAGCCCGTGCCGGCACAGAGGTCGAGCACCCGGGGTGCCTCCACCCCAGCCAGCATTCCGGCGGCGGCTTCGGCCACCACCTCAGTATCGGCCCGGGGGCAGAGCACGCCGGGGCCGACAGCCAGCTCAAAATCAAGGAAGGGCCAGCTGCCGCAGAGGTACTGCAAAGGCTCCCGGGACGCGCGGCGGGCCGTCAGGGATTCCATCCGCTCTGCCTGCTCTGCACCCAGCGGAGCATCAGCAAGGCGGGCATCCCCGCCCGCTGCCAGCCGGAAGAGCTCGGCCGCGTCAAAATCTGCATCGGGGCAGCCTGCGGCGCGCAGGCGTGCCTCCACCTCCCGGACTGCTGCCCGGGGCAGCATCCCTGCGGTTACCATCTGCCGTCCTCCGGGTCCTCGGGCAGGACCGGTGTGACGGCGGCAATGGCCACCTCGATCATGCTGTCGTCCGGCTCAAACACGGTCAGATGCTGCACCCAAATGCCGGGCTGACGGATGATGCGGGTGGCGATGTTGTCCGACCGGCCGCACCACTTGAGCAGCTCGTAGCTGATGCCCATGACCAGCGGCAGGAGCAGCAGCTTGAACACCACCCGCAGGCTGGTGCTGGACCAGGGCAGCACGCTGTACAGGAACACGCTGACGATGACCACCAGGATCAAAAAGCTGGTGCCGCACCGGGGGTGGAAGCGGGTATATTTGCGGACATTCTCCACCGTGAGGGGGTCTCCGGCCTCGTAGCAGGCAATGGTCTTGTGCTCGGCCCCGTGGTACTCGAACACCCGGTGGATCTCCTTCATCCGGGAGATGGCGGCCATGTAGGTCAGGAAGATGGCGACCTTGAGCACCGCCTCCAGCACCACCTTGGCCCAGCGGCCCAGCGGCACCAGATGGTTCAGGCCGCCCACCAGCACCGTGGGCAGAACGGTGAAAAGCAGGATGGCAAACAGCCCGCCGATCACGGCAGCCGCCGCCAGCATGATATCTTCGGCCTTTTTGCCCAGATGGTCGCCCACCCATTTTTCAAAGGCGGTCTCCTCTTCGGCGGGGTCGTAGTCATCCCCCATGCTCACCTGTGCCGAGTACATCATGTACTTGTATCCCATGATCAGGCTTTCGATCATCGAGATGGCTCCCCGCACCAGCGGGATCTTTGTCCACACGCCGTGGGTGGGGGTGGGCTCGACCTTGGTCTCAATGGCTCCATCGGGCTTGCGGACAGCACAGCAGATGTTTTTCGGGCCCCGCATCATAATGCCCTCCATCAGGGCCTGCCCGCCCACACTCGTCTTGAAGCGTTCCTTGTTCGGTTGATTCATTGGCTCTCCTATGGGGCGCTGCGGCCCCTCTCTATCGTAAAAACTGCCCCTCTATCTTACCAGATAAATATGGACAATCTCTTATCGTTTGTAGATCGGCAGGCCCAGGGTGACCACCGTGCCCCGGCCCAGCGTACTCTTGAGGTCCATGGTGCCGTCCAGTGCGGTCATAATGGAATCCACCAGCGCAAGGCCGATGCCGCTGCCCCGCACCGAGTTGCTGCCCTTGTAAAACTTGGTCTTGACGTTTTCCAGATCCTCCGGCGGGATGCCGCGGCCCTGATCGATGATCTCGATGAAGGCTTTGTACTCGCCCTGCCAGATCTTGACCGTGATGCGTCCGCCGGGGGCCGAATACTTGATGGCATTGTCCAGAATGTTGATGAACACCTGCCGCAGGCGGTCGGGGTCGGCGTAGACCGGGATCATCTCCTCCGGCTCCGCATAGGCCAGCAGAAGCCCCTCCCGCTGGATGCGGGCCTCGCAGAAAAGCACCGCATCGGTCAGCTCGGCCACAAGGTCGAGGGGGCGGCAGGTCATCTTGAGACGGCCATTCTGCAGGCGGCTGAAATCCAGCAGCTCCTCCACCATGTTGTACAGGCGGGCGGTCTCGTTGTTGATGATCTCCAGCCCCTTGCGGTAGTTCTCATCGGTGGGGTCATCCAGGGTGCGCAGGGTCTCCACCCAGCCCCGGATGGAGGTGAGCGGCGTGCGCAGCTCATGGGAGACCGAGCTGATGAATTCGTTCTTCATCTTCTCCGTCTCTTCCAGCCCCTCGGCCATCTGATTGATGGTGCCGCGCAGGCGGTCCACCTCGTCCCGCTCGTCACCGGTCACAGGCAGGCGGACATCCAGTTCTCCCCGGGCGATGCTGGCGGCGATCCGCTCCACCTGCCCCAGCGGCACCACGATGCCCCGCACAAAGTACAGGCCGGAGGCCACTGTAAAGCCCAGAATGGCAGCCACCACGATCAGGCTGACGATGAAAACGCTCTTCAGCTGCGCCTGCACCAGCGTCAGACTGGTGACAAGGCGCATGGCAGCCACGTCCTCGGCCGCATAGGGCACCAGACTGCACACAGCCATGACCGTTTCCCCGCTGGCGGTGCGGTAGATGGCCACACCCACGCCGTCCGGTGCATCCTGCGCCTTGTTAAAGTCGTCCTGCACCACGATGCCGTCCGCACCTGTGCCGCTGGAGGAGGCGATCACGCCGCCGTAGCCGTCCAGCAGCATGAACTCATATTTGTCTTTATCCGCAAACTGCTCCACCATCCGGCGCAGGGCCACACTGCGGTTGGCCGCGGTCTTCTGGGCCGTGTCGCCGGTGTACATTTTCAGCTGACCGTTGATGGAGGAAAAACGCCGCATCATGGTCTGCTGGACGCTGTTGTAGTAGCTGCGGCCGAAGTTGTACACGAACATGCTCTCCACCAGCAGCACCAGCAGCACGGTCAGGAACAGGCTTCCCCGCAGCCAGCGGTTGGTAATCCCACTGCGCATTGCTTTTCCTCCTTTCTGTCAGTAATCCTGGCTCTCCTATTGGGAGAGCAGTCGAGTACAGCGCAACTGAGCGGTTTTTCTTTACTCCTCCCACCGGTAGCCGTAGCCCCACACCGTCATAATGTGGGTGGGGTGGCTGGGCTCATCTTCCACCTTCATCCGCAGACGGCGGATGTTCACATCCACGATCTTCACATCGCCGAAGTAGTTCTCACCCCACACGCCTTTCAGGATCTTTTCCCGCACCAGCGCGATGCCGGGGTTGTGGAAGAACAGCTCCATGATCTGGAACTCCACCTGGGTCAGCTCGATCTGCCGCCCGGCCTTGAGGAGAACACGGCGGTTCTCATCCAGCACAAATTCCCCGCTGACCAGCGTGGTGGGGGCATTTTCGTCGGCAGCGGAGCCGCCGCCCGAGCGGCCCACCCGGCGGCAGAGGGCCTCCACACGGGCCAGCAGCTCACTGACACTGAAGGGCTTGGTCATATAGTCATCCGCACCGATGGACAGGCCGCGGATCTTATCCTGCTCCTGCCCCTTGGCACTCAGGATGATGATGCCGATCTTCTGGTCGGTGCGGCGGATGGTCTCGCAGAGCGAGAACCCATTCATGCCGGGCAGCATCACATCCAGAATGGCAGCATCACAGCCGGGCTTCTGCTCCAGCAGAGGCAGGGCGGCTTCGGCGCTGTCGGCCTCCACCGCCTCCATCCCCGCCAGCCGCAGGTTCAGCGCGATCATCTCGCGGATGCTGGCTTCATCCTCTACCACAAGTACCTTGACCATCTAAGACCTCCATATTTTTCTGCCTTCTCCCTCTGCCCAAGAGCACACGGAGAAGCATTTCACCTCAGAACACCCAGCCTGCATCCGGTAAACTTCTGCAAAACTGAGCGGCATCATCAATTCAACCGGTACAACGACCGGGACAGTCGATAGCTCTGATCCTTCAGCACCACGTCCGGCCCGAACTTGGCCTGCATCTGGCGGGATGCCACCACGCCCAAGCGGGTCCAGCCCGCCGCGCTCTCGCTGGAAGGAACCAGACGCATGGTCAGCACCAGCTTACCCTCGTCCACGGTGTGCAGCTCCACGGCCTCCTCTCCCTCAGTGCTGTCGGTGAGCATCAGGTTGCCCTCCCACTCGGCAGGCAGCTCAATGTAGCAGCTGCTCTCCTCGTCCAGCAGGCCGAAGCTCTTTTCCGGCTCCGGGCTGGTGTAGTCCATCCAGACGATAAAATCCATTCGTCGGCTCTGGCTCAGGTTCAGCAGGCCCGCTTCGTCAGGCTGGGTGGGGATCTCCACGATGCCGTCGCCGTCCAGATCCCGGCTGACCAGCGTGGAGACATTGCGCAGGGACGCATTGTACAGCTCGCTGGTGCTAATCTGCTCCGCGGGCAGCATCTGCTGGCTTTCCTCATCGAAGTAGAGCAGCACCGTGGCCAGATTGTTGCCCGAAAGGCCGGTCCAGCCGTCCAGCACCAGATAGCGCTTGCCGTCCGCTCCCAGGCCCGCCGCCACAGCGGCGCAGCCCGAGAACTTATCTGCCGAAAGGCCCATGACAGCCACCTGCTGGAACATCCCGTCCCGGTCAACGGTCAGCAGCTCGATCTGCACTCCGCCGTCCTCCAGCGTGGACATCAGAATCAGATCCTCGTTGCCGCCGCCGGTGATATCCTCCACCAGATACTGCTCATAGGACTGTTCCAGAATGGCATTGACCGTGCCGTTCTCGTAGGAGTACACCGCCAGATAGCTGTCGCCCTGCGCGGCGAGGTACCCCACCACCAGCTGGGTTGCGGCACCATCCTGCAGCTGTGCCAGCCGGACATTGTCCACTGTATCCGCCAGACCCTCGATGCTCTGGCGGACCTGCCACACGCCTGCGGCATCCTTCTGCAAAAATGCAATGCAGACGTTGGAGCTCTGGGCCGTGGTGTAAAGAACAGCGGCATCCTGCTGGCCGTCACCATCCAGATCCTGCAAAAGGAACGGCGAGAGCAGCTCCCCCTGCATCGGGTATTTCAGCTGGGCGCTCTCCCCCAGCCATTCGTTCAGGGCATTTTGCAGTGCACCGTAGTCGCCCGGAAGGCGCGGGGCACGCAGCAGCTCCTCCACCTGCACATTTTCCGACATCGGAAGGCCGCACGCCGAAAGCAGGCCCATCATGCAGCCTGCACTCAGCACCAGAAACCGTCGTCTTTTCAACCGCCGCCCCTCCCTTCTGTGGAAAATCCGCAAAGTCGTGCAGAAATACAGTATAATTATAGCATTCTTGCCCCGCCATCACAAGCCCCAGCTGCTAACGCCCAACCGGGCAGCGCGGCATTCCCACGCAAGTGAAACGGGCCATTCCATCGCCCGCCCTACTGCCTGCGGCAGCAGGGTCCCACCCCAGCG
>OLVZ01001891.1_pt1 | contig 16773 bp, 8 predicted proteins | sample 1673341 | NCBI WGS metagenome assembly OLVZ01 (sample SAMEA3178944, study PRJEB25190) | human gut metagenome | biome: human gut; feature: human-associated habitat; material: faeces | place: Austria | collected 2013 | reverse complement strand
AAGTCTAGAACTCAAAGTATTGTTTCAGCTAAAATGATGAATCAAATTCTTTTTGCTGGAGCATGGGTTGCAGTATTAAGCTTTGCATTCTTAAAGGCACCATTCTTTATAAATATGTTTGCAAATACAGAAGAACATATGACAGCATATTTTTCAATGTTTGTACTTTGTGCAGTATTTAATGGATTTAATGTAAGAAGCAATACTATAAATATTTTTGAACATATTAAGGAAAATATGAGTTTCTTAAAGGTTATGGGTGTTATAGTAATAGTTCAAGCTGCATTAACTTTAGTTGGAGGAGAATTATTTAGTTGTACTCCAATTACAGTAAAGCATTGGCTTGTTATAATAGCTATGGCATTTACAATAATTCCAGTAGACATGATAAGAAAAGTTATATTTAATAGCTTAGATAAAGAAAAAGATTTAAAAAATTTAGCTAAATCAGCTTAATAAGAAATGGGCTGTTGCACTAAGTAATTTAGTACAACAGCCCATTTATTTATTAAGCTAATGATTCCCATTCATCATATAAATTAGCAATTAGCTGCTCTAATGATTTAATTTCATTATTAACCCTTTGACTTTCAGAAGGGTTAGAATATATAGATTCTAAGCAAAGCTGTTCTTGTAAATTATTTAATTCATCTTCTTTTTCAGAAATTGTTTTTTCAAGATTTTTAATTTTTAATTGTATAGCTTTAGCTTCTTTCTTGCAGCTTCTGATTTTTTCTTTCTCTTAACGCTTGGTTTTTCATAATGTTCTCTCTTTCTAACTTCTGAAAGAACCCCAGCTCTTGCGCATTTTCTCTTAAATCTTCTTAATGCACTTTCTAGTGTTTCGTTTTCTCCAACTTTGATTTCTGACATCTATTATCCCTCCCTCCGCTAGCTCAAATTAGTATCTTTAACTCAGCTACGGGCTTAATAACACATATTTTATTATACAATATTGACCCCGAAAATGTCAATATTATTTATACTATTTTTCTATTAACCTGGTGGCCATTTTAACTCTCTTGCACCTAATACATGAAAATGCATATGATTTACAGTTTGCCCTCCATCAACACCACAATTATTGATAATTCTATATCCTGAATCAGCAATATTTAGTTCCTTTACTATTTTATTAATTGCAATAAAAATGTGTGAAACTATATCAGCATTTTTTTCATTTATTTCATTAGCGCTACTAATATGTTCTTTAGGTATAACTAAAAAATGAACTGGCGCCTCTGGACTTATATCATAAAAAGCTAATACTTTATCATCTTCATATATTTTCTTTGAAGGAATTTCACCTGCAATTATTTTACAAAATAAACAATCTCCCATAAACTCACCTCCTTTTAATTAGTTTTGAGTTAGTAGTTGATGTTGAAATTCCTTGAAAAATTTCTTAATTTCATATTTTTAGGGGATATTTCATTAAGAATAAATACTACAATATATTGTATTAATTTTTTTTAAACAATATATTGTGTATAAAAGTTTTAGTGCGACAGCCCCTTCCTTAACTTGTCACTATATTATGCCATATTTGCTATAGCATAATCTTTAATATGTGATATACTTAAATCCATACTTATTACTTCCATATTCAAAAATTCTATTGGCCCATAAAACTCTACAAAAGGTCTACCTTTTATATCATTTTTTATAACTATATTTTTCCAAATATCTTGTTTCTCATAATCTATTAAGTTAGAAATTGCCTTAAATACTGCTTCTTTTGCTGCAAATCTTGCAGCATAATGTTGATATTCCATTTTTCCTGTATTTTTACAATATTCAACCTCTGATTTGTCAAAAATCTTATTTAAAAATAATTCCCCATATTTTTCTATTGCTTCTTGTATTCTAGGTACTTCTATTATATCAATTCCTGTTTTAATTATCATACAAAGTTTATCCCTTTCTTGTATCACTAAAACTAACACTTAACATCATCTTTATTATTAAATATGCACCCTTTAAGCAATTTTTAGCTTAAAAAAGTGCATATAAAATAGTTAACATTATTACTATTAAAATTAGTATTATTATATTTTGTTTTATTTTTGTTTTTTCTACATTAGTACTTTTATACAACATGTCATATTTATTTTTAATTTTATTAAACATCCTGTCTATGTCTAGCTTTTCACTCCAATTTTTCTCTAAACAGCTTTCTGTTTCATCATTTGAAACTTCCTCTATTAAAAAGTTTTTAGTAAAACTTAAAAATTCCTGCTGACAGTCTTTTCTATCTAATTCATAATTTACTTTTGCCAAATAAAACTTTTTATATAAACACAATATATACAAATATAATTGTTCATTCTCAAATCTAAAAGGCAACTTTGTATAATTATCTACAGCTATATCTGACGTAAGTAAAGCTGTTCCTACATTTGAAAACCCATATTTAATGTATTTAGAATTTGGAGGTTTATTAAAATAATCTTCTGTTATTATGTCATTTAATTCTTTATGAGCTGGTAATACTTTAAAAAATTTAAAAAATAACTTTTCAATAGTTTTTATTTCTACATTATCATTCCAATCTTCTTGTAAAATACACGCATATGAATATGTTATAAATCTTTCTTGGTCAATGTTTAAATCTTCCGCTAAACTTGTATTTCCTGTTATATCTTTAATAAACTTTATTATATCTTTTGAATCTTTAAAAATACTAGTTTGTATTTTTATATTCTCAAATTCCTTTAATTCATCTGCTTTTGATGTTATATCTCTAAATTTATAATTAAAATTTAATAAATCTGCAAATTTAGAATCTTCATCAATATTTGTTTTAATCACTAAAAAGCATATTCCTGTACTAAAGCATATAACTTCTACTTTCTGAATTGTAAAGAAAATTCCTTTTCTATCATCTACTTTTCCTTGTATATCTTTTTTTAATGTATATTCGAAAATATTACAAGAATATTTACTAAGAATAGCGGCTCTTGTTTCTATTGGTAATTCTTCCAACCTTTTCAACTCACTACTTCCAAAACTAAAACTAGAAAATAGTAATTCTTTTGTATTAGGCAAGAAATATTTATACATAGTATAATCTTTTTCCTTTTGAAATACCTTTAATTTAAAATCCTTATCTTTTAACATTTTTAATAAATATTTGTGATACTTTCCATCTTTTATAATAAATGGATGTACAAAATATGTATATTGATAATTTATCTTTAGTTCCATTTTACCACCTTATTTTCATTTAAAATGATATTATTTTTTAGTCAACAATAATTATAATTGATTATAATAATTCATATTAATATCTTTTCCTAAATGCCATCTTCCTATAAAGTCAACTTTTAAATAATCTTCTAATTCGTATGTTGGTTCTTGAACAACATTACCTTTTTGATCAATTGCTCCCCATTTTCCGTCTTTTTTTACTGCTACATATCCATATGTATTTTGTTGTGTAGCATCATCATATATATAATCTACTATAACTTTTCCATCTTTATCAACAAATCCATATTTTCCGTTTTTCTTACTTATAAATAAAGTATGAGAATTAAATATATCTGATTCATTTTTTGCTTCAAATTTAAAATTATAGTATTTATGTTCTTCATCTTGTCTTATTTCTATATACCCTTTTTCAGTATCAATATCAAGTAATATTCCTGTCAATTTTACAGTATATGTATTGTCAATTATATCATTATTAAATTCTGCATCTTCTGCAATATATATATCTGCTTTTTCATTATAATATATAGAATTATATTTAAGTTCTACTTTAATATCTTTTTGTAAATCAATAACTCCGTATTTTCCGTCTTTCTTAGCTATAAATACTCCAGACTTTGCTTCACTCAAATATTCATAACTTGCTTCTATAGTTACTTCTCCTGTTGTTTTCATTACACCATATTTATTATCTTTTTTATATATAATTCCATTATCTATATTTTTCAAAATTTCTGTTATTTCATCAAATCCAGTTGTTAATATTTCTGTTCCATCTTTTTTTACTAATATTTGTTTTCCTGATTTTTTTACAACATAATAATCATTTCCATATACCTTAGCAATTTCGTCATATTTCATATCTAAAATAATATTTCCTGAGAAATCAACTATTCCATATTTTCCTTCTGTGTTTTTTACAATATATCCTGATTTATTATCTTTTCCTAGATTAGTAATATCTGCATATTCTGTTTTTAAAATAACTTTTCCTTCATCATCTACTATTCCATATTTTCCATCTTTTAAAATCTTTAACGCATTTTTTATTCCTGATAATGCACTAATTTGGTTATATTCACATGATAGTAATTCTTTGCCTGATAAATCTATTATTCCGTACTTACCATTTTTCTCTACTTTTAAAACATCATCTTCATACCATAAATTATCTTTTTCATCTTTATTTTGAATTGCTTCTATTTTGTCATAATCTTTAAAGATTTCCTCATTTTTGCTATTTAATGCCTTTGTTTTGTAAGTTCCTGTAGTATAATCTACATCATATGTACATAAAAACACATCGTTTTTACTATTTGGTACAATAATCATTTCTGAATAAGATGGATCTATTATTACACTTCCTGTCTCATCAATAACACCCCATTTATTATCTTTAAATGCTGCAAAATAATCTTTACTAGCAATTTTCCCTTGTTCTTTATTTTTAGTTAATACTCCTTTTATAATAAAAATAACCATAATAATAACAATAATTGCTAATATAACGGCAAATACCTTTTTCATATTTAATTTTGGCTCTTCGTACCTTCTACCTCTACTTCCTCTGCTCATTTTATTTTAGCCCCCTTTTATATAAAATATTTATTTGAATTTTCTATTATATTTTGTATTTTTTTGTAGTTTCACATTTATTTTATATCATCCTTTATAATTAGTCAATCCATTTTTCTCTAAGTTTGAGCATTTTTTCAGCAAATTTGTTTGCGTGCGAAAATTTATAAAAAATGAGGAAGGATTCGCATAAAAAAATCCTTCCTCTGTGTTGATTTAAAATATTTAATTCTAAAATCTTATTCTTCTTTTTTTCTAAATTTACAAACAATAATACTCATATCATCCTTTGCCACACCATAATTATTATCTATAGCTTCATTTAAAATTAAATCTGCTATTTTCTGAGTATTACTAGTTTCAACATCCTCTAACATATATTTAATCCACAACTCTTTATTTTTATATTCAATATTAGAATCTAAGATTCCATCTGAACACATAAGCATAATATCTCCTGCTTCTATATCTTTGTCAAAAGTCTGAATTGTTGTTTCTTCTATAATTCCTGTTGGTAAAGATGTTGATTTTATCATTTGAACTCTTTTCTTATTTTTTATATAAGTTGGACAAGCTCCACTTTTTATAAATTCTATATTTCCTTTATATAAATCTACAATCGCTATATCTAATGTTGCAAATATTTCGTTATTTTGATTTAACAATGCTGTATTTATTAAATCTAATGATATCTTTTTGTCAAATCCAGATAAAAGTAGGTTTTCTAATAATCTTAATGCATGTAAACTACTATTTTTAGCCTCTTTTCCACTTCCCATTCCATCACTTATTGCCACTAAATATTTTCCATCTTTTAGCCTAATACTTAAATTGCTATCTCCTGAAGTTTTGCTTTTACTTTTAGTAGTTTCTGCTTTACCAATTGCCATAATATATTTGTCTTCTGATAAAAAGTTTAATCTTTTTCCTACACTAGCTTCATCATTTAATACTATCTTTTCTTTTAGTACTTTTGTCAATATATCTTCTATTATTTCTATTTTTGCTGTTTCCAATATTTCGTCTAAATATATTTCAATTAAAAAACGATTATCTTTTTTTATAACTAAATCTTGAACTTCTATTTCTTTTTGTCTTAACAACTCTATAATTTCCGTTTTTTGATTTTCATATTTTTCTTCTACTTCTAAATCTTTCTCTAAGTCTTTTGCCATACTTTGAATTGCCTTTGATACTCCGTTTAGCTGCCTTCCAATATTTTTTTGATTTTCTTCTACTTTTTTTCTCCATATAAAATTAGATTTACTTATTTTATATGATACATTAATAACTCTTACCATCTGTGAAATATTTTCTTCTAAATACTTACTAATATTTTTATCTTCAAATCCTACTACATAGCTGTTACAATCAGCAAATATTTTTAACAAATCTTGTGTTGTAATTTCTTGTTTATCCAACAAAAAGTCAAATATTTCACTAACAATTTCACCTTCTGTATCTGCTATATCTTCATATAACATGTTTTCTTTATATGGTTCTAGATTATTTAATAATTCAGATAAGAAAATTTGCTTATTTCCAATTTTATTATTTCCTTCTCCATAATTTACTTGTTCTGTATTTCTATATGTTGTTGCCATCTCTTGTATTGCTTCTGAAACATTATTTAAACTTTGAGCCATTTCTTTGCTTTTATTTAATGCTCTACCTGGAGCACCTGGTAAAAATTTATTAGTTCCTATAAATTCTTCTATATCAATTTTTAATGTTTTTGGAATTAATAATAATCCTAATGATGCTATTAAAATTTCTTTAAAATGTATTAATTCTACTGTATAGCCATTTGATACATATGCTAAAAGTACATTTCCTAATGTAAAACCTATAACAACTCCTATTTTACCAAACTTATTTAAAATTCCTGCTAACATTCCAGATATTGCATATGCTGCTATCATTATTGGTTCTGTTCCAGATATAACACCTAATGTTACTCCTATTGTTACTCCTGATGTAGTACCTATTAAAATTCCATTTTTCCAACCTAAAATCATAACAATTAATATGCTTAATATATTTCTAATTCCAAATCCAGCTATACTTAAATCTCCAAAGCCTCCTACTGCAATAGCAAGTAAAAGACTTGCACCTATTACTTCTTCAATTGAAAATGCCCTCTTTAAATAGAATTCTTGTATTACAACTGTTGAGTTTACAAAAATCTTATAAAATACTAGTGCTATCATTGCTAATGTAATTGTAGATAATATATCATAAATAGTAAATCCAGACATTACACATTTAACAGCTTGGATCACTAATACAGATATAAAAACATTTTTTCCTACTTTTATTTTTTCGTTTCTTTCTTGCTCATTATAACGAGGTTTGATAATAAACAAACTTATTAGCATAACTAAAGCTGTTAAAAAATAGCCAAGTACTCCGCCTACACCAAATTTAATAAAATTTCCTATTAAAGATGCTAAAACTATTCCTAATGCTGGAATAGAAGATGCAAAACATGCACCTAACATACTTATACTAAAAATTGAAAATTCATCATTTAGTCCAACAAAAGATAGCATAAATGAAACTATGTAAAGTACGATATTGTCTTTTGTAAATACATTTGAAAATATATTTAGTTTGTTTGTACTTTTTTTGTTTTCATTTTTGCTATCTAAATCTATTGTATTTTCATTTATATTTTGAAACATCCTTACCACCTCTTCTTTTTTAAGTTATTATTTAACTTTTTTTAAATTAAATATATTTTACTACTTGTCCTTTGTGGTTTTTGTCTTTTTTGGTAGCCTGTACCGAAAAAGTTTTTTACATTTTTTTATTTATATTTAGTATTTTTTTTATATTGTTTTAATATTTGATTTTTATTTTATTATATATTGTCGAAAATTGCAATATAAATTTTAATTTTAATTTTAAAAGGACTGGAATTTCCAGTCCTGATATCTTATCATGTATTATTTTAGAATTTTCTTTTTGATAAATACTATACCTGTGCCTAATATTACAAAGAATGATATTGCAACTATTGTAATTAAAATATAGTTTTTGTTTTCTCCTGTAGGTGTTGTAATTGTTACAGTTTCGCCTCTATCATATAAAGATGTATATTTTGGTGTTACTTTTCTTCCCGTTTTTGCAGTTCTAGTTACTTCAGTTATTTCTACATCATTATTTAATTCAATTTCATCTGTATTTGTTAAAATCTTCGAAGCAGTTAAACTTGCATTTTTAGATTCACCTGGCGCTATTTCTTTTTCAAGGTCAGCATTATATAAAATTGTTTTATCTACTAATTTCTTTTTTCTCGCTTCTTTAATTTCCGTAATCTTCCAGTTTTTAATTGCAGTTGCATATTGTTCTTTAAATTCTTCATACCATACTCTTATTTCTGTATTTCCAGAAGAATCTATTGAAGATGATTGGTATTTAAAGTATTCTTCCATTATAGTTGGTTTGCTAACTTCTTCATTATAATTTTCTATTGTCTTTGTCACCCACTCTGTATTTTCATCATTTGCAATCATTGTATTATCTAAATAATCATAAACTCCACTAGCCTTAATTTTAACAATTTCTCCTACCTTTTCTCCATAGCAGTAATATCTCTCTGAATCATAATCTATTTCACTATTATTTTGTACCTTAATTTCATATTCTATTTCTACTTTCGAGCCTTGAATTAATTCATTATCAATTTCTGCTTTTATTTGTCCATTTTTAGGGTTATTTTTATCTGAAGGCTCTGTATATATTACACCTTTTACTTGTTGTTCTAGTTGTAATTTTCCATCTTTTTCTACTATTTTTGCATCTGCAATTACTTGTCCATTAGCCAATGTCATTTTCATTGATTTTGCTCTCTTAGTTACATCTATTGATTGTCTTTGTCTCTCTATAACACCAAAATCTATATTTTCTATGCTGAATGTAACTTTACCAATTCCACTGGTCTCTGTCTTTCTATTATAGATATCATCTTTTAATTCAACTCCAAATGTCATAGAATTTGTCATTGAGTCCATTTTATCTATACTTGTGTCTTCGCTATCAATTTTTAATCTTGTAGCATAATTGTCTAGTGCATCTGAATATCTTTTATCTGTATTTACCCTATACCATGTATTTGGATTTCCATCTTTTTCATTTTTATTATCACTTGTCCAAATCGTAGATTTGTAATCTTCAATGGTATACTTATCATCTCCCCAGGTGTATACAATTCTATATTCTCCTGGTACAAAGTCTTTTATCGTAAATGTTCCATCTTTTCCTGTTGAATCCTTATTATCTCCTTCATAAGTAGTCGTTCCAACAGAAACAGCATCTTCTTCCAGTTTTATATTTGTAACATTTCCACTTCTATCTTCTTCTTCAATAAAATCATCTATACTATATAATCCTACTTTTACTCCAGATATTGTTTTTTCTTCTTTGTCAAATTGTCCATTTCCTAATCTTTCTCTATTTGTTCCTCCTTCTGTTGGATCTACTGCATTATCCTCAAATCCTGTACCTTTTATCTCTCTTGGATTTGCAACTTCTAGTATTAATCCTGGTGCATAATCCGTATCATCTTCATATGTATCTTTATTTCCTGGAACTGTACTACCTGGATTAGAATTGCTATCTATTCCTGCATAACTCTTTGTAAAATCTTTATCACTATATGTTGAATATGAATTAATTTCAACAATATTTTCTAGTCCTTCTATATTTGTTTTTTGGTTCCCATTTTTATCAAATAAAATATCTTTTACACCATTTCTTGTTAATGTATATTCTACATAAATATTTTTATTGCTTTCATTTGGGTTTATTTTCGTATCGCAATTTATGATTAACTTTCTATATTCAGCATCTTGATAAGATCTATCTAATTTGTACCTAATTTCATCCTTAATCTTACCATTTTCATAACCTGTGCCAATTGCGCCATTTTCTTCTATTGTATATCGTGCATCAAAATAATCTACTAAACTATTTATCTTAGAATATAATACTCCTGATCCATTTTTTAGAGTTATTATATACACTACTTTTACTGAAAAATCTTTATCTTGTGTTTCTTTTACGTCTGATGGGTAAATTGCTCTTGTAAACGATTTGTTTCCGAATTTTTCTCCAAATTTAACATCTACGTTAAATTCATCCTCATTTTGATCTTTATCTACAAATTTTTGATTATACATATATGTATGCTCATATCCATTTACAGTAACTTTTGCACTATATATATCTTTTGTAAGTGCTAAGTCTGGTTGCGCTCTTTCTTTTACTCCTAAATTAATATTTTCAATTGTATCAATATATTGTTCTTTGTCTGATAATATCATCTCCATTGTTTTATTTTGTCCAAAAAATTTACATGAAGCATCTTCACTTGTATTTGTTTCTGTTCTTGCAGTTATATTAAAAATATTATTGTTAGTATTATCTTTTACAATAATAGGATATTTCTGTTCATTATAACCAGTAACTCCACCTGGATATGATAAACTGCTTGCATAATTATTATGATTATAATCTAACGTATCAACATTGCCATCACTGTCTATTTTTTTATTATTTTCTATTACAGCCCAACTTTCATTGAAACTTGTTCTATTATCTAAATACGTTCCATCAATAGACTTATCAACTAGATTTTGAGAATTTGAACTTATTTCAGCTACTTTGTTTGTATTTTCTTCTTTCACGTTAACACTAACAGTCTCATAATTTAATCCATTATATGTAAACTCTATATACCCAGCTTTTTTTGTCTTTGAATTATATATATCTTCTATTTTTACATCTATCAATTCTTCATTTAAAGATATGATATTTTGAAGTTTTTCTATATCAGCTTTGTCAATCTTTCCATCATTATTAATATCCATTAATCCATTGGTATATTTATTTGTTTCTCCCGAACTTATAACTCGCGTAATTTCAGTTACATCCACTATAGATATTATACCATCTCCATTTATATCAGCCATCGACTTTGTTCCAAATACATAATTACCTTTTTCGTCTGTAATAGTCTGACCAAGAAGTTTTCCTTCCCAACTATATAACTTAACTAGTACATTTGCTAACCTTTTATCCTCTTCTTTATTACTTTCTGTGTTTTCTTCTACATCACATTTTTCATTTCCTGCCTTATTGTCTTTACCACCAACTCTTTTGTCTTCCCAAGCATATCCACTCAATTTTATATATTTTCTTTTATTTTTAAATACTACTATTTCATTTCTATTTTCCTCTTTTGGAGGTTCCTTCGTATTATATGATGCTCTAGCAACCACTTCTACAGTAGCAATATGACCTTTTCCACTTCCGGTATTATCCTTATTCGCCGTTGATGTGTAACTCCAAGTTATATAATCATCATCTACTTCATATCCAAAATATATATCTCCAACTGAAACTTCTTCTACGTAATATGTTCCTTTTAAAATGTTTCGTACTTCTATAATTCCATCACTGTTAGTCGTAAATATTGTTGCTTCGTTTTCTGTATCTACAGTTTGCATATCATCTACATGTACTATTCCTGTAATATCTTTTTTCCAACCATCACCTGTTTTAACCTGTATGTATTTGTTTTCGTCTTTTTTCTTTATTTTAAAACTTACTCCCTCTAAATTTTTTTCAGAATCTGCATCTTGTTTTATTATTTTAAGGTTTCCTGTTTGTTTTTTGTTTTTTGCCTCATATACTACAGTCTTTGTGGATTTTACTTTAACTGAATCTTCTACCATAACCGTATATCCATAATTAGAATTTGATACTTCCTTTACTTTATATTCTCCCGTAATTATATTTTCAAGATTTATTTCTCCATTTTCATCTGTGGTATAAGATTTGTCTAAAGTTTTATCAGGACCTTTTACACTGAATTTTACCCCTTTTAATCTTTCGCCAGTTTCTTCATCTTCTTTTATTATTTTTAAATTTCCTGTAAAGTTCATCCATTTAATTGACTTTTCATTACTAACTACTTTGTTTTCTACATCTGATTGACTTTTATCTTCAAATTTTCTAAATGTGACTACATCTTGTGTAGTTGAACTATAGCTATATTTTGCCTGTCTATAAACCTTCTGCCCTTTTTTCACTGTCGCACTAGTTTTTGCTCTAAGCTCAATATACGCAATTCCGTTTTTTATAGTCCTCTTCTTTTACATAAATGGAAAACTCAATTTCTTTATTTTTATATTCTTTTTTAATCTTATAATTTCCTGAACCATTATTTTCAATGCCACTATTATTCGAGTTACTCCATACATCGCAATAAACAGTTTTTTTATTATAATTATAAGCATAAAACATCAACTCTGCTTCTGTACTAGAACATTTAAATTTAAATGTACTTAATTTTTTCATTGCAATTCCATCTGGATGTTGTTCTTCAACTTGAATAGGATTTTCATCTTCCACCTTAGTCAAATCAAATTTTAAATTTTCTGCTTCTTCATTGACATTTGTATAAGATGCACTACCTGTATATCCTTTAAATTTATATTCGCTTCCATCTCCCGCAACACCAACACCTGCTTGAACACATAAAGCATCCCCTGTTTTTTCTTCTCCATAAAAATATCTACTACCATAATTATTAGAATATCCATGCGAATTATATCGACTATATGTAAACTTAGCATTTGAAGGTGCTGCAGCCTGCACATTATCACTTCCTGCAATAAGTGTTGCTATAATTATAATACCTAACAAAGATATCTTTCCAATTTTTAAAATTCCATATTTATAAAATAAGAAAACACCAATTATCACTAAAGCTGCTAACACTATACCTACTGATATATAAACTAATGCTCCAGTACTAACAGATATAATTAAGTCTACTTTTGAAAAATCATCTTCTGTTTCTATTTTATTTCCTGGTTTTGAATCTATATCCTCTATTCCTAAAGAATTTTTCATTTCTCGTATTTCAGCCTTATTAGTAAAAGTTCCTGTAGAATTTGATGTCATGGTTTTTGTAAGAATTAACTCTAATTCCATACTCTCACCTGGTTTTATACTTTGGTTTGTAGTATTTACAGCTTCACCATTACTATTAATTGTCCAATTCTTGTTCATCTCTGATGTAAAATTAAATCCCTCTGGTATATAATCAGCAACTTTTACATTAGTTACTGGTAATTCACCTTCATTAGTTACTATTAACTTATAATTAACAACAATAGTTGCTCCTTGAATTTCTTTAGATTTTATTTCAATTTTTGCTAATTGCTCCTTGTCATATGTATATTCTTTTGTTCCACTTGTAGTTATTACTTGTACTTTAGAAATATATTTATCTAACTTCACATCACATATTTTGTTTTTTATTAATCCTATATCTATATTAGAAACCGTTGCATTTAAATCTATTGTGTCTGTTATACCTACCTTTGTCTTTTCTCCCATCAACATAATTTCCTTAACAACAGCATCTGAATTCATATTATTTGATATGCCACTTTTTTGATATTCTGTAATAGAATATATATTTGTATCATAATTAAAAATAACAATATAATTTCCACTTTCTAGTTCTGTAAAATAATATTTACCTTCAGAATCTGTAGTAGTTCTCTTACTTATTTGACTAGAATCTTTACTATTTACTAATATAACCGGTATTCCACTTAGTCCTTTTTCAGTTGTCTGTCTTTTTCCATCTTCATTTTCATCTTCCCAAGCTATTCCTGATATATTATATAGTGACGGAATATTGGGATCATCTGGAACATTCGGATTATCTGGATTATCTGGATTGTCTGGATTGTCTGGATTATCTGGTTCTTCATTTTCTTCATAATTGTATGGAAGAATTACATGTGTAATTGTATTTGAAACTTTTGATTCTATATTATCTTCCTCTAAAATTCCTGATACTGTTGCATTATTCTCTATCTTTTCCTTTTCCAATACAAGTCCAGCTTTAGTTTTTACTTTTATACTAACACTTTTTCCGTAAGGTATAGTAAGACATAAATCAACATTTGGTAACCTATTTCCATCTTCATCTGTTAATTTTCCTATATTTTCTATAACATTTTCTTCCTCTTTATATATTCCTGTTGATTTATAATTCTCAATTTGTCCATTTTCATCTTTTTCTTCTTCCTCAACTTCTTCTTTATAGTTATTATATATAATTTTTACAGGTTCTACTTCTTCTGGCAAGAAATCTATTACCCTAACCCCTATAGAAGAAACAAATTCATTTTGTAAATTACCTTTCCCAGTATTAGTAACTATTATTTCATAATCAATTTCATCTCCATATTTTACTTCTTCACCTTCATTTTCAGAAGTCATTACTATAGATACACTATCGTAGCCATATAGAATTCGATTTTGGTTTGAAGAATAAATTTTATTTTCTATTTCTACATTTGCAATAGCCGTTAACTCAACTTCTGAATTTTCTGTCTTTTCTTCTATTTTACTACTATTTATATATCCTGCAATCAAATATTTTTTGTTAGTCTGTATCTTTACAGAGATATTATTTTCATCTATATTGGCTACTTTGTTTAAATCTAGTTTTGACCCCCCACCTTCATAATTTGGATCTATCAAAATATAATCTAATTCAAATTCTTTTGGTACTTTTACCGTCGCTGTTACTTCTTCCCTAGAATTACTTGTTACTAAAAGAGTATAAGTCCATGTATCCTTTTCAGAGCCTAAAAAAGCCCCTAAAAAAACTTTTGCTTCAGCTCTCTCTATTTTATTAGTAATATTATAATCCATCACTTGATTTTTTTCTGCATATACTTTTATATTAGTAGTAATTTGTTGTTCATTATTACTCTCTGCTAAATCCTTTACTTGTACTTCATAAAACTTATTAACACTTTTTCCTGATTCTAATGTTTCTATTTCTATTTCCTTTTGTTTTAATTCAGTATCAAAATTATAACAATATTTGCCTGTTTCTTTATTATATTCCGCTTCCAATTCACCATAAACAGTACCTTCTGGAATAGTTCCAACAACCTTAACATTATCAATCTGTTTATCAGAAGTATTTGTCACTTTAATATTATATTTAATAAACTCTCCTTCATAAACAGTATCTCCATCTTTTAAAGTTGTATCACCTCTTACTGGCACAACTTCTACTTTCAATCCATCCACATTTTCTGATGTAGTATTCAATGTATCTCCAACATTAGAAGCTATAATTTGTTCACTTTGGTTTGATACTTCTTCTTTATAATTTTCTATTTTTATTTGTTTACTTTTTTCTTCAACTTGTGTGCTTCCATCTAAAGTATATTGGTTTGCATATATTAAATTTACATTTTCTATTGCTCCCTCAATATCCTTTTTCAATATTACTGTAGCAGATATTTTTACATCTGTTATTAACCCCAATGAATTATCATTGTAACTAGTTTGCTCTCCTATTAAATTAGCTACAATCACTATATTTCCATTTTTATTTGTTTCCAAATATGGATCTTGCAATTCTAATCCATTTGCATAAACAACAGAACTATTTCCTAATATAACCTTTTCAACTTGACTTGGAAGCTCTATTTTTATTTTTGGATTTTTTAACATATTATCATTTATAGTATTTGCATTTGTATATACATCAAATGTGATTTCATTTTGTTGCTTATTTGTCCATTGATCATTATTTACTTCTAATGTTACATTTGTTTTTGAATCTTTTATATCAATCCTGTTTTCATATTCTTTACTATATACTTCTATTTCTTGCTCAGTTTCATTTATTGTCTCACTTCTTACCCCTATTAAACTTCCTACTGTCTTTATTTTAGAATTATTAATCTCTAACATGCTACTCTTAATTACTTTTGTATTTTCAATATTTAAAATACCCTCATTTTGAATATTACTTGTTTTTATTATTATAGCTTGTGGTTCATTTTCATAGTTAATTGTAACAGTTCCATCTTGTTCAAATTCTGTATCTTTATTAATTGTTGCAATTAAATTTTGATTATTATCTAATATACTAATTTCTCCATCTAATCCCAAAACTCTTGTTACATCGCTTTTTCTTATTTTTGTACTTTTATAAACTAAATCTCCCTTATTTTCTACATCAATTTCTGTTTCACTATTATTGTTATTTACTTTTACAAAATTATTATTTTCTAATATTTTTATTTTTTCTTGTGATTCCTTTTTACTAATTAATACACTTTGTTTTTCTGTATATACTGTATCATAATTTGTTCCATTAATTATATTTGATTTTATATATCCATTAGCTATATCCGGTGTATTATATGATATATTAGTTAATTCTCCAATATTTTCTTTAACTTTACCTGTAAGCTCATCTTCTGCACTTGCCAATCTATCATCTTCAAATAATGATGCTTTTACTGAAATTTTAATGTCTAATTCTCTTTCAATCGGTTGTTCAATATATGTATCATAATAACAAATTACTAAATACTCATCTTTAGCATCTTTGCTAGGTTCTGAACTACTAATTGGCTCTCCATTTTCATTTTGATTGCTAGCTTTAATTACAACTGTTCCTGTTGTGTTATCGTATTGATAGTTTTCTTGTATCTCTTCTGTTTTTCCATTTGTAGCTTCTGTACTTTTTGCAACCACCTTAACATCATATGGATATTTTCCATCAATTTGATTAAGTCCAATATTCAATTCACTTTCTCTAGTTGGAATGTATTCTCTTAACTCTTCTTCGTTATTTCCCACTTTTACATCGTATTGTATTAAAGTTCCTTTATCTTGATCTGATATATTATAGTTAATATATTTATCTAAATTAACTTCTAATTTCATTCTAGAGTTATCTGCACCAACACTAACATTTCTTATGAATTGCATAAAAAACAGTATGCTTAAACAAACTACTGCTAATAAAGTTGTACATAACACTATTTTCTGATAAATCTTATTTTTCATCTAGCTCCTCCTCTGCCCCTTTAAATACATCTAAAAATGGACTTATATATTTAAAATATTTATACTTTTCCT
>OLVZ01001888.1_pt1 | contig 16779 bp, 14 predicted proteins | sample 1673341 | NCBI WGS metagenome assembly OLVZ01 (sample SAMEA3178944, study PRJEB25190) | human gut metagenome | biome: human gut; feature: human-associated habitat; material: faeces | place: Austria | collected 2013 | reverse complement strand
GACTGGGACAAGCTGGCGGAGTGGGCAGATCTTCAGTCCCTGCCAGCATTGTTCTATACCGGCGCCTGCCAATTTCAGGAGTTTGCCCAGTGGGATGGGACGAAACGGCAGAAGCTGCAACGGGAGGCAATAGCCGGAGTGGTGGCCCAGTCCACGCGGACGGAACTCTTTTTGGACGTGTACCGCTCGCTTTTGGAAAAAGGGCAGAAACCCTTGGTGCTGAAAGGCGTCGTGGTGCGGCAGCTCTACGGGGAGCTTTCGGATTACCGCCCCTCCTGCGATGAGGACTTGTATGTCCGGCCTGAGAAGGCGATCCTATGCCGGAGGGAACTGGAAAACCTGGGGTTCCGCATTACTGTTCCGGAGGAGGAAAGAAAGCTTTCCGACCCTTTCCAGGAAGTGTCTTTAGACCACAGCAGTGGGATGCTCCATGTAGAACTCCACCCGAACTTTTTCGAGCGCACCCGGGAAGACCTGCGGCTTTCAAATCGCTACTATCAAAAAGCCCACGATACCGCGGTCCCCATCCATACCGGCGGCACCACACTGTGGACGCTGGATGAGACCCATCATTTCCTGTATCTGTTCCTGCACTTGGCCAAACACTTTAAAGGCGCCGGTGTGGGGCTCAAGCAGATGGTGGACCTGCTGGTTGCGGACAGGGCGTGGCGGGACAAAATCTGCTGGGAATACATCAAGCAGGCGGTAGAAGAACTGCGCTGCGGAAAGCTCTATGGCGCTGTGCTTGTCGTGGGCAGGGACTTGGGGTTTGCGCCTACCGAGTTGTTCCCACCGCAGGACCCGGCCCATCTCCTGGAAGACAGCCTGGAGGGCGGTGTCTATGGGCACAGCGACCCATCTCGGACGTATGGATCTATTATTACGGCTGCTGCGGTGGATACCGGGGAGAAGACCAGCGTTTTGAAAGCCATCTTTCCATCCTATGACTATATGGTTCTCGGGTGGGAAGCGTTAAGGAGAAATCCTTGGCTGCTGCCGGTTGGATATATCAAAAGGTTCTATCGCGTTTTGGTGTCCCGTAAGCAGGGGAAGGAAGCGCTGATTGCCATCCAAAAAGGTCAGGAACGAACGAAACTGCTGCAGGAATACGGAATCCTGCCGGAGAAAGGGAGGTGACCCCTATGAAACTAAAGGACCAGCTCATCCTTCGGGAAGTGGCGGGGCAATATGTGATTGTGCCCACGGGAAAGCGGGTGCGGGAGGTGACCTCCATTGTGTATATTTCCGCTTCGGCAGCGTACCTGTGGGACTACATGAAGGACCATGAGTTTACCAAGGAGGACCTGGTGGCCCGGGTGATGGAACATTACTCCGGCGTCACCGAGGAGAAGGCCGCCGAGGACATTGAAAAATTCTTAAAGACCCTGGCGGACAACAACATCTTGGACGATGGAGTCATGCGTGGGCAGGCTTTTGTCCGGGTGCCCCAGGGGATTCTGGATAGGCTTTGGCCGAAAGGCGGCCTGAAACGTCCCAAGGACAAAGGAGGTGGTGGCCCGTGAGCGATGACTTTGAGCCCGCCTGCCGGAGAATGGAATGGTTGGACCCCTTCTACAAGCAGGTGTGGGAAAAGGCCTTCGCCGAAGGTATTCCCATTTCTGGCACCTTCGAGCTGACTCCCCGGTGCAATTTTAGCTGCAAGATGTGTTACGTCCACTTGAAGCCGGAGGAGATTCCCCAAAACGGGGTGGAGCTCACCGCCAAAGAGTGGCTTCGCATCGCGGAGGAGGCCAAGGAGGCGGGCACCACCTGGCTCTGCATCACCGGCGGAGAACCGCTGCTCCACCCGGAGTTTCCGCTGATCTGGGAAAGGCTCACGGAAATGGGATTTTTCCTCACTCTCCAGACGAATGCCTCCCTGATCCGGGGGAAAACGCTTGACCTGTTGGAGCGCTGTCCGCCCCGCCAGGTCAAGGTCACCCTCTACGGCTCCGACGACGAAGTGTACCAGGCTGTGTGCGGCGTGGAGCAAGGCTTCACCCGGGTCAACGAGGGCATCCACAACCTGATGAGCGTGGGCATCCCCGTCACCCTGGTGAGCACCATCATCCGGCAGAACCGGGACGACGTGGAGCGCATGGCCTTCTACGCCTACCGCCACGGGCTGAAGTGGCTGCCAACGGCCAGCGTCAAGCCCTCCCTGCGGGGGGCAAGCACCGACGCCCTTTCCGTGGCGGTTACGGAAAAGCTGGAAGCCCAGCGCCGCCATGCCATGGAGGCCCGCCTGCGGGAGGGCCGGTTCCTGGATACCTCCCGCAAGCCCGCCGCCTATTGCCGGGACTACCGCCTGGGCTACTGGGTGGTGTGGAACGGCATGATGCGCTTTTGCAGCTTCATGGACGAGCCCAACATTCCGGTCCGGGACCTGCCCTTCAAGGAAGCTTGGAGCCAGCTGCTGGCTTTCGAGGAAGCCCTGGACTGGCCGGAAGAGTGCAAAACCTGCCAGGCGGCGAAGGTGTGCCAGCGGTGTGCGGCCTCCGTGGCGGCGGAACGGGGGCAGGGGAGCCCCTCCCCAAGATGCAAGCAAATCCAACAACTTTATGTAGAATGGAAAGGTGATTAAGTATGGCTTACGGTGAAGTGTACGTTGAGGTAGACGCCAGCGTGGTCAACGGCGGCATCGCCCCTATGGCGATTGTTTCCGGCAACCCGGAGCCGGTGGACGGACAGTCTTACGTTGTGGTATGGATTCGGTGGAAATATGACGATTCGACAGGTGATGGCGGATTCACTGGCACAGGCTGGTATTTTGATGATTCAAATAATAATATAGCGACCCATTACTCGACGGAAGAAGAATTTAAAGATTGGCTAACGACTAAGAAACCGGGGGATCTTGGCGAAGTTTTGGATGACTGGTCTGCTACCAATAAGGCGGCTTTCCTAAATGCCCATCTGACTGAATTGGATGCTGGTGGTTGCCTGTATTTCACGGCACAATAATGCTACATGAGCAAAAGCAAGCGGTTTTCTGCGTTGCCGGTGTGCGGCTGCGCCTTTCCCTGGGGAAGGATGCCATGGAAGAGAAGGTGTGGAGCCTGTTTGCGGAGGCCCCCGGCCGGGAGCCGGATGTGACGTTTCTTGCGGCGGGGAAAGCCTCCACCGACTACCAGGTGGAGCGGTACCCTTTGCCGGCGGCGTGCAGGCAGGTGTTCCGCTACGGCCAGGATGTGGTGCTTGCGGACGAGGGCTGCCGCACCTGTGTGCTGCTCCCAGTTACCGACCCATGCAGCCCTATGGTGCTGCTGAACCATGTGTTCTACACCCACGCCGTGCGCCGGCAAATGATCCAGCTTCATGCCGCCACTATAGAGGACCAAGGCAGGGGCGTTCTGTTCCTGGGGCCCTCGGGCATTGGCAAAACCACCCAGGCGGAGCGGTGGGCCCAGTTTCGGGGCGCTGCCATCCTCAATGGGGACATTGGCTTCGTCCAGCGCAGGGAACAGGACTATATTGCCTGGGGCACCCCTTGGCATGGGTCTTCGCCCTACTGCCTCAATACCTCTGTGCCAGTGAAGGCTTTGGTGGTGCTGAAACAGGCCCCGGAAAACAGGCTGCGGGAGCTGACTGGCTTTGAAAAGGTATCGGAGATTGCCGGCAGCGTGTTTTACCCCACTTGGCTGGAGGACGGCATGGAGCTGTGCACCGATACGTTGAACCATCTGCTCACGGACCTGCCCGTTTACCGCCTGGACAACCGGGCGGACCGAGAGAGTGTGGAGATACTTGCCAAGGAGCTGGACAGAATTACATGAAGTACCTTATGGAGCGCACCCGTCACATCCTACAGCGAATCCGGGAAGGCCGCTTAAAAGAGTTGCTCTCCCAGTGGCTGTGGATGGCAAAATATGTCCGCCGCTATTGGCTGCACATTGGCGGGTATACGCTGCTGAACATGACAGGTTCCCTTTTGGGCCTGGGCACGTCCATGGTGTCCCGTACCCTGGTGGACAGCGTCACCGGCCACAACAGCGGACTGCTGGGCATTGCCGCCGCGGCCTATGTGGGGGTTGGCGTGGGGCAGATTTTCATCTCCGCCATCCGCAGCAGGCTGTCTTTAAAAATCAACTTGCACATCTCCAACGGCGTGCGGCTGGATATCTTCCACCAAATCATCGAAACGGACTGGGAGTCCCTTTCCGAGTTTTCCCCGGGCGACCTGCAGTACCGCTTAAACGGGGACGTCATGGCGGTGATCAACAATGTCCTCACGTTTATCCCCAGCCTTTGTTCCATGCTGGTCAGCTTTGGGGGCGCTCTCATCGTCATGCTGCAAAATGACCCCACCATGGCAGCTATCGCTTTGTGCGGTGCGCCTATCTCCCTCATTGTCTCCCGCTACAACATTCGCAAAATGCGGGAATATGAGAAGAAGAACCAGGAGTTCGCCAGCAAGAACGTGTCCTTCAACCAGGAGATTTTCCAGCACATGCAGACCATCAAGGCCTTTGGCCTGGTGGAAACCTTTATCCAGCGGTACGAAAACCGCCAGAAAGAGGCGGTGCGCCTCCAGCTGGACAGGAACAAATTCCAGCAGCGGGGCAGCATTGCCACCTCCCTGGTGGGACAGGCCATCGGCTACGCCTGTTACGGGTTCGCTATTTACCGCCTGTGGCGCGGGGACATCACCTACGGCTCCATGACCATGCTGGTGGGCATGGCGGGTTCCCTGCGGGGCTCCTTCAGCTCCGTGGTGAATTTGGTTCCCAGCGCCATCCGCGCCTGCATCAGTGCCGGGCGGATTATGGAAGTCACGGGCCTGCCCCGGGAGGAGTCGGCGGAGTCCTCAAACCTCCTCAAAATTTTTTCCAAAGCCAAGGAAACCGGCGTTTCCGTAAAAATGGAAAACGTCACCGCCGGGTATCCCGGGGACAAGGCCATTTACACCGGCGCCGACTTCCTGGCAAGCCCGGGGGAGATCATCGGCTTGGTGGGGCCTTCCGGGCTGGGTAAAACCACCACGCTGAAGCTGCTGCTGGGCCTGCTGCACCCACGGGAGGGCCAGGTAACCGTTGTTTCCGGAGGGCTATCCCCGGAGCCGGTTTCTGCCGCCACCCGCAGGCTGTTCAGCTACATCCCCCAGGGGAACACGCTGTTCTCCGGGACCATCGCGGAAAACCTTCGGCTGCTGTGCCCGGAGGCTTCTGACCAGGAGCTGGAGCGGGCCCTTCGTGCCGCCTGCGCCTGGGATTTTGTGCAGGATCTCCCCGAGGGGATAGACACCGATACCGGCGACAACGGCCAGCGTTTTTCCGAGGGCCAGAAGCAGCGCATCTCCATTGCCCGGGCGATTCTGGCCGATACCCCAGTGCTCTTATTGGATGAGGCCACCAGCGCTTTGGACGTGGCCACAGAGCGAAAAGTGCTCCACAACATCATTCGCCACGACCCCACCCGCACGGTGGTGGTGACAGCCCACCGGCCCAGTGTCTTTGCCCAGTGCAGCCGGGTCTACCTGGTGGGGGACGGGCAATTTGAAGAAATCAACGAAGAACGGCTCCAGCAGTTTTTGGAGGGAGCCGGCGAACCCAAGGAGGTGGACAAATCCCATGCCTATGCGGCTTCTTAAAATAGGTTCAGCGGCCTTGGCAGCTGTGGCGGCGGTTTTGTTTGCCGTTTCCATCGTGGTGGATTTCGTGGGAAGGGATACCACATTGCCGGAAATAACGGCTGGGTCTGACACGCTGGAAATCCCCTGCGATTACACCCAGGAACAGCTGTTGGAGGGAGTCTCCGCTTCGGACGAACGGGATGGGGACTTGACCAGCCAGATTTTGGTGGGGGATTTCTCCCGGTTTATCGACCCGGGGATTTGCGACCTGACCTATGTGGTGTTCGACTCCGCAGACCACATGGCCACGTTGACCCGCCGTGTCACCTTTTCGGATTACCATTCCCCCCGTTTCGCGTTGGAGCAACCCCTTTGTTTTGAGGCCGGTTCCACCAACAATACGGAGGTGCGAGCCATGTTTACCGTGGAGGACATGCTGGACGGAGACCTGACCGATTGGATTACCTACGTAGAGACTGACGCTTCGTACAGTATACCAGGAGACTACACCATCACGATGGAAGTGCGCAATTCCTTTGGGGATACCGTATCCTACGATTTCCCCATCCACATTCTGGAGGAGAACTCCCAAACGGCGGAGATCCGCCTTACTTCCGGGCTGGTGTATGTGGAGCAGGGCCAGAGCTTCTCACCCACTGCCTATGTGGATTCCGTCACCGGAGCCTCGGGAGAGGCCCTGGCGTCCAGCCAGCTGTCGGTGGACTCCACTGTGGACACTTCCACCCCAGGCCTCTATGAGGTCCATTACGAGTTGAATCAGGCTGGCTCCTATGGGCAGACCTGGCTTACCGTTATCGTGCAGGAGGCGGCGGGATGAGAGAGCAAGCAATCATATTGGACCGCGCCTCCCTGGAAGGGGCCGGACGGGAAATATTGAAAAACTGGTGGGTTGTGCTGTGCTGGATGGTGGCCATGCTGCTGGGCGCTACTGGCGTGGGGAACCTTCTCTATACCCCGCAGTACACTGCCTCCTCCACCTTGGTCATACGGATGATGGGCGCGGACGCCTACACCTCCCTGACCCAGACCACCCAGATGACCGCTGTCTACAGCGAGATTACCTTTCAACATGGCATTCAATTTTCCTTTTGCAATCTGGTGTCGGAAAGCATCGGCGAACCGGTAGAGGGGACCATCTCCTGTTCCCAAATTGAGGAGACCAACCTATTGGTGCTCAGCGCCACGTCTCCCACGCCCCGGCAGGCGTACCTGTTCATTCAGGCGGCTCTGCGCAACTATGAGCAAGTGGCGGGGTATGTGTTTACCGACGCCGCCCTGGAAGTGGTGCAGGAGCCCTCTGTTCCGGAAAGTCCCTCCAATGCCTCGTTCCTGGTGTCCCGCCGGTGGGAGCTGACCCTTCTGGCGGGCCTGGCCGCCGCAGGTCTGATCACTTTGATCTATCTGCTGCGTAGGACAGTCAAGGCGGCTTCCTCGGCATCCAGCTTGCTGGACGGGAATATCTTGGGCACAATTCCCTTTGAAAAGAAGCAGGTGATCACCCATGGCGAGAAGGGGAAGAAAGAGGTGCCCGCCCTGCTGTTGAACTCCCCGCTGGTGAGCATGGACTTTGCGGAAGCCAGCCGGCGCATGGCCACAAGGCTGGAATCCCATATGCGCCACAAGGACTGCCAGGTGCTCTTGGTGTGCAGTGTGGAGGAAAACGAGGGCAAGTCCACGGTGGCTGCCAACATTGCCCTTGCTCTGGCCGAGCATGGGCGGGAGGTCCTCCTGTTGGACGGCGACTTGCGGAAACCGTCCCAGTTCAAGGTGTTTGATAAACGAGAGGAAGCAGGCCCGTCCTTCTCGGATGTGTTAGAAGGGAGCACAGCCCTGGAAAACTGCCTCGCTCAGAACAAAACTTCCGCGGTTTGGGAGCTCTTTCAGTACAAGCCTGTGTCTCAAGCGGGGAAGCTTCTCTCCAGTCCGCGGCTTCACCAAATCCTGGAGGAATTGCGGGGCAGAATGGATGTCATTGTGGTGGACTGCCCTCCCATTGTGGCGGCAGCCGACGCGGAAATATGGATGCATCAGGCCGATACAGTTGCGCTGGTGGTGCGCCAGGATTCCTCAGATATCCGCGTCATCAACGACACGGTGGACCTCATCTGGAAAAGCGCCGGGGACTTCGCGGGGATCATCTTAAACGCCTTCCGGCGGGAAAGTCCCCGTGTGGCAGAGAGCGGGCGCTATGAATAAACGTTGCAAGATGAAAGGAGGGAATGCCCATGGACGAGATGAACCGAGAAACGCACCGCCAAGAGGATACCACGGAGATTGACCTGGTTCAGCTGGCCCTGGATTTCTTCCGTATTGCGAAAAAGCGGTGGTGGTTGTTCGCCGGCCTTCTCGTGGCAGGCACTGCGATTGCCTTTGGCGTGAGCTTTATCCAATATACCCCTCTGTACCGCTGCGAAGCCACCTTCACGGTTTCCACCGGGGAAAACACCGGGTTTTACTACTCCACCACAGCAGCGGACCAGATGTCCCGGACATTTCCCTACATTTTGGACAGCAGCTATTTCCGCAGCGTCCTCTTGGATACATTGGAAACAGACACGCTAAACGGGGAGATTTCTGCGGAAACCATTGAAAATTCCAACATGGTCACCATGACTGTGAGCAGCCCTTCCCCGGAGGATGCCCGTTCCATCTTGGAGGCAGCCTTGTCGGTCTATCCGGAGGTTTCCCGGTTTGTGCTGGGAGATATTGAACTGAACCTCATTGATGAGATCCAGACCCCCACTTCGCCCTATAACGTGCCCAGCAAAAAACGGCTCCTGGCCTATGGTGCATTCGGCGGGTTGCTGGTGGCTTCCATCCTGACGCTGGTATGGGCGCTCCTCAACAATACCGTCAAGTCCGCAGAGGATATGGAGCGCTTTACCAGCTTGGAATGCTTGGGCGCCTTGCCTGCCGTAAAACAGAAGGCTAGAAAGAACAGCGCGGTCAGCCAATATGTTTCCATCCTGGATCACAGGACGCCCCATGGGTTTCGGGAGAGCGTGAGTGCTCTAGCTGTGAGAGTGCGGTCCGCCCTAAAGGAAAAAGGCGGGAACATCCTCCTAATCACCAGCAGCATGGCCGGGGAGGGGAAATCCACCGTGGCCATTGATTTGGCGGAACAGCTTGCCCGGGAGAAACACCGGGTGATGCTCATCGATTTTGACCTCCGGGGCCAAAATGATGCCAGACTCTTGGGGATGAAAGGCGGCGTGACGGTTGCCGATGTTCTCCGGAAGCCGAAGCTGTTGGATGACAATTTCCTGCGCTTTTCCAAACGGCTTGGTTTTTTCTTCTGGGGTGGGGAACAAAGGGAGCAGAATCCCTCCCCCTACCTGCGGGACCCCCATTTGAAGGACATCCTTCAGCGGCTTTGCTCCCAGGTGGACTATTTGATTCTCGATACGCCGCCCTGTGGCATTTTTCCAGACGCTTCCATCCTAGCGGAGTACGCGGACGCATCCCTGCTGGTGGTGCGGTATGACACAGTCACAGGAGCCGGGGTTGTGGAATCCCTCTCTATGCTCAACGATGCCCAGGTGCCTGTTTTGGGATATGTGTTCAACGCCTTTCCCCAGACATCCGGTTCCTATGGGTACGGCTACGGGCGGTATGGCTATGGGAGATATGGGTATGGCCGGTATGGCTACTCCAACTACGGGTATGGGGAAAGCGAGAAAGAAGAGAATGGTGCCCAGCATTTGGAATCCCGGGGGGCATCTGGATGACGGCCCTCACCGACCTCCACTGCCACATTCTCCCTGGGCTGGACGATGGGCCAAAGGATTGGGCCGCCACCTGGGACATGATCGAGACGGCAGTTGGTTCCAATGTAGGGAGAATTGTATGCACGCCTCATTGCAGGTTGGGTGACCCGCGGCTGTTGGAAAGAAGCCAAAGGATAGGGGAGCTTGCAGAGGTTTTGAACCGAGCTTTGGCAAAGCGCCAGATCCCTCTTCAGGTATTTCCCGGCGCCGAGCTGCTGTGGGAGGAAAACCGGTACGATCCTTCTGTCCTGCGGGAACTGACTCTGGCGGGAACGCGCTATTTGCTTGTGGAGTTCCCCTTTGGGGAGCGCCTTTCGCGCATGGAGTATGCTGCCCGCTGCGTGGAGGACGCGGGTTTTCTACCTGTACTTGCCCATCCGGAGCGGTATGGGGCGGTGCAGAGAGACCCTGGCTGCCTGGCGGAATGGTTTGGCAACGGCTGGGTTCTTCAGCTAGACAAAGGGAGCGTGCTGGGGGATTTCGGCGCCTCTGCCTTTCGTACAGCCTCCTGGACTTTGGAACATGGGCTTGCCCATGTGGTTTCCAGCGACGCCCACAATGGGGAGAGCCGTACGCCAAGCTTTCAGCGGCTGGAGAAATTTCTGAAGGAACGCTTTTCCGAGGGATATGCAGAACTGCTGTTGCAAAGAAACCCCGGGAGGATCATAAAAAATCTTGATGTGGTGAAATGATAGCCGAGTAGGATTTTCTGGGAAATGGAATGGTTGATGTTGAGGGGAATGGTTGGAATGGGTCACTTAAAACGAGATATAGCTGTTTTGATAGTAAAACTGGGAAACGTTGCGCTGATTACGCTTCCTTTCTTGGTTGTCTGGTTTCATTTTTACGCGGATCGAACGGCGTCCCCCTATTACTACTGGGGAAACTGGGTTGTCGTTGCGTTATTTTTTGTTCTTTACATACTTTTCTGCCGCATTTACGATGGCTTTCTCATTTCCATCAATCGGATTTCTGAGATTGTTTATAGTCAGGCGTTGGCCTCTGTCATTTCCGATTTTCTCCTGTATGTGGTGATTTGCTTGCTAAGCAAGCGTTTGGTCAATCCACTGCCGTTGTTTGGCGCCTTGGTTGTCCAGGTGCTTCTGTCAGGATTGTGGGCGTATTATGCTCATCGCTGGTATTTCTCCAAGTTCCCTGCAAAAAGAACAGCCGTGATTTATGATGTGCGGGAAGGCTTGGAGCGTCTGGTGGAAGAATACGGGCTGGAAAAAAAGTTCAAGATCCAGATTGCCATGAACGTCCAGCAGGCATTGGACAACAAAGAATTGCTGAACCAGATGGACACGGTGTTTCTCAGCGGCATCCACAGCCACGACCGAAACATCCTTCTCAAATATTGTGTGGACAAGGACATCAATGTGTATGTGATCCCCCGGATTGGGGATGTGCTTATGAGCGGCGCCCGGTCCATGCATATGTTCCACCTGCCTATGCTGCGGGTGGGGCGGTACCACCCGTCCCCGGTGTATCTGGCCCTTAAACGGGGCTTCGACATCCTGGCGTCCGGCATCGCGACAGTAATCCTGTCCCCGGTATTTGTCGTGACCGCTATCGCTATCAAGCGGTACGATGGAGGTCCTGTGTTTTACAAACAGCAGCGGTTGACCAAAGACGGCAAGATTTTTGAGGTTCTCAAGTTCCGCAGCATGCGAGTGGATGCGGAAAAAGACGGCGTGGCCCGTCTCTCCACTGGGGACAAGGATGACCGGATTACCCCCGTGGGCCGGTTTATCCGCAAAGTACGAATAGATGAGCTGCCTCAGCTGCTGAATATCCTCAAGGGGGATATGACCATCTGCGGTCCCCGTCCCGAGCGGCCGGAGATCGCCGCCCAGTATGAGGAGGATCTGCCGGAGTTCCGCCTGCGCCTCCAGGCCAAAGCAGGGCTCACCGGGTACGCCCAGGTTTATGGCAAGTACAACACCACGCCCTACGATAAGCTGGTCATGGATTTGATGTACATAGCCCATCCCAGTTTTTGGCAGGATCTGCAAATCATGTTCGCCACCGTCAAGATCCTCTTTATGAAGGAGAGTACGGAGGGGTTTGCACAGGCAATGGTGCAGGAGAATGGGACTGGTAAGAAGGCGGACGAGGGGAAGATTGCGTGAGAAGATTATACTCATGTGGCGGAGGAGGGAAAAGGTGAAAAAAGATATTTTGTTTTTATGCCAGTTCTTCTATCCAGAGCATAATTCCTCGGCAACACTTCCCTTCGATACGGCGCAGTACCTGGCGAACCATGGCTTTTCGGTGGATGCGCTTTGCGGATATCCCAAAGAGTATAGCGACGGCCAAGCCGTGCCACTGCGTGAAGTAAAAGACGGCGTAGGAATCCAGCGATTACGCTATATCCAGTTAGGACGGGTTAGCACATTGGGCCGTCTCATCAATTATTTCTCATTTACAGCTAGCGCGCTTTTGCGCATAGGAGAACTGAGAAAGTATAAAACGGTCATTGTCTATTCCAACCCGCCCATTCTTCCATTGGTGCCTGTATTGGCGAATTTTCTGTTTGGAACGAAAATCGTCTTTGTAGCCTACGATGTGTATCCAGAGATAGCGTATGCGTCAAACAGCCTCCGCCCCGGTTGCCTCATCGACCGGGCAATGAAGTGGCTCAACCACAGGCTTTATAGGCGTGTTTCTAGGGTGGTTGCATTAACAGATGAAATGAAAGAGTTTCTGCTGGAACACCGCCCCGAGTTGACGGAGGACAGGGTTGCAGTCATTCCCAACTGGGCGCATGAAGAAAAGGCAGCGGAACCCACGCCCGAAGCTTATGAAAGGTTTGACTTTGAGCCTGGCCAGTTTATTGTATCCTACTTTGGGAACATGGGAACCTGCCAAGAGATGGAAACTTTGCTGGGTGCAATGCGGCAATTGAAAGACAACCGTGAAATCCAATTTCTCTTTGTTGGGCACGGGAACAAAAAGCCCCATGTGGAAGAAGTCGCCAAAGAGACAGGAAATGCAAAAGTGTTTGATTTTCTCACGGGTGAGGCCTTTGAGCAGGCATTGGCAATCAGTTCATGTTGTGTCGTAAGCTTGGAAAAGGGACTGAAAGGAATGTGTGCGCCTAGTAAGTACTATAGCTATCTACAAGCGGGGAAATCTGTTTTGGCTATTGTAGAAGAGGGAACCTACCTGGCAAGAGAAATAACAGAGGATGAAAATGGATGCTTTTCCCTCATTGGAGACCTGCGCGGATTAGTGCAGAAGATTTCAGGGCTACAGCAAAACCCGGATATGGTAAGAAGAATGGCAGCACGTTCTGAAAATCTGTACGCGGAAAAATACGCTTTACCAATATGCATGGGTAAATATTTAGACTTGTTTCGAGGATTGGCTGAAGGAGAATGAAAGTCTTATTCATCAAGTAGTACTGGACGTATTTGCTCTAGCTCAGCCAGAATTGATATGGAGATGAAGGAATCCTACAAGATATGTTTTTCCATGATGGGGATAGGGTGAGAAAATGAAGAAGAGACTAAAGATACTCGCGTTTAATACTGTAAGAGCTCCATATCGTGTTGATTTATATAATCAGCTTGGATTGTATTTTGATTTGACGGTATTCTTTGAACAAAAACATGATTGTTCTCGCTCAAAAGACTGGTATTCAAACGACTATAAAAATTTCAAGATGAAGCACGCCAAACATTGGGGAAAGGCATTGCGTTTTCCTAAATTTGATGTAATATCTGCTCTATGTGCTGATGAATACAATCTTGTGTACATGAGCGAATGGTCTACCATAACTTCCTTGATGTTGATGTTTGTTTGTCTAATCCGTAGAATACCATATTTTTTGAGTATAGATGGACATAACAACAATAAAAGAGCGAACTTCATTAAGGACACTATCAAAAAATTCTTTGCGCAACGAGCTGCCGCCATCATAGGGACCGGAAAGACTACAACGACTTATGCAAAATCGTTGGGAGTACCGGGGGAGAAAATCTATTCCATTGGCTTTACAACATTGTTTGAGCGTGAGATTTTATCTTCTCCTGTTACAGATGAGGAAAAGAATGAAATAAAGAATAACATTGGCCTTGATGTAGAGTTGCACTATGTTTTATATGCTGGCCAACTCGTTGTACGGAAAGGGGTTGACTTATTACTAAGTGCGTGGAGCCAATGCAAGTCACCTAATAGTTGGAGTTGGAGGTTGTTAATTGTCGGCGATGGCGTTGAGAAAGAAAACCTTCAAAAGATCAAATCTCAACTAAATCTTGATACGGTTGATTTCATCCCCAATGTTTCCAAGGAGAAACTTCTATCCTATTACAAAGCGTCCGATTTATTTGTCTTAAATACGAGGGAAGATATTTGGGGCTTGGTTGTTAATGAAGCTATGGCCAACGGCTTGCCGGTATTGACCACCTTTCAATGTGTTGCAGGGGAAGAGCTTGTTGAGAATGGTATTAATGGGTATCTGTATGATTGTGACGATGTAGATTCATGCGCACGATACTTGTCAAAACTAATGAATGAGGAAAAGCTTCGGTGGCAAATAGGCGTTAATAACATTAACAAAATAAAGTCATTTACAATCGAAAGCGAAGCGAAGTGGATTCGCGATATCATTGATTCTATCATCTAATTTATCCAAGTTTATAAATTCATTGATGAGGTTTGTAGTATGCCTTCTATCTTGTTATATGTGTCTAGCCTTTGTTCTCAAAAAACCGAAAAGCAGATATTCCAGAACGACCCCAAGAGCATTGGACTCCAAGTCCAAAAGTATCATCGCCTCTTGACGCGCGGTTTTGTGGCCAATGGTGTATCCGTAAAGGTCCTCTCCTATCACAAGGGGTTGCAGCCTGTTTTTGCGTCAGAGAATGAGGATGAAGATGGAATCGAGTACCGTTATATTCGGGCATCGAACGGCAAATTGAACCACCCTTCTGTTTTGTGGAAATCGTTTTGGACCACCAGAACCTTCTTAAAGCAGAATAAGGACGCTGGAGTAATTTGTGATGTTTTGAATTTTAGCGTATCGACTGGTGCGATTTTAGCTGCTAGATTGATGGGGTGCAAAGTGGTGGGAATCATCACAGATTTTCCTGAGATGCTTAGTGGAAAGTGTGGGTTAAAAGAGTCACTGCACTGGAAGATTATCCATAACTGTACAGGATATGTTTTATTGACGGAAGCTATGGCGGGGAAAGTCCGTCCTGGTGCGAAACCGTACCTTGTGATTGAAGGACAAGTGGATAGTGCTATGGAGGAACAAAGTAACTGCCTAGAAAATAAGTGGAGTGGACTTAACTGCGTTTATGCCGGCGGGCTGCACAAGAAGTATGGCATTGAGACATTGGTGAAAGCCTTCATTCTAGCGGATATCCCCAATTCGATCTTTCATATATATGGCGACGGTGACTTTGTCTCGGAACTGTGCCAAATTAAAAACGATCATATTTTTTACCACGGGATTGTCCCCAATGCGGAAGTGGTCGCAGCGGAACTTGCTTCCACATTGTTGATCAACCCCCGGCCCACCACCGAGGAATTTGTGAAATACTCGTTCCCGTCAAAGAATATGGAATACATGGTTTCTGGTACTCCGGTTTTAACAACGAATCTTCCGGGTATGCCAGAGGAATATAAAGACTACGTATACATTTTCAATGATGAGAGTGTGAAAGGGATGGCCAGAAAGATTCGAGAGGTTCTATTGTTACAACCCAAAGAACTCCATGAAAAAGGTCTTTCTGCCAAGGAATTTGTTCTCATGGAGAAGAACAATATTATTCAGGCGAAGAAGATTATTCAACTGATAGAGAGAATCCGATCATGACAGTAAACTCTATTTTAATAGCAGTATATTCCACCGGCGCTGTCAATCAAGTCTATGCTGCGCTCCTTTTCAGTATAGTCATTCTTGTAGGGAAACCGATATTTTCCAGAAGTAAGATTTACGTGAATGCTCTTGGATCTCCGGCTTTTTGGGCTTTGTTTTTATTTGGTTTTACTTATGTGGTTATTGGTGAATTAACCATTCAAGGGTTACTGTACTACTTCACAATACCTTGCCTTGTTTTTCTCGCTGGGTGGGCGTTGATGGATCAGTGCAGCCACAATCCAGGCGCAGTGATTACGGTGACCAAGTTTATGGCTTTGGGGTATGGGATTCATGCCTTACTCAATTATGTGATAAACTTCGGCCGCCCGCGGTGGCTTTTGACTGATTTCTTCTCGGGAGAAATTAGGGCTGCTACAGGTAGTGGCGCAATTAACACTCTTATTTTCTCGTTATTGATTTGCGTTATATGTCTCGAAAAACGCATTGCAATTAAATCGCTTGGCCTATTCTTTTTCGTGATTTCTTTTTTATATGCGTTTCAGCTGGGTTCCAGAACACAGTTCGTCATAATGATTACCGTTAACTTTATTACACTCTTTCTATTGCTGCATGAAAGAAGTGGGAAAGGGGCGGTTCTCAAATTTGCAGCAGTTCTTGTTGTAATAGGAGCTCTATTGTACTTTATGTATTCCTTAAATATTTTTGGGATCCAAGATGCGTATGAGGCCTCAAATATAGCAGCGCGTTTTAACGATGATCTTTCGGCTTCAGATGACTACCGTTTTTCTAGTGTTGGGCGTGGCCTTGTCACAATGTTAGATTACCCTCTTGGTGGCCTGAAGGAAGAAGGCTATTATCATAATCTTTGGCTGGACATCGGGCGGATTAGCGGAATCGTCCCATTCCTTGTTATGGTGGCTTATTCCTTCCTTACTTTCTTTCATGTTATCAAGCTCTTTCGTGATAAGTCTCTGGATAAAAAGGTCCGTTATGTCCTCCTCAGCATTTATCTTGGCACACTGATGAATTTCTTTGTTGAGCCCATTTTGGAGGGACTGATCAATTCGTTTTACAGCTTTACTTTCCTCAACGGGCTGACTGAGAGCCTATATCGATGGGAATATGGAGGTGCAAAGAGGCTTGCGTATCGTTCAAATTAATATGATGCACTCCGGCAGCACCGGCAAAATCATGTTTGGCCTTGCGGAAACTGCTCGGAATGCTGAGCACCAAGTATACACATTTTCACCTCGGTATTACCAGCGGGGGAGAAACCCTCATTTTCCGGATATAGAAGGCCATGAGTATTTTGGATCGCCATTGGAAAATATGCTTCATCTTCGCGCGGCTCAGATTACAGGATTGCAGGGGTATTTCTCATGGTTTGGGACGAAAGAGTTGCTTTCAAAAGTAAGCGCAATCCGCCCTGACGTAATCCATCTTCATAACCTGCATAACCGAACTATCAACCTGCCAATGCTGGTTGCTTACATTAAAAAGAGAAAGATTCCAACGTTGTGGACCCTTCACGACTGCTGGGCTTTTACTGGTCAATGTCCACATTTTACTATGGCAAAGTGTGACAA
>OLVZ01001881.1_pt1 | contig 16809 bp, 15 predicted proteins | sample 1673341 | NCBI WGS metagenome assembly OLVZ01 (sample SAMEA3178944, study PRJEB25190) | human gut metagenome | biome: human gut; feature: human-associated habitat; material: faeces | place: Austria | collected 2013 | reverse complement strand
CCATACCGTCCGTGTCGCCAACGCCCAGCCTGCTGCGGCGGAAGCACCTGCCGACGGCACCTACACCTGTGATGTGACCCTCGAGGGCGGCTCCGGCCGTGCCACCGTGGACAGCCATGCTGCTCTGACCGTGGCCGACGGCAGGATGACCGCCACCATCGTCTGGTCCAGCCCCAACTACGACTATATGCTGGTGGACGGCGAAAAGTATCTGCCCACCAACACCGAGGGCAACTCTACCTTCGAGATCCCCGTCACTGCTCTCGACACCCCGCTGGATGTGGTGGGCGATACCGTCGCCATGAGCACCCCGCATGAGATTGAGTATACGCTGACCTTCGCCTCTGCATCCCTGATCGAGGCAAAGTAACGATGAAACGCCGCAATTTCCTGAAAGCCCTGCCTGCCGCCGCCCTCACCCTTGCGGGCTGCGGGCAGAACAAGACTGCCCCGGCCAATACAGCATCCCTCGTGTTCGACCACAGCTATCCGCTGGACTATGCCACCCAATTTTCCGCCGACTGCTATGAGGGCGGCTATGTGATGATCGACATCCCGGACGCCGGGCGGTTCCTCGTCGTCCCCGAGGGGGCCGCCGAGGTGGACGACCTGCCCGAGGACGTCGTGGTGCTGCGCCAGCCGCTGGATCATATTTATCTCGTCTCCACCTCGGTGATGGACCTCTTCGTCCATCTGGACGCCCTGGACAGCATCGCCCTCTCCGGCACGAAGGCCGAGGGCTGGTATGTGGAAGAGGCCAAACAGGCCATGCAGGAGGGCCGTATCGCCTACGCGGGCAAGTACAGCGCCCCGGACTATGAGCGCATCCTTGCCGCCGGCTGCACCCTCGCCATCGAGAACACTATGGTGCTCCACGACCCCGAGGTCAAGGAACAGCTGGAAAAGTTCGGCGTGCCGGTCCTCGTGGAGCGCTCGAGCTATGAGAGCGGCCCGCTGGCCCGGATGGAGTGGCTCAAGCTCTACGGCATCCTGCTGAATAAGACTGAGATGGCGGAAGAGGTCTTTCGCCAGAAAGTCGAGCAGGTGGCCCCTATCCTCGAGCAGGAGAACACGGGCAAGACCGCGGCCTTCTTCTCCATCACCACGAATAACCTCATCACCGTCCGCCGCACCAGCGACTATGTGGCCCAGATGGTGGGGATGGCCGGCGGCGTCTACATCTTCGACGACCTCGAGGGGGAGACGTCGGCCCAGTCCACCATCAAACTGCCGCTGGAGACCTTCTATGCCCGGGCCAAAGACGCCGACGTCCTCATCTACAACAGCACCATCGAGGGCGTGATGGAGACCCGTGACCAGCTCATCGAAAAATGCCCGATGCTGGCGGATTTCAAGGCCGTCCAGTCCGGCGACTGCTGGTGTACGGCCCAGAGCCTCTTTCAGCAGAGCATGGAGCTGGCCGACCTTATCTCGGATATGAACCTCGTCTTCACCGAGGGCTCGCCCGACCCGGCGTCCCTCCGTTTCTTACAGCGCATCGTATAAAAGGAGTTTTGTCATGACCAACACCCGCCGCCTCAGCCTCGCGTACCTCGCCCTCACGGCGGGGGTCGCGGTGCTGTTTGCACTCAACCTGTTCTGGGGCAGTGTGTCCCTGACGCCCGGCGCGGTGGCGGCGGCTCTGCTGGGCCGGGGCGAAGATGCGCTGGCCGTGGGCATCGTGCTCCAGCTCCGTCTGCCCCGGGCGGTTATGGTCGTGCTGCTGGGCGCGGCCCTCTCGGCTGCAGGCTACCTCTTGCAGACTTTCTTCGCTAACCCCATCGCCGGCCCCTTCGTCATGGGCGTGTCCAGCGGCGCAAAGCTGGCAGTGGCCCTGACGATGGTGGTGTTTTTACAGCAGGGGCTGCTCACCAGCTCGGCCACCCTCATTATCGCCGCCTTTGCAGGCTCGATGGCGGCGATGGCCTTTGTACTGGTGGTGGCCCGGCGGGTGCCGCGGATGAGCATCCTCGTCATCTGCGGCATTATGATCGGTTATATCTGCTCGGCTGTCACCGACATCGTGGTGACTTTCGCTCAGGACTCCAACATCGTCAATCTCCACAACTGGTCGATGGGCAGCTTTTCCGGCATGACCTGGGCCAACGTGGGTGCAGCGGCCTGCGTGGTGCTGCCCGCGCTGGCGGCGGCGTTCCTGCTCTCGAAGCCCATGGCGGCCTACCAGATGGGCGAGAGCTACGCCAGGAGCGTCGGCGTACCGGTGCGGGCCTTCTCGACGGCCCTCGTGTTGCTTTCCAGCCTGCTTTCCGCCTGCGTGACGGCCTTTGCAGGCCCCATCTCCTTTGTGGGCATCGCGGTGCCGCATCTGGTCAAGAACCTGCTGGGCAGCGCAAAGCCCCTTTATGTCCTGCCGGGCTGCTGTCTGGGCGGGGCAGCGTTCTGCCTGCTCTGCGACCTCATCGCCCGCAGCCTGTTCGCGCCCACTGAGCTGTCCATCAGCTCGGTGACGGCGGTTTTCGGTGCGCCGGTGGTCATCTGGCTGCTGGTGCGCCGCCAGACACAGGAGGGCCGGGAATGAGCGATCCGAAATTCTACTGCCGCGCCGAGGACCTTGCCATCGGCTACGGCAAAACGCCCCTGATAGAGCACATCGGACTCGGCGTCGGGAAGGGGAGCATCCTCACCCTCATCGGCCCCAACGGCGCGGGAAAATCCACCCTGCTCAAGACGCTGGCAGCGCAGCTGGCCCCCCAGGGGGGCGCTGTCCTGCTGGATGGCAAAAATCTCGCGGACTGCTCCGGCCCGGAGCGCGCCCGCAAAATGGCCCTGATGGTGCCCCACACCCGCCGCACCGAGCTGACCACCTGCTTCGAGATGGCGTCCGCCGGGCGCTACCCCTACACGGGGCGGCTGGGTGTCCTCTCGGCGGAAGATAAGCGTCAGGTCCATGCCGCGCTGGCCCTCGTGGGGGCCGAGGCGCTGGCGGGCCGGGACTTCAACCGCATCAGCGACGGCCAGCGCCAGCGCGTCCTGCTGGCCCGGGCCATCTGCCAGCAGCCGGAGCTGATATTATTGGACGAGCCTACGTCTTTCCTCGACATCAAGGGCAAGGCCGAATTGCTGGCCATCCTGAAAAGCCTCGCCCGCGACAAGAAGATGGCCGTCATCCTCAGCCTCCACGAGCTGGAGCTGGCGCAGAAAGTTTCCGACAAGGTCGTCTGCGTCTCGGCGGCGGGCGTCTCGGACGTCATGACGCCGGAAAAGGCCTTTGCCCGGGAAAACATCTGCAAAATTTATGCTCTGACCGATGAGCAGTACGCATTCCTCTACGGTGAGGCAAAAGCGCCGGAGGAAAAGCGCCCGCTCTTTGAGCACTACGTCCGCAGCGGCCAGAAGCTCCTGCGCTGCGGCTATACCACCGGCACCTGTGCGGCGTTGGGCGCGGCGGGCGCGGCACGGCTGCTGCTCACCGGCCGCACCCCCGAGACGGTGGCCCTCCGCACCCCGAAAGGCATCGTGGTGGAGGTGGAGCCCATCTTCTGCCGACTGTCCGGCGAGGGGGCTGAGTGCGCCATCCGGAAGGACGGCGGCGACGATGTGGACGTGACCACCGGTCTGCCGGTCATCGCCAGTGTCGCCCTCCGGCCCGAACTGTCCGGCGAGGTGCGCATCCACGGCGGTGAGGGCGTGGGCCGGGTGACAAAGCCCGGTCTCGACCAGCCTGTGGGCGAAGCTGCCATCAACCACGTCCCCCGGGCCATGATAAAGGAAGCGCTGGAAAAAGAGGCCGAATCTGCCGGGTACGCGGGCGGCTTTGACGTCACCATCTCCATCGAGGGCGGGGCCGAAACGGCGAAGCGCACTTTCAACCCCCACATGGGCGTGGAAGGGGGCCTCAGCGTCCTCGGCACCAGCGGCATCGTCGAGCCCATGAGCCAGCAGGCCATCCTCGACACCATCCAGCTGGAAATGGGGCAGGCGGCGCTTCGGGCCGGAAGCCCCCGGCGGCTCATCCTTGCCCCGGGCAACTACGGCCTCGACTATCTCCACGAGAAGATGCCCGCCCTAAAGAATATCCCGGTGGTCAAGACCTCGAACTTCATCGGGGATACGATGGATATGGCGGCGGCATCCCACTTCGAAGAGGTGATGCTGGTGGGCCACATCGGCAAGCTGGTCAAACTGGCGGGCGGCGTCATGAACACCCACTCCCGCACAGCCGACTGCCGCACCGAGCTGCTCTGCGCTCACGCCGCCCTCTGCGGTGCGTCCCGGGACGTCTGCGCGGCCCTGATGAACGCGGCCACCACCGACGCCTGCATGGAGATCTTAGACGGAGCAGAGATGAGAGAACCGGTGCTGTCCAGTCTGCTGGACGCCATCCAGCTCCACCTCGACCGCCGCGCCGCCGGGGCGTTCCGGGTGGGCGCGGTGCTCTTCTCGAACCAATACGGCCCGCTGGGCCAGACCAGAACTGCAAAGGAGCTGCTGGACGAATGGAAAAACGGATAGGCACTTTTTACGGCGTCAGCGTCGGCCCGGGCGACCCGGAGCTCATGACCCTGCAGGCTGTCCGCCGCCTCGAAAACTGTCCGGTCATCGCCGCGCCCCAGACCCCGAAGGGCGGGATGCTGGCGCTGGACATCGCAAAAGGTGCGGTGAATCTGAGCGGCAAGACCATCCTGCCGCTGCGCTTCGCCATGAGCCTTGACCCGGCGGTGCAGAAAGCCGCCCACATCGAGGCGGCCCGGGCCGTGAAAGAATATCTCGACGCCGGGCAGGATGTCGCCATGCTCAACCTCGGCGATGTGTCCGTCTACGCCACCTTCGGCTATCTGCAGGAAATCTTGGAGGCCGAGGGCTGCGAGACCGTGATGCTCCCCGGCGTGACGAGCTTCTGCGCCGCTGCGGCCCGGCTGGGCCAGTCCCTGACGGGCGGCATGGAGCAGCTGCTGACCATCGCCCCGGGACGCTGCGCCGCTGAGGTGCTGGCCGCACCGGGCGCGAAGGTGCTGATGAAATCGGGCCGTCAGCTGCCCGAGACGCTGGCCGCGCTGGCCGACGCCGGGCTTCTGAGCCGGAGCGCGATGGTCTGTAACTGCGGCCTGCCGAACGAGGAGGTCTGGCCCGACCTGGCCGATTACGACCCGGCCCGGTCGGCGGGCTATTTCGCAACGATTTTGGTGAAGGAGGGGTAAGATATGGTCCATTTTGTAGGAGCCGGGCCGGGTGCGCCCGACCTCATCACCCGGCGAGGTGCAGCCCTGCTGGCCGATGCCGACTGCATCATCTACGCGGGCAGTCTCGTCAACCCGGCCCTGCTGGGGCTGGCGAAGCCCGGCTGTGTCCTCTATAACAGCGCCGAGATGACGCTGGAACAGGTGCTGGACACCATCCGTGCCGCCGAAAAGGCCGGCGGAACCACGGTCCGCCTCCACACCGGCGACCCTTGCCTCTACGGGGCCATCCGGGAGCAGATGGACGCACTGGACGCCGACGGCATCCCCTATGACGACACCCCGGGCGTGTCCAGCTTCTGCGGCGCGGCGGCGGCGCTCTGTGCCGAGTACACCCTGCCCAACGTGAGCCAGACCGTCATCATCACCCGGATGGAGGGCCGCACTCCTGTCCCTGAGGCCGAACAGCTGGAAAAGCTGGCCGCTCACGGGGCTACCATGGTCATCTTCCTCTCCATCGGGCTGGTGGACAAAGTCCAGCAGGCCCTTCTCGAGAGCGGCGGCTACCGCCCCGATACCCCTGCCGCTGTGGTCTATAAGGCCACCTGGCCCGAGCAGAAGGTGGTGCGCTGCACCGTCTCCACACTGGCCGAGGAGACCCGCAAAAACGGCATCACCAAGACCGCCCTCATCGTCGTAGGCGACTTTCTGGGCGAAAACTACGAGCGCAGCAAGCTCTATGACCCCGCCTTTACCACCGAGTTCCGGCAGGGGACGGAGGCCGGGCAGTGAGCCGGGCATATCTGGCCTTCACCGCAAAAGGCGAGGCGCTGGCTCGTCGGCTGGCGGAAGCTCTGCCCGGCAGCGTGAGCCGCTGCGGCGGAGACGTGACCCTGAAAGGCTGGACGGCGGAGCATTTTGCACAGGATGAGGCCCTGATTTTTGTAGGAGCTGTGGGCATCGCGGTGCGGGCCATCGCGCCCCACTGCAAGAGCAAGGCCGCTGACCCGGCGGTGGTGGTCGTGGACGAGGGCGGGAACTTCGCCGTGCCGCTCCTGTCGGGCCATCTGGGCGGTGCCAACGCGCTGGCCCGGGCGCTGGCAAAAGCGTGCGGCGCGGTGCCGGTCATCACGACGGCCACCGACGTCAACGGTCTCTTCGCCGTGGACCTCTGGGCCAAGGCCCAGAACTGCGCTGTCCTTGAGCCGGAGCGCATCAAGCGCGTCAGCGGCGCCCTGCTGGCCGGGCAGACTGTCCGGTACTGGTCGCCGTGGCCGGTGGCGGGGGAGACCCCCGCCGGAGTGAAAAAGGCTGATGCACCCGAAGCCGCCGACTTCGCCCTGACCCTCACGCCGCAGGGCGAGGCGCTCCACCTCGTCCCCCGCATCGGGGTGCTGGGGGTGGGGTGCCGCCGCGGCACGACGGCCCGCCAGCTGGAAGAAGCCTTTGCGGCGTTCTGTGCCGCGTCCGGTTTCAGCCCGGCAGCGGTCTGCGCCGCCGCCAGCATCGACCTGAAAAAAGATGAGCCGGGGCTTGCAGCGTTCTGCAAAGTCCACGGCTGGCCCATCACGTTCTATCCGACCGACGAACTGCGGGCCGTGCCGGGACAGTTCACCCCGTCGGCCTTTGTGGCAAGTGTCACCGGCGTGGACAACGTCTGTGAGCGCTCGGCGGTAAAAGCCTCGGGCGGGACGCTCCTTCTGCCCAAAACGGCAGGCGGCGGCGTGACGCTGGCGCTGGCCGTCCGCCCCTTTGCACCCGATTGGAGGACAGAGCAATGAGTGAGAGTAAAAAGACCGTGTTCGTCGTGGGGCTTGGCCCCGGCGGCGGACAGTTTCTGACCGTGCAGGCGCAGAGCGCCTTGCAGCAGGCCGAGGTGTTGTGCGGCTATACGGTCTACATCGACCTTGTGCGCCCCCTCTACCCGGAAAAAGAGTGCTACACCACCGGCATGACCCGGGAGATCGACCGCTGCCGCTGGGCGCTGGATACCGCCCGGGCGGGTCGGGACGTGGCGCTGGTCTGCTCCGGCGACGCCGGGGTCTACGGCATGGCCAGCCCGCTGCTGGAGCTGGCCGAAGAGTACCCGGATGTCAATGTGGAGGTCGTCCCCGGCCTGACCGCCGCCCTCAGCGGCGGGGCGGTGCTGGGTGCGCCGCTGGCCCACGATTTCTGCGTCATCTCGCTGTCGGACCGTCTCACGCCGTGGGAGGTCATCGAAAAGCGTCTGGCCTGCGCCGCTCAGGGCGATTTCGCGCTGGCGCTGTACAATCCCTCGTCCAAGGGCCGCCCGGACTATCTGCGCCGGGCCGTGGACGTCCTGCTGGCGAACGGCAAAGCCCCGGACACCCTCTGCGGTTCTGTGCGGAACATTGGCCGGGAAGGGCAGGAAAAGCACATCCTGCCCCTCAGCCAGCTCCGGGACACCGAGGTGGATATGTTCACCACCGTCTTTGTGGGCAACGCCGCCACCCGCGCGCTTGGCGGGCGGATGGTCACGCCGAGGGGGTACCGCCGATGAACGTCGTCGTTTTCAGCGGCACCACCGAGGGGCGGGAGCTTTCCCGCCAGCTGGCGGCGCTGGGCATCGAAGTCACCGTCAGCGTGGCCACCCCGCTGGGGCAGGAAGAGCAGGGGAGCACCCCCGGCGTCACCGTCCGGTGCGGGCGGCTCCTGCCCGATGAGATGGCCGCGCTCTTGGGGGATGCCGCCCTCTGCATCGACGCCACCCACCCCTACGCGGTGGAGGTGACCAAAAACATCAAAGCAGCGGCAGAGAAGGCCGGGGTAGGATACCTCCGCCTGCTGCGTCCGGCCAGTCCGCTGCCGGAAAACTGTCTCGTCTTTGAGAGCGCAAAGCAGGCAGCCGAGGCGCTGGCCGCAAAAGAGGGCAACCTTCTATTGGCCACCGGGGCCAAGGAGCTGGCGCAGTTTGCGGCCATCCCGCCCGAGCGGCTCTACCCCCGTGTCCTGCCCACGCTGGAAAGCATCGCGGCCTGCGAGGCGGCGAATATCCCCCACCGCAACATCATCGCCATGCAGGGCCCCTTCAGCCTTGCCCTCAATCAGGCCATGATGGAGCAGTTCCATATCCGCTGGCTCGTCACAAAGGACGGCGGCGCGGCCGGAGGCTTCGACGAAAAAGCCGCCGCCGCCTCTGCCGCCGGGGCGCAGCTGGTGGTCATCCGCCGCCCGCCCGAGCAGGGCGAGACGGCTTCCGAGGTGCTGAAACGCTGCAAGGAGATGATAAGATGAACGTGACACTTATCGGCATGGGCTCCGGCCAGCCGGAGAACCTGACCCTTCAGGGCCTGGCCGCACTGCGGCAGGCCGACCTCATCCTGGGCGCACGGCGTCTGCTGGCAGTTCTGCCTGCCGGCTGCACCGAGAACCGCGCCGCCGCCTACCGCCCCGACGAGGTGGCAGAGCTGCTGCAGACTTCCGGTGCAGAGAACGCCGTGCTGGTCTACAGCGGCGACACCGGCTTTTACTCCGGCGCGTCTGCCATGATGGAAAAACTGGAGGCTCTCGGCGTCCGCGCCCGGGTGCTGCCCGGCCTTTCCAGCATCCAGCTGCTGGCGGCGGCGCTGGGCCGTCCGTGGCAGGGGTGGAACCTTGTTTCGGCCCATGGCCGCATCTGTGACCCAGTGGCCGAGTGTATGCAGGGCAGACCCACCTTCTTCCTCACCGGCGGCAGCGAAGACCCCGCCACCCTCTGCGCCCAGCTGGCGGCAGAGGGCTTCGGGGACGTGCAGGCTGTTGTGGGCCAGTGCCTCGGCACGCCGGAAGAGAAGATCTTCCGCGGCAGCGTCAAAGAGCTGGCCGCAGGCCGGTTCAACAGCCTGAGCGTCCTTCTCGTGGAGGCGGCGGAGGTGCTGCCCCGCCGCGCCCCGGGCCTGCCGGACGAAGCCTTTGAGAGGGGCGACGTCCCCATGACCAAGCAGGAAGTCCGGGCCGCTGTGCTGGCGAAGCTGGCCGTCCGCCCGGAAGACATCCTGTGGGACGTGGGGGCCGGGACGGGCAGCGTCAGCGTGGAGCTGGCATTGGCCGCGCCCCGGGGCCGGGTCTACGCAGTGGAGTGCAGGCCGGAGGGCTGTACGCTCATCAAAGCCAACCGCGAAAAATTCAGGACCCGGAACCTCGTCCTTGTGGAGGGGCTTGCCCCCGCCGCCCTTTCGGACCTGCCCGCGCCGGACGCTGTTTTCATCGGCGGCAGCAAGGGCAGCCTTGCCGCCATCGTGGACGCCGCGCTGGATAAGAACCCCGACGCCCGCATCTGCGTGTCGGCCATCGCCCTTGAGAGCCTTTCGGCGGCAGTGGCCGCGCTGACGGCCAAAGGCCGGACCGTGCAGGTGAGCCAGATCGCCGTCAGCCGGGCCAGGGCCGTGGGCGGGCTGCACCTCATGATGGCCCAGAACCCCATCTACCTCATCACAGGAGAATGACATGATACAGTTTCTGCTGGCGGCGCCCCGCTCGGGCAGCGGCAAGACCACCATGACCTGCGCCCTGCTCATGGCGCTGAAGCGGCGGGGCTGTGCGCCCTGCGCCTTCAAGAGCGGGCCGGACTACATCGACCCCATGTTCCACCGGGCCGTGCTGGGGGTGGAGAGCCGCAACCTCGACCTCTTTTTTTCTGCGCCCGAGACGGTGCGCACCCTCTACGCGAAGGGTGCCGCCGGACACGGTGCGGCGGTGTGCGAGGGGGCTATGGGCTTTTACGACGGCCTCGGGGGCGTTAGCGACAGGGCCAGTGCGTGGCATCTGGCCGACACGCTGGGTCTGCCGGTACTGCTGGTGGCAGAGCCGAAAGGTCGGAGCCTGACGCTGGCCGCAGAGTTGAACGGGCTCGTAAACTTCCGCACTCCCAGTCACATCGCAGGCATCCTGCTGAACAACTGCACGGCACGGATGCACGCTCTGCTGGCCCCGATGCTGGAAGAAGAGACGGGTCTTCCGGTGCTGGGCTTTCTGCCGAAACTCCCGGAGGCCGTCATCGGTTCCCGCCATCTGGGCCTCTACACGGCGGCGGAAGTGGAAAATTTACAGCAGAAGCTGGCCCTTCTGGCCGACGCGGTGGAGGAGCACATCGACTGGCCCCGCCTGCTGGCCCTCTGCGAAAAGGAGCCGCCCGTCCTGCCGGTGCAGCCGGAGACGCCTCCGGCCCGCGTCCGCATCGCCGTGGCGCAGGACGAGGCGTTCTGCTTCGCCTACGCTGAGACGATGGAAGCCTTCCGGGACGCCGGGGCAGAGGTGGTCTTTTTCAGCCCCCTCCGCGACACGGCTCTGCCGGAAAACATCGGCGGGCTGTATCTGCCCGGCGGCTACCCGGAACTTCACGCAAGAGAGTTGAGTGAAAATACCTCGCTTCTGCGCGAGATAAAGCGAAAAATCGAGTCCGGCCTGCCCACAGCGGCCGAGTGCGGAGGCTTCCTCTATCTGGGGCAGAGCCTCACGGACGCCGAGGGGCAGAGCTGGCCGATGGTGGGCGTTCTGCCAGGCGAAGCAAAAGATGCCGGACGTCTCGTCCGCTTCGGCTACGCCGAGCTGAGCGCAGACTCGGACAGTATGCTCTTCCGGGCTGGGGAGAGCTTTCCCATCCACGAATTCCATCACTGGGATTCCACCGCCAACGGCGCGGCTCTCGCGGCAAAAAAGCCGGTGGGCGGTGCAGAGTGGCGGTGCGGATCTGTAAACGAGCATTTCTATGCGGGCTTCCCGCATTTGTACTGGGCGGGTACGCCCCTGCCGCAGCGCTTTGCCGCCGCGGCTGAAAATTACAGGAGAGATCATGACTGAGAAAGAACTGGCCGCTCTCTGTGCGGCCATCACGCCGCCGGACGAAGCCGCCCGGGCGGCGGCGCACGCCCACTGGGCCAGCCTTGCAAAGCCGCTGGGCGGGCTGGGCGGATTGGAAACGACCATCGAGGACGCCGCCGCCCTCACCGGCAGCGCAAAGCTGGATATTTCCCGCCGGGCGGTGCTGGTGCTCTGCGCCGATAACGGTGTGGTGGCCCAGGGCGTCAGCCAGACCGACAGCAGCGTGACCCGCGCCGTGGCTGAGAACCTCGCCGCCCGCCGCACCAGCGTCTGCCGGATGGCACAGACCGCCCGGTGCGAGGTGGTGCCGGTGGATATGGGCATCGCGGGCGACCCGGTCCCGGGCGTCCTCGACTGCCGCATCGCCCCCGGCACAGCGGACTTCACCCTCGGCCCGGCTATGAGCAGGGCTGAAGCTGTGGAGGCCATCGGCAGGGGCATCCGGCTGGTGCAGGAGCAGAAGAAAGCGGGCGTCGGCCTGCTGGCCACCGGTGAGATGGGCATCGGCAACACCACGACATCCAGCGCCGTGGCCGCTGTGCTGCTGGGCCAGCCCGTCGAAGTGATGACAGGCCGGGGCGCGGGTCTTTCGGACGAGGGACTTGCCCGGAAAATCGATGCTATCCATCGCGGCATCGCAAAAAATCAGCCCGATTCTGCCGACGCACTGGACGTGCTGGCGAAGCTGGGCGGTTTCGATATTGCCGGGCTCTGCGGCGTCTTCCTCGGCGGTGCGCTGGAAGGTGTGCCGGTGCTGGCCGACGGTTTCATCAGCTGTGTGGCGGCGCTCTGCGCTGTCCGGTTCTGCCCGGCAGCGGCCAAGGCTGTTTTTGCAAGCCATTGCTCCACCGAGCCGGCCGCAAAGCTGGTGCTGGACGCTCTGAACAAAAAAGCCCTCATCACGGCGGGCCTGCATCTGGGCGAAGGCACCGGCGCGGTGGCCGCCATCCCGCTGTGGGACATGGCGCTGGCCGTCTACGATGGCTGTTATTCCTTTGAAGAGGGCGGCATCGAAGCCTACACGCCGCAGGGAGGCGAAGGATGCTGACGCTGGTGCTCGGCGGCGCGGCCAGCGGCAAGAGTGCCTACGCCGAGAGCCTTGTGCTTAAGACCGGCCTGCCCCGCTATTATCTCGCCACCATGCAGGTCTGGGATGCCGAGTGCGCCGCCCGGGTGGAAAAGCACCGGAAAATGCGGGCGCAAAAGCAGTTCGAAACGCTGGAATGCCCGCTCCACCTCGACCGTCTGGCTCTGCCCGGCCGGGGGACCGTCCTGCTGGAAGACCTCGGCAACCTCGTCGCCAACGAGCTTTACAGCCCCGGCGGGGCAGGAAAGCACACCGCCGAGGCCGTTTTGGCCGGGCTGGAACGCCTCGCCGCCGGGTGTGATAACCTTATCGTCGTATCGAACGAGGTGTTCAGCGGCGGTGCCGACTACGCAGGCGACACCGACCAGTATCTGCTGGCGCTGGCGCAGGTGAACAACGCCTTCGCCGCCCGGGCGGACAACGTCTGCCGGGTGGTCTGCGGCCTGCCGGTGTACTACAAAGGGGGAGAAAAGCTGTGACTGTTTTGCAGACCATCGCGGTGGCCTTTGCGATGTTTTCGGCCCTGCCGGTGCCGCAGTTCGAGTGGAACGAAAAAAATATGCGGTACGCCATGTGTGCCTTCCCCCTCATCGGGCTGGTGTGCGGCGGGCTGTGGTGCCTCTGCGGCGTCCTGCCCCTGCCGGGGCTGGCCCGGGCGGCGGCGTTCTGCCTCGTGCCGGTGGCCATCACCGGCGGCATCCATCTCGACGGCTACGCCGACACTTCGGACGCCCTCTCGAGCTACGGCGACCGCGAAAAAAAGCTTGAAATCCTGAAAGATTCCCACTGTGGGGCCTTCGCTGTCATCCGGCTGTGCTGCTACTTTGTGGCCTACTTCGGCCTCTGCGGCAGTGTGCGGTTCACACCCCGGGCGGGCCTGTGCTGGACGCTGGCGCTGGTGCTGGAGCGAGCGCTGTCGGGCTTTGCTGTGGCGGCGTTCCCGCTGGCGAAAGACACTGGCCTCGCCCATACTTTTGCCACAGCGGCCGACAAGCAGACCGTCTGCCGCTTCCTCTGCGGCCTGTCGGCTCTGCTCATCCTGGCGCTGACGGCGCTGGGCGGCGGCGGGCTGGCGGCAGCAGCGCTTCTGGCGCTGTGGCGCTATTATTTCGTGGCCAAAAAGCAGTTTGGCGGCATCACCGGCGACCTGGCCGGGTGGTTTTTGCAGCGAGCCGAGCTGTGGATGCTGGCGGCGCTGGCCGTCAGCCAGTGGGGAGGAGTGCTGTAAATGATGTTCATCACAGGGCCGCTCTACAGCGGCAAGCGCACCTTTGCGCGGAACTTCCGGGGCAGCGTCATCGCCGATGTGCAGGACGCCGCCGCCGAGACTCAGACCCCGGAGCAGCTCGAAACGCTGGCCCGGGAGCTGGCGGAATATGATATTGTCATCGCCACCGAGGTCGGCGGCGGTGTTGTCCCGATGGATGCTGAGGAGCGCGCCGGGCGGGAGGCCGCCGGACGGCTGGCCTGCCTGCTGGCAGAGCGCGCCGACTGCGTGGTGCAGATGTTCTGCGGCATCCCGACGGTATTGAAAGGAGAATTACCCCAATGTTGATCTATCTACTGCGTCACGGTCTGACCGAATACAACGCCCAGAAGCGCTATCAGGGCCAGCGCGACATCCCGCTCTCGGCGGAGGGTCTGAGCCAGCTGCGCCGGGCCGACATCGACCCGAAGGTGGTCTATATCACCCCGCTGCAGCGGACGGCCCAGACGGCCCGGGTGCTCTTCCCGGAGGCAGAGCTCGTGGTCGTGAAGGACCTGCAGGAGATGTGCTTCGGCAGCTTCGAGGGCAAAAACTACGTCGAGATGGAGCACGACGCCGATTATCAGGCGTGGGTGCAGGCCAACTGCGAGAGCAAATGCCCCGACGGTGAGCGGAAGGACGACTTCTCGAACCGCATCTGCAGCGCCTTCTCTGCTCTGGTGGACAAGGCGCTGGCCGACGGCGAAGAACTGCTGGTCATCCTGGCCCACGGCGGCACCCAGATGGCGGCCATGGAGCGGTACGCCCTGCCCAGGCGCGGTTATTATGCGTGGTGCGGCCCCAACGCGGGCGGCTATGTGCTGGATGCCGCCGACTGGGCCGAGAAGCGCCAGCTCCACCTCGTGAAGACCGTGCAGTACACGAAAGACGCGGAGGCCGGCGTATGATGACCGCCTGGGCTGTGCTGGGAGGCTTCGTGCTGGATGCCATTTTCGGCGACCCGGCGTGGCTGCCCCACCCGGTGGTGTACATGGGCAAAGCCATCTCCCGGCTGGAAAAATTCCTCCGCGCCCGCCTGCCCAAAACGCCTCAGGGCGAGCTGCTGGGCGGCGCGGTGCTGGCGTTCTGCCTGCCGGTAGGAACGCTGCTGTTCACGGGCCTTGTCTGCTGGGGCGCGGCGATGCTTCACCCCCTGCTGGGGCTGGCCGTCCAGATGTTCTGGTGCGGGCAGGCGCTGGCCGCAAAGGGGCTGGTGCAGGAGAGCACGAATGTCTATGTCGAGCTGAAAAAAGGCAGCCTGCCCGCTGCCCGGAAGGCCGTGAGCCGCATCGTGGGCCGCGACACGGAAGCTTTGACCGCCGAGGGCGTGACCAAAGCGGCGGTGGAGACGGTGGCCGAGAACGCCAGCGACGGTGTCATTGCGCCGTTGCTTTATATGCTGCTGGGCGGTGCGCCGCTGGCCCTGATCTACAAGGCCATCAACACCATGGACAGTATGCTGGGCTACAAAAACGAAAAATATCTCTACTTTGGCCGTGCCGCTGCAAAGCTGGACGATGTGGCGAACTATATCCCGAGCCGTCTGGCGGCGCTGCTCTGGATCATGGCGGCGGCGTTCACCCGCAATGACGCCAAGGGCGCGTGGCGTATCTGGCGGCGGGACCGCCGCAATCACGCAAGCCCCAACAGCGCCCAGACTGAGAGCGCCTGCGCCGGTGCGCTGGGTGTCCAGCTGGCCGGGCCGGCCTATTATTTCGGGGAATATTATCCGAAGCCCACCATCGGCGATCCGCTGCGGCCCATCGAGCCGGAGGATATTCTGCGGGCAGATCGGATGATGTATGTAGCCAGCGGGTTTGCGCTGGCGTTTGGATGTGCAATACGGGGGTTCTTGGGATGAAACAACTGGTCCACGGCGGTGACTGGATGGGCTACCGCGAACGCTTTGGCCGCGACGCGCTGGATTTTTCGGCGAACGTCAGCCCACTCGGTCTGCCCGAAGGGGTGGCGCAGGCCATCCGGGATGCACTGCCTCTGGCCGACCGCTACCCCGACCCCCTCTGCCGCACCCTGCGGGCGGCGCTGAGCCGGGCCGAGGGTGTGCCGCAGGAGCGTATCCTCTGCGGCAACGGCGCGGCAGACCTCATCTTCCGGCTGGTCTGGGCCGTAAAGCCCCATAAGGCGCTGGTGACAGCCCCGACTTTTGCCGAGTACGCCTCTGCATTGGATACGGTGGGGTGCGAAGTGAAACGCTTCTTCCTCGATGAAACGAATGATTTCGCCCCGACGGACGCCCTCGTGGACGCCGTGGACGAGAGCATCGACATGGTGTTCCTCTGCCAGCCGAACAACCCGACGGGGCAGCTGGCCTCACCCGAACTGGTGAAAAAGTTGCTGCGCCGGTGCGGGGAGTGCCGCACGATTTTGGCCGTAGATGAGTGCTTTCTGGACTTTCTGCCCGACGCCGACGGGTGGACTGCGAAGCCTCTGCTGGAAAGTGGAAACCTCGTCATCCTGAAAGCTTTCACCAAGCTCTACGGCATGGCCGGCGTCCGGCTGGGCTACTGCCTCTGCGGCGACGAAACGCTTCTGGAAAAAATGCAGACAGCGGGCCAGCCGTGGGCCGTGTCCAGTCTGGCGCAGGCGGCAGGCGTCGCGGCCCTGAAAGAAACCGCTTATGTGGACGAGGTGCGCGCGCTCATCGCCCGGCAGCGGCCCGTTCTGACGGCGGGCCTGCGGGCGCTGGGCCTGCGGGTCATCGATGGAAAGGCGAACTATCTGCTCTTCCGCGCGCCCGCCGACCTGAACGAGAGGCTTCGCCCGCTGGGAACACAGGTGCGCAGCTGCGCGAATTATCCGGGCCTCGGGCCGGAGTGGTACCGCACGGCGGTGCGCACGGCCCCCGAGAACGCCCGGCTGCTGGAACTTATGAAAGAGGTGCTGGGATGAGCAGGGCAAAATGCATCATGGTGCAGGGTACGATGAGCGGTGCAGGCAAAAGCCTGCTCTGCGCGGCGCTCTGCCGCATTTTTGCGCAGGACGGCCTGCGCGCCGTGCCGTTCAAGAGCCAGAACATGGCTCTGAACAGCTTCGTCACCAAAGACGGCCTCGAGATGGGCCGGGCGCAGGTGGTGCAGGCGCAGGCCGCCGGTGTCGAGCCGGACGTGCGGATGAACCCCATCCTCCTGAAGCCCAGCAGTGACGTGGGCAGTCAGGTCATCGTCAACGGCGAGGTGCGGGGCCAGATGAAAGCGTCGGAGTATTTCCGCACGAAACGGCAGCTGGTGCCGGACATCCTGAAGGCATATGACAGCCTCGCCGAGGAGGCTGACGTCATTGTCATCGAGGGCGCGGGCAGCCCGGCGGAAATCAACCTCAAGAGCGAGGACATCGTGAACATGGGCCTCGCCGAAATGGTGGACGCGCCGGTGCTTCTGGTGGGCGACATCGACCGGGGCGGCGTGTTCGCCCAGCTATACGGCACGGTGGAGCTGCTGGAAGAAAAAGAACGCCGGCGCATCAAGGGGCTCGTCATCAATAAATTCCGTGGAGATGTA
>OLVZ01001873.1_pt1 | contig 16840 bp, 11 predicted proteins | sample 1673341 | NCBI WGS metagenome assembly OLVZ01 (sample SAMEA3178944, study PRJEB25190) | human gut metagenome | biome: human gut; feature: human-associated habitat; material: faeces | place: Austria | collected 2013 | reverse complement strand
GGTTTACGTCCAGATCGATTCCGCCTAAGACAGGAGTGCTGCCAAAGGATTTATGAATATTTCGGATTTCCAGCATAGGTCAGACTCCTTTCTGTCCGTAGGAACCGAGTTTTTTCTCACCGACAGCCTGAAGCTTTGTCAGGACGGTGGAGAAGATCAGGTAGATCAGACCGACTTCGAGATACAGAAGAAGCGGCTCGTAGGTACGGGCAACGATTCGCTGGGTTACCATGAACATTTCCGTTACGGTGATGTTGGCTGCCAGAGAGGTATCCTTGACCATGGAGATCAGGGAGTTGGACAGCGGCGGAAATGCGGTACGCATCGCCTGGGGGAGCACGATGCGGAAAATGGTCTGTAAATAGGAAAGTCCTGCACAAAGACCGGCTTCCAGCTGGCCCTTCGGAACGGATTCCAGTGCCGCCCGGATGGTTTCTGCACAGTAAGCGCCTTCATTTAAAGAAAAGACGATGACTGCAGCGGGAAACGGATCCAGGACGATGCCGACTCTGGACAGACCGAAGAACACGACGAACAGCTGTACCAAAAGCGGCGTCCCACGGAAAATCCAGATATAAAAGCGGGCGATCTGCTTGAGTCCCTGAATATTTGCAAACTGCACGAGGGCCGCAACCACCGCGATCACCAGCGCCAGCGAAAAGGAAATAATTGTCAGCGGGATGGTTGCCGTCAGGCCCGGGAGCAGGATTTTGGGAAAAGAGTCTAAAAATAGCTGCCATAATCGACTGCTGAACATGATAAGTATCCTCCTTATTCTGCCTTAGGGGCATAGTTTTCCAGCGCACTTAAGATCGGACGGGAAAGTCGGTCGGAAGGCTTTTTAGGGCTGTCGTTTTTTTCAGACGAATCTTCTTCCTTCTCAATAATATCCCGGATTGCCTGCATCTGCTCGTCGAGGACAGCGCTTAAGCGTGCGCATTCGCTCAGCTGGTAGGAGGTCTGCTCCATTAACTCGGGTGACAGGTCTTTTTTATAGCGGAGCTGGTGTTCGAGATTTGCCCAGAACTCCATGGCAATCGTACGCAGCTGTACCTCCGCTTTCATGATTTTTTTCTCATTCTGTAAAAAGATCGGCACCTCGATAATCAGATGCAGGCTGCGATAACCGTTTTTCTTCGGATTTTTGATGTAATCCTTGCGCTCGATCAGCGTGATATCGTCCTGCTGCAGCAGGCAGTCAGCGAGCATGTAAATATCGTCCACAAAGGAGCAGACGACACGGATGCCTGCGATGTCGAAGATGTTGTTTTCAATTGCCTCGAGGGTAAAGGGCAGCTTTTTTCGAAGCATTTTGTCCAGAATGCTGTCGGGGGACTTTAAGCGGCTCTGGATGCTGTCGATGGGGTTGCGGTCGTGCTGGAGGGAAAAGCGTTCGTTTAATACGCGGAATTTCGTTTCAATCTCCATAATCGCGCAGCGATAGCAGGACATCAGATCCCTCGTGGAGCTGGAAAGCTCCTGAAACGCGCGGATCGAGTGGTCAGCAAGGGCGTTGCGCATTCTTTCCTGAAGGTTCTGGAAAGGGTCTTTTTTGGTATCCATTGGTTGAAAGTTCCTTTCTTAACGGTGGTGGCGGTATCAGATCTCTCCGATCAGGTAGTCCTGTCTGCCGTCGCGCAGGAACACGGGGAGCGTATCCATCGGCGCATCCGCCATGATCCACTGACCGCCCTCATAAACTACTCCGGTGCGGGCATCTGTCCAGGATGCGCCGGCAGGAAGATAAACCTGTCTGTCTACTGCATGCTCATGGCAGATTGGTGCGACTAAAAGATCAGATCCAAACAGGTAGGAATCCTTGATGTCCCAGCAGATCGGATCGGACGGGAATTCATAAAACAGAGCACGGAGCACCGGATGACCGTTTTCGTGTGCCTGCTGCATGAGGCTTCTCGTATAGTCTCGCATCAGCTCACGGACATGGATGAATTTTGTCATGATCTGATAAGCCTCTTCGCCATAGCTCCATACCTCGTTATCGGTTCCGGTTCCCTCGCGAAGCTCGCCCGCCTTGTTATAAATTGGGGTATAGGGCTGGCGGCTGCCATGCAGACGCATAACAGGACAGAAGGTACCGAACTGGAACCAGCGGATCAGCAGCTCTTTAAAATCGGGATCTGCAGCAACGCCGTTATGGAAACCGCCGATATCGGTTGTCCACCACGGAATGCCGGAAAGTCCCATATGGATTCCGGCACAGATCTGCTTACGGAAGTCCTCATAAGTTGACATAATATCTCCGGACCAGACCAGAGCACCGTAACGCTGGCTGCCTGCCCATGCGCAGCGGATCAGATTGACGATGTCGTCCTGACCGTTTTCCTTTTGCCCCTCGTAGAAAAGCCGTGCGTATTCTCTGGGATAGATATTGCCGGTTTCCAGTACCGTACCGGAATAGTAACGGTAGTTTTCAAAATCGTAGGACGTATACTCCGGCTCTGCAACGTCCAGCCAGAATGTGCGAATGCCGAGGTCCGCGTAGTTTTGTTTGCATTTTTCCCAGACATAGCGGCGTGTTTTGGGATTGGTTGCGTCCATAAAGGCATTGTTGCCGTGGAAGATCATCTGGACATCGACGCCGGAGTTGGATTTTACCAGCATATTCTGCTGCTTCATCTCTTCGTAGTTTTCACTGCGAAAATCTACGGCAGGCCAGATAGAAACCATGGTTTCTACGCCAAGCTCCTGCAGCTCCTTTATCATGGCAGCAGGATCCGGGAAGAATTCTTCATCGAAACGCCAGTCACCACAGTAGGGCCAGTGATAGAAGTCGATCACGATGACGTCCAGGGGGATATTCCGTTTCTTGTATTCACGGGCAATGGAAAGCACCTGCTCCTGATTATAGTAGCGCAGCTTGCACTGCCAGAAGCCAAGACCGTATTCGGGCATCATGGGAGATTTTCCGGTTGCGTTGGCATAAGCTTCTTCTATTTCAGCAGGAGTGTCGCCTGCAGTGATCCAGTAGTCCAGCTGTTTACAGGAGCGGGCAGTCCACTGTGTCGTATTCGTGCCGAAATGGACATCTCCCACAGCGGCATTATTCCATAAGAAGCCATAACCGAGACTGGAAACGTAAAAGGGGATGCTCGCCTGTGAGTTGCGGTGGGCAAGCTCCAGATTACAGCCTTTTAAATTGAGGGTTTCCTGCTGATATTGTCCCATACCGTAGATTTTTTCTGATGGGTTGGAGACAAAGGATGCGGTCAGGAAAAAAGAGTCACCGGGCAGGGACTGAAAGCGACGTGCCTTTAAAAACAGGGCACCGCCGTTTGGAATTTCCTGCAGCAGGAGCTCGCCCTTTTGATTATAATAGGAAATCTGCAGCTCATCGCCCCAGTCCTGCAGGGAAAGCACAGCGTGGATTTTGCCGTTGGTAATTACAGCCTGACGTTCCCCGAGTTCGATAACAGGCTCACTTTTTGTCGGAGAAAGAAGTGCCGGACTGTTGTCTGAAAGCTCGTTAAACAATGCCGCCCGCGTGCGCAGGCTGTCTTCTCCCCAAGGGGAAACCATGACGGTTTCTCCATTTAAGCGAAAGATCAGACTGTCATTTTGACGTTCAAAATACTGCATTTTGTAACCTCCTTGGTGTTTCGTTTGGTACCTCCTTTTAGCATACTACGATATTGAAAAAACTGCAAAATATCTTTGACAAAATAGGGGAATAATGCTATGATAGCTCCAGAATCAATTTGAGCTTAGAACTGACTGTACTGAAAAGTCGTCCTTTTCTTTATGGTGGCTTGCGGACAGTCTTTTTTTACGGATAGATTTCGTAAGTCAGCGCGCAGCGGCGTCTCCAATTGATCCGAATTATTCAGGAGGTACTTGAAAATGAACACAGGTGTAGTTAAGTGGTTTAATTCCAGCAAAGGCTATGGCTTCATCACCAACGATGCAAACGGCGAGGACGTATTCGTACACTTCTCCGCTATCCAGGTAGATGGCTTCAAAACTCTGGAAGAAGGCCAGAAGGTAACTTTCGATGTAGAAAGCGATCCTAAGGATTCCAGAAAGCTGAGAGCGGTTAACGTTCACATCGCATAAGGATGACTAAAAGAGCCCCGCATATGCGGGGCTTTTTTTAGCAGTGGAGATATCAATGCATCGCAAAATCTTACAGAAAGGAATCGGAAGTTGGGCACAAAAAAGGTAACAGTCGGTATTCTGGCACATGTGGATGCCGGAAAGACCACACTGGCAGAAGCAATTTTATATCGGACCGGTATGCTGCGGCGGCTGGGCAGAGTGGACCATCAGGATGCCTTTCTGGATACGGATGCGATGGAGCGGGCCCGGGGTATTACGATTTTTTCAAAACAGGCGAAGTTTGTACTGGGCGATTTTGACGTGACGCTTCTGGATACGCCCGGACATGTGGATTTTTCTGCAGAGATGGAGCGGACCCTGCAGGTGCTGGATTATGCGGTGCTGGTCATCAGCGGCGCGGACGGGGTGCAGGGACATGTGGAGACACTCTGGCGGCTGCTTTCCCGTTATCAGATCCCCACCGTTTTGTTTATCAACAAGATGGACCAGGAAGGGACAGATGAGGCAGAACTTCTTTTGCAGCTGCAAAAACAGCTGAACGAGCACTGTATCAAAGTGTGCAGTATGCCGCAGCAGCCAGACAACGCAGATACAGCATCCGGCATCAGGCCTTTGGGCACAGGTACAGACGCAGTGTCCGCCATGCGCACAAACGCTTCGGACAGCCCGCTGCCATGTGCAGCACCGGTTCCTGTCCCGGATTTCTGGGAAAATGTCGCCATGTGTCAAGAAGACCTTTTGGAACGCTATCTCGATGGCGATACGCTGACCTGGGAGGATGCAGCACTTCTGGTAAAGGAAAGAAAGCTATTTCCGTGTTTTTTTGGATCGGCACTAAAAGTCTGTGGCGTGGATGCGCTATTGTCCGGGCTGTCGAAGCTGATGAAAGAGCCGGAATACACAGAGAAGTTTGGGGCACGTGTTTTTAAGATCACGAGGGACGAAACCGGAAAGCGTCTGACGCATCTGAAGCTGACCGGAGGAAGTCTTTTTACGCGGCAGAGCCTGAGGGGACAAACTGCTGATGGACAGGAATGGGAAGAAAAAGCCGACCAGATCCGGATTTATAACGGAAGTGGCTATGAACAGGTACAGCAGGCGGCCGCAGGAGAAATCTGCAGCGTGACAGGACTGTCAAAAACCTATGCAGGAGAAGGGCTTGGGGCGCAAACGGAACCGGTGTTGCCGCTGCTGGAGCCGGTTTTAACCTATCAGATCGAGCTGCCGCCGGACTGCGATGCGCATACGATGCTCAGAAATCTTCGGCAGTTAGAGGAAGAGGAACCGGAGCTTTCGATTGTCTGGGAGGAAGCCTCCTCTGAGATCTGCGCGCAGGTCATGGGCGAAGTGCAGATGGAAATCCTGAAAAACCAGATCAGAGAGCGCTTCGGCGTGCCGGTTTCCTTCGGACAGGGCAGCATTGTATACCGGGAAACCATCGCAGCGCCCGTCGAGGGAGTCGGACATTTTGAGCCCCTTCGGCACTATGCGGAAGTTCATCTTTTGCTGGAACCCCTGGAACGCGGCATGGGACTGCAGTTTGCGTCAGCTGTCAGCGAAGATGTGCTGGACCGTAACTGGCAGAGACTGGTGCTGACCCATCTGGAAGAAAAGCGCCATAAAGGTGTTTTATGCGGCGCAGAGATCACGGATATGAAGATCACGCTGGTAAATGGCAGGGCGCATATCAAGCACACCGAGGGCGGCGATTTTCGTCAGGCGACCTACCGGGCACTCCGACAGGGACTGATGCGAGCACAAAACGTACTCTTAGAGCCTGTTTACAGCTTTCGACTGGAAATTCCACAGGAGCAGATCGGACGGGCGATGACGGATATTCAGCGGATGAACGGTACCTTTGAGCCGCCGCAGACGGAAGGGGAGTTTGCGATTCTGTGCGGAAGCGCGCCGGTTGCATGTATGCGGGGCTATCAGCAGGAGGTTACCTCCTACAGCCGAGGCCGTGGAAAGCTGTTCTGTACGCTGCAGGGCTATGCTGCGTGCCATAACGCAGAGGAAGTGATGGCGGCAGCCGGCTATGATCCGGAAGCAGACCTGGAAAATCCTCCTTCTTCCGTTTTTTGTGCACACGGAGCCGGATTTGTGGTACCATGGGATCAGGTGGAGGAGTATATGCACCTCGAAGCAGTTGCGCTGCCGTCTGAAAAAGGCAGTGCAGACGAAAAAGAAGCGTCCGGGATAGCGCAGAACAGCCGCGCAGAATATTTTGTCCGTAAAAGAAAAGAGACGCCGGAAACCTTTGTCAGCGAAGAAGAGCTGGAAGAAATTTTCAAGCGCACCTATTATCAGAACAGCGAGCCGAAGAGCAAAAAGGGCTATCAGAAGCGCTGCAGGGAAGAAGCGCCCGCACGGCGCCTGATGGAACGCTCCCGTGCGGCAGAGGCGGATCGGAGCAAGCCGCGGGAACGCTATCTTTTGGTTGACGGCTATAATATCATTTTTTCCTGGGAAATGCTGCGCGAGCTTTCGAAGGTTAATATCGAAAGCGCCAGGAACCTCCTGATGGATGTTCTGTGCGATTACCAGGGCTTTAACGGCTGCACGCTGATCCTCGTCTTCGACGCTTACCGTGTGGAAGGCGGACAGGAACGCGTTTTCAATTATCATAATATTCACGTCGTCTTTACGAAGGAAGCGGAGACGGCTGACCAATATATCGAAAAAACCGTCCATAAAATCGGGGAAAAAGCCGATGTGACGGTAGCAACCTCCGATGCGCTGGAACAGGTCATCATTTACGGACAGGGCGCGCGCAGGATGGCGGCGCGGGAGCTTTTGGAGGAAGTCGAGCTGACCCGCGAAAAGGTGCTGGAACGGATTGAAAAAAGACCGGGCAGCACGCAGAAACAACTTACGGAAAACGACCATAATTACCTGTTTGACCATTTGCCGGAGGAGTTGGTCTCTTATATGGAAGAGGTTAGGCTGGGCAAACGGGAATTATAGGAAGTTTATAAAAAAGGGAAAAAGGAAAGGGAAACAAGAAAGGGGAAACACAATGGACATGTTTTTCACACAGCGAAAGCTGGAAGGAAGAATCCGGGAGCTGGGAGAATACCGTTACCGGGACGTCAGAAATTTTGAATCGTTTCTGGCAAAAGAAGACAAAAGCGGCCTGGTAAATCCGGATGTGCCGACAGATTTTACCGGCTGGGACAGGATCTGTACCGGCTCTGACTGGAAGGGCAGGGATTTATATCTCTGGCTGCATGGGGAGATGAAGGTGCCGGCAGAATGGGAAGGAAAGCGCGCGGTAGGCGTGTTTGACTTCGGTATGACAGGCGGCGGCAACAACAGCGGGTTTGAATCACTGCTGTTTGTAAACGGCGAACAGTATCAGGCGGTTGATGCCAATCATAAGGAAGTATTTTTCAGACCTGAGATCTGTGGAAATGAGGTCAGCCTGACCTTCCGTCTCTGGTCCGGTCTGGAAGGCGGCGGACTGCCCAGAGAGATGGAGCATCGCTTAAAGAGCGCATTTTTAGGCTATCTGGATGAAAAGACAGACGACCTGTATTATCTTGGCCTGATGGTCTGGAAGACAATTGAAGAGCTTTCCGAGAACGATCCGGTTCGCCATAACCTGCAGGCAGCCCTTGACCGTGCATTTTTAAAGATTGACTGGTCTTATCCGGGCAGCGATGACTTCTATGCATCTGTTGCGGAAGCAGACGACTGCTTAAACGCAGCAATTGACGCGATGGACAAGCACTCCGATATCCATGTATACACAGTTGGACATACCCATATTGATACTGCATGGCTCTGGAGACTCAAAAACACCAGAGAAAAGTGCGGCAGATCCTTTACAACTGTTATGCGCCTGATGGAGATGTTCCCGGAATATGATTTTCTGCAGACACAGCCCCAGCTCTATGAGTGGGTAAAGGAAGATTATCCGGAGCTGTACAGCCAGATCAGAGACCGCGTGGCAGAGGGCCGCTGGGAAGCGGACGGTGCAATGTGGGTTGAGGCAGACTGTAACCTGACAAGCGGTGAGTCTCTGACCCGTCAGATCTTAATCGGCAGCAAATTCATCAAGGATGAATTCGGCAAGGAAGTAGAATTTCTGTGGCTGCCGGATGTATTCGGCTATTCCTGGGCACTCCCCCAGATCCTGAAAAAAGCCGGCATCGACATGTTTATGACGACAAAAATCAGCTGGAACCAGTACAACCGTATGCCGCATGATACGTTTTACTGGAAAGGCATCGACGGCAGCAAAGTGCTGACCCACTTTATTACGACGCCGGAGCCCGGGAGAGAAAGAGACAGCTGGTTCTATACCTATAACGGACTGATTGAGCCCCGTACCGTCAAGGGTATCTGGGACGGATACAGCGAAAAGGAAATGAATCATGACCTGCTGCTTTCCTATGGTTACGGAGATGGCGGCGGCGGTGTCAACCGTGATATGCTGGAGCAACGCCGCAGACTGGATAAGATTCCGGGACTGCCGCATGTGGAGACGACTACCGCAGGCAAATATTTCCGTAAGCTGAAGGAAACGGTTGCAAAGACAGACCGCTATGTCAATACCTGGGATGGCGAGCTGTATCTGGAATATCACCGTGGTACCTATACCAGCCATGCACATAACAAACGCATGAACCGTAAGATGGAGCTGTTATATCGTGAGGCAGAGTATTTTACCGTACTGCGTGCATTGCTTGGTAATGATCTGTCCCTGGCGGAGCAGGAAAAGCTGACAGCCGGCTGGAAACATATCCTGACCAACCAGTTCCATGACATTATCCCCGGCTCCTCGATCTTCGAAGTATATGAGGATTCCAAAAAAGATTACGAATGGATCGCAACACAGGGCGAAGAGGTGGAAGCAGGCTTTATTGCAGACGCCGTAACAGAAGAAGCCTCTGTTTATACCGTTTTTAACAGCAACAGCTTTGTGAGAAAAGGCGGCTCGGTTCTGTTGCTCGGTGCTGCAGGAAACAGCGCTTATTTGGAGGACGGCACGGCATTAAAGAGTCAGGAAACAGAAGGCGGACTTCTTGTGGAAATCCCGGAGGTTCCCGCAATGGGCACCGCTGCGGTTGTCCTGAAAAAAGCACCTGCTGCAGAGAATACGGCATTTACCGTAGACGGTCATAAGGTTGAAACTCCGTTTTATCTGGTTGAGTTTAATGAAGCCGGTCAGATTTCCAGATTGTATGATAAAGAAAATGACCGTGAGGTGCTTGCACCCGGACAGTGCGGCAACGTTCTGCAGGTATTTGAAGATAAGCCGATGGGCAATGACGCATGGGATATCGAGATCTACTATCAGGAAAAGATGCGTGTCATTGACGGACTGACCTGTTTTGAAGTCAAAGAGTGCGGATCGGTTCGTCTGGTGCTTCACATGGGATGGAAGTATATGAATTCCACCATTGACCAGGATGTTATCCTGTATGCAGATGACCGCAGAATTGATTTCGTGACGGATGCAGACTGCCATGAGCGCCATCAGCTGTTGAAGGCTGCATTCCCGGTTGACATCCGCACCACTTACGGAACGTTCGATGTACAGTATGGTAATGTACGTCGTTCTAATAACTGGAATACAAGCTGGGATCAGGCGAAGTTCGAGAGCGTTGCACATCGTTTCGCAGATCTTTCCGAATACGGCTATGGCGTCAGCCTGTTAAATGACTGCAAGTACGGTCATGATGTAAAGGATAATGTACTGCGCATCACTCTGATCAAGACAGCAACCTATCCGGATCACAGCCAGGATCAGGGCGAGCATCACTTCACTTATGCGCTGCTGCCTCATACCGGAGACTTTATTGCAGGCCGCACCGTACAGGAAGCGAGCGATTTGAACTGGCCGATGCACAGCGTTGCAGGCAGCGTAAAACTTCCGTTTGCAGGTTCTTTTGTAGGCTTTGACAAAGAGTGCGTTGAACTGGATGCTGTCAAGAAGACAGAGGATGGAAAATATATTGCAGTCCGGTTCCACGACTTTACCGGCGGCACGAACAAGCTGACCGTAACGCCCGGTTTTGCGTGGAAGCGCTACTGTGAATGCGACTTAAGAGAGCGTCCGCAGGGCGATTTTAAAGAAAACGGTATGATTCAGAGGACCGTAAAGCCTTACGAAATCGTGACGCTGCTGTTTGAAGTATAAAAAGATATGTAGGAATTAAAGATTTTAGCCATTTAATTCCAGGACATGGTGGAATGTTAGACAGAATAGATAGTTTATTATTTTTAGCACCATTTGCTTATGCACTATTTACATTACTTTAGGAGGCGATTGATATAACAATTGTAACTATTTTTATATCAGCACTTAAGATTATATTTTTATTAGGATTTCTTATACTTATACATGAATCAGGACACTTACTTGTAGCAAAACTATGCAAAGTAAAAGTAAATGAATTTGCTATTGGATTTGGACCTGTAATATGGAAACATCAAGGAAAAGAAACAAAATACGCCATACGAGCAATCCCATTAGGTGGATTTTGCAATATGGAAGGAGAAGAAGAAAGATCAGAAGAATCTGGATCTTTTTCAAAAGCCAGCATACCCAAAAGAATAGCAATAGTAGCAGCAGGAGCAACAGTCAATATAATATTTGGAATAATAGTGTATTTTATACTTATGTCATGTATAGGAATGTATGCAGGTACAGAAGACACATTTATAAATCACATAAAATTTGCAGGAGAAGAAACAGGGCAACTTTTTATATCACTTTTTGATAGTATAAAACAATTATTTACAGGAAAAATAGGTGTAGACCAAATGATGGGACCTGTTGGAATATCAGAAGTTGTAGCAAAAACCAATGGAATACAAGAATTTATATATTTATTATCAGTAATATCAATATCACTAGGAGTAACAAATTTATTACCAATACCAGCTTTAGATGGAGGAAAAATTTTAATACTAATAATAGAAGCAATCCGTAGAAAACCACTAAATGAAAAATTTGAAATAAATATTCAACTATTAGGATTTTCATTGCTAATTGCATTATCAATTTATATAACATATCATGATATTGTTCGAATATTTTAAAAAGGTTGGAAAAGAATTATAAATTTAGCAATGCTAAATTCTAATTCTTTTTATATTATATGAAAGCTATTCAAACTTCCTATAATATAAAAAAACATAAAAAGAGCAAGAAAAGAAGGTGAAAAAATGTCTGAATTGAAACAATATCAAATGCCGATGGTGGCGTTGCGGGGACTGGTTTTATTCCCAAAGATGATCCTGCATTTTGATGTGGGACGGGAAAAATCCATCCTGGCACTGAATGCCGCGATGAAAGGCGGAAAACGAGTATTTTTGACGGCTCAGAAAGATGTGCGCGAGGACGATCCAAAGGAAAACGGGCTTTATCAAACTGGCGTAGTAGCTGAGATTCGGCAGATCCTGCGCTCCGGCGAAGAGGGATTGAAAGTGTTGGTAGAAGGGAAATACCGCGCCAGGATCACGCAGATCATCCAGGGAGAGCCCTATTGGGTAGTAGCAACTGAAGAGGCTCCGCTGAAAACGCCTGCTATCCGCAGCAAAGCGATGGAAGAGGCGCTGATTCGAATTGTAAAAGATTCTTTTGAAGAGTTTTGTTATCAAATGCCCAAAATGCCCAAGGAGATCATTGTCAATGTACTGGGCAGCAGCGATCCTTTATATCTTTCGGAATACATACCCAGTAACCTGCCGCTGAAAATTGAGGACAAGCAACGCATCCTGGAGGAGGATGTTTTGTCCAAGCGCCTTCGGCTGCTGGCGCAGGCAATGGAAAAAGAAAACGATATCCTCGGCATAGAGCACGATATTTACGATAAGGTCCGGGAATCAATGGATAAAAACCAGAGGGAGTACTACCTTCGTGAACAGATGCGGATTATTTCCGAAGAATTGGGCGAGGAAGAATCAGTAATGGACGAGGCGGATGAATACCGCCGGCGCATTGCCGCACTGACCTTGCCACAGGAAGTTTCCGACAAATTTTATGCAGAAGCGGACCGCCTTTCCAAAATGCCGCCCAATTCCCATGAGTCCAGCGTAATCCGCGGATATTTGGATTTGTGCCTGGAACTGCCGTGGAACATTTCCACCAAGGATAAGATTGATATTGCCAAGGCAAAAGCCCAGCTGGATCGGGATCATTACGGCTTAACCAAGGTAAAGGAACGTATTTTGGAAATGCTTGCCGTACGCAAGCTGGCACCGGGGATCAAGGGGCAGATCATTTGCCTGGCTGGCCCTCCCGGCGTGGGGAAAACTTCGATTGCCAAGTCGATTGCCAAATCTATGGGGCGCAAATATGCCCGCATTTCTTTAGGCGGCGTAAAGGACGAATCGGATATCCGTGGGCACCGGAAAACCTATATTGGCGCCATGCCGGGACGGATCATCCAGACTATCAAGCGGTGCGGTTCGTCGAACCCGGTCATCATCCTCGACGAGGTGGACAAGGTGACCGTTTCGAACCACGGCGACCCGTCGAGCGCGCTGCTCGAGGTGCTCGACCCGGAGCAGAACACCACCTTCCACGATAACTACATCGACATGGAGTACGACCTGTCGAAAGTGCTGTTCATCGCCACGGCCAACAATATCGCCAACATCGCACCGGCGCTGCGCGACCGCATGGAGATGATCAATATCCCCGGCTACCTGATCGAGGAGAAGGTGCGCATTGCCCTCGACCACCTGCTGCCCAAGCAGCGCGAGGCGCACGGCATCAAGGAGCAGGAGCTCACGATGGCCCCCGAGGTAGTCGAAGGCATCATCGCCGGCTATACCCGCGAGTCGGGTGTCCGCTCGCTCGACAAGTTGCTGGCCAAGATCGCCCGCGCCCGTGCCAAGCAGATCGCCTTCGACGAGGTGTTTGCCCCGGAGGTTTCGGCCCGGGAGGTCGAAAAGATCCTCGGCATGCCCAAGTTCCTCAAGGAGGAGTACGAGGTGGGCGGCATGACAGGCGTTGTGACGGGCCTGGCCTGGACGGAGGTCGGCGGCGACATCCTCTACATCGAGTCGGTGCTGACGCCCGGCAAGGGCAAGGTCAGCCTTACGGGTAACCTGGGCGATGTGATGAAGGAGTCCGCTACGATCGCCCACGAGTGGGTGATGGCGCACAGCAAGGAGCTGGGCATTGACCCCGCACTGTTCGAGAAGAACGACATCAACATCCATGTCCCCGAGGGTGCGATCCCGAAGGACGGCCCTTCGGCCGGCATTACGATGGTGACCTCGATCGTTTCGACCTACACGGGGCGGAAAGTCCGGGATCGCATCGCCATGACGGGCGAGACGACGCTCCGCGGCCGTGTGATGCCGGTGGGCGGCGTCAAGGAGAAGATTCTGGCGGCCAAACGCGCCGGGATCAACGAGCTGATCCTCTCGGAGGAGAACCGCAAGGACATCGCCGAGATCAAGCCCGAATACATCGACGGACTGACCTTCCATTACGTGAAGACCAACGACGAAGTGCTGAAACAGGCGCTCATATAGCGGCCCGAAAGAAGTAAAAGGTGGAAAGTTTTGTTTTTCACCTTTTACTTTTTTAATTTTATGGATCAATTCCTCTGCCGATGAAATTTATCGCAATCATACCGGCGCGGTATGCGTCGACCCGCTTCCCGGCCAAACCGTTGGCCGTGCTGGGCGGGAAACCCGTTATCCGGCGGGTCTACGAGCAGGTGGCGGGCGTACTGGACGATGCCGTGGTCGCCACGGACGACGAGCGGATTTACGATGCCGTAGTGGCGTTCGGCGGCAAGGCCGAGATGACCTCGGCAGACCATAAGAGCGGCACGGATCGCTGCTGGGAAGCCTACCTCAGGCAGGGAAAGCCCTACGACGTGGTCGTCAACGTGCAGGGCGACGAGCCTTTCATCCGGGCGTCGCAGCTCGAAGCCGTGAAGCGCTGCTTCGACGATCCCGCGACGGACATCGCCACGCTCGTGAAACCCTTTGCCGAAGCGGACGGCCTGGCCGCGCTGGAAAACCCCAATTCGCCGAAGGTGGTGCTCGATGCGCAGTCGCGGGCCATCTATTTTTCGCGTTCGGTCATCCCTTACCTGCGCGGCGTCGAACGCTCGCAGTGGCTTGCGCACCATACGTTCTACAAGCACCTCGGCCTCTATGCCTTCCGCACGGAGGTGCTGTGTGCCGTCACGGCGCTGCCGCAGTCCACGCTCGAAAAGGCCGAGTCGCTCGAGCAGCTCCGCTGGCTTGAAAACGGCTACAGGATCGGCGTGGGCATCACCGACGTCGAGACCATCGGCATCGACACGCCCCAAGACCTCGCACGTGCCGAGGAGTTTTTGTCACACCATCCGGAATTTATAAAATGACAGCTATGAAATTCATCGCCGGCCCCTGCGTCATCGAATCCGCCGAGTTGCTCGACACCGTGGCCGAACGCCTCGTGGCGATCAACAAGGCCCTCGGGACGGATATTATCTTCAAGGCCTCGTTCGACAAGGCCAACCGCACCTCGATCTCCTCGTTCCGCGGCCCCGGACTCGAACAGGGGTTGCGTATGCTCGCCGACGTGCGGGCGAAGTGGGGGCTGCGCCTGCTGACCGACATCCACGAGGCGTGGCAGGCCGCACCCGTGGGCGAGGTCGTCGACGTGATCCAGATCCCGGCCTTCCTCTGCCGGCAGACCGACCTGCTCACCGCCGCGGCCAGGACGGGCAAGACCGTGAATATCAAAAAGGCGCAGTTCCTTTCGGGGTTGGACATGCAGTACCCCTATGAGAAGGCGCGCGATGCGGGGGCTTCGGAAATATGGCTCACCGAACGCGGCAATATCTACGGTTACAACAATCTGGTGGTCGATTTCCGCAATATCCCCGACATGCTGCGCATCGCGCAGACCGTGGTGATGGATTGTACCCATTCGGTGCAGCGTCCCGGCGGTGCGGGCGGTACGACGGGAGGCAACCGCGAGTTCGTGCCGGCCATGGCCCGGGCGGCCCGGGCGTTCGGTGCCAACGGCTTCTTCTTCGAAGTGCACCCCTGCCCCGACTGCGCCAGGAGCGACGGCCCCAACATGTTGCAACTCGACGATCTGGAGAATCTCATTAAAACCTTGCTATAATGACCGATACCACCAAAGCGCAGATCCTCGACCTGGCCCGCAAGGCCATCAATACCGAGATGCTGGCGCTCAAGCACATGAAGGAGACCTTGGGTGACAATTTCGCCGATGCCGTGGAGCTGATCCTCGCATGCAGCGGCAAATGCATCGTCACCGGCATGGGCAAGTCGGGGCTCGTCGGGCGCAAGATCGCCGCGACGCTGGCCTCGACCGGAACCCCGAGTTTCTTCCTGCATCCCGGCGAGGCCTTCCACGGCGATCTGGGGATGATCTCGAAGGACGACGTCGTGCTGGCGCTCTCCTATTCGGGCGAGACCGACGAAATCCTGAAGATCGTGCCTTTCATCCACTCCAACGGCAACAAGCTGGTGTCGATGACGGGCAACCCCGAATCGGCGCTGGCGAAGAATTCCGATATCCATCTCGACGTGAGCGTCGAAGAGGAAGCCTGCATCCTGCACCTCGCGCCGACGACCTCGACCACGGCGCAGATCGCCATGGGCGATGCGCTGGCCGTGTCGCTCATGCAGATGCGGGGCTTTACGAGCGTCGATTTCGCACGCCTGCATCCGGGCGGCAGCCTCGGGCGGCGCCTGCTGATGACCGTGGGCAACGTGATGCGTTCGCACGACCTCCCAGTCGTGGCGCCCGACTGCTCGGCGACGGATATGATCCACGCCATCAGCAAGGGCGGGCTGGGGCTCATCATCATCTGCGACGGCGAGAGGATCGAGGGCATCGTGACCGATGGCGACGTGCGCCGTGCGATGGAGCGCCGCCGCGCCGAGTTTTTCAATATCAAGGCCGCCGATATCGCCACGCCCAACCCGAAAACCATCTCCGCGGATAAGAAACTGATCGAGGCCGAGAAGATGATGACCCGCAACAAGGTCACCTCGCTGCTCGTGACGGACGCCGCCGGCAAGCTGACCGGAGTGATCCAGATTTACGACATCAAGTTGTAGCAATGCTGCCGGTTTCGGACCGTTTCCGTAAAACGAGGGGAGGTTTTCAAAAACCTCCCCTCGTCTATTTATTTCCTTATGTAGTGCGGCATTTCGTCCGGCAGCTCCATCGAGATTTCCACCAGCCCGCGGATTTCGCCGCGCTCCCTCCACGCCGTCTGGTAGATCATCTTGCGCACGCCCTGCTTTTCGATGGTGTAGGCGTTCGTGCCTCCCGATGCGAGCATGCGGCGGATCGTTTCGCGCGACCGTTCGTTGTGGCAGTCGAACAGGTTCCGGCCGATCAGGTCGCCGTGTTGGGCGAAGGTCGCACGCGCCTTTTCGTTCATGTAGAGGATCACGCCTTCGGTGTCGCACACCGTGACGGCGCAGTCGGCCTCTTCGGCCCAGGGAAGGGCATTTTCCGTTGTCATTGCTGTATTTTTACGAGTTGTTCGCGGTATGCGTTCAGAATGCGCGACTTGGAGATGAATCCCAGGTAGCGGCCCTGCTTGTCCACGACGGGCAGCATCCAGGCGTGCTTGTCCTCGAATTTCTCCATGACGCTCAAAATCGCCTCGTGTTCGATGATCTTGTCCGGCGGCGGAATCATGTAGTCCGAGATCGGGTGCCCGTACTTCTCGTGTTTGAACATGTCCTCGCGCAGGTCGTCCAGCTGCACCACGCCGATCAGCCGGCCGAAGTTGTCGATCACGGGGAAGAT
>OLVZ01001871.1_pt1 | contig 16853 bp, 14 predicted proteins | sample 1673341 | NCBI WGS metagenome assembly OLVZ01 (sample SAMEA3178944, study PRJEB25190) | human gut metagenome | biome: human gut; feature: human-associated habitat; material: faeces | place: Austria | collected 2013 | reverse complement strand
AAAATTTGGTCGTCTCTTTTCATTTGATTTGTATTTGTTGATTGATATTTTTCGTTGCTATCCTGTATCCCGAGGTTATCTTATTAGTTTTTCTGGGTCTATAATCTGATTCTTCTCGCAATAAAGGCAGCGTATTATTCCTTTTTGCTTGTCTATTATTTTAAAGCGTGTTGTCATCGGTTCGTTATTTGTAATGCATTTCGGGTTTGCGCATTTTATGATACCGTTTAACTCATCGGGCATTTCAACTTTGTATTTTTCGATGATTTCGTATTCTTTTATTATGTTTAGCGTAACATTCGGGGCAAGAACTGAAAGTTGGTTAAGTTCCTCGCTCGAAAAATACTTGTCGGAAACCTTTATTATGCTTTTCTTTCCTATTTTTTCGCTGTTTAGGTTGAAGCCGATGATAATACGGTTTTTCAATTTGTCGAGATGAAGTAATGACACGACTGCAAAGAGTTTGTCCGAGGGTATATGGTCGATTACCGTACCATTTTTCAGCGCACGTACAAACATTTCTCCTTTGTTGTTTTTCTTACACATGACTATGGCTTTTATATCAGTCGATTATTGTTTTGTCGTTACGTATGTCGTCAAGATTGTAACCCATTGCGTAGCTTATCAGTGCTTCGCGCGTGTAAAGCCCGTTTAGAGCCTGCTGGAAATAGTATGCGTGGGGATCGTCGTCAACGTCTTTTGAAATCTCATTTACCCGTGGGAGCGGGTGGAGCACTTTCATGTTTGGTTTGGCTTTGCACAACATGCTGCGCGTAAGGATATATACATTCTTTACCCGCTCGTACTCTATAAGGTCGGTGAAGCGTTCCTTTTGCACTCTTGTCATATACAGTATGTCGGCGTTGGCTATTATATCTTCGTTGAATTCAGAGGTCTCGGTAAACGGTATGTTGTTTTCCTTGCAAAAAACTTTGTATTCTTCCGGCATTGATAGCAATTGCGGCGAAATGAAATGGAATGTGGGATTGAAGTGGCTCATTGCCATAAGCAGTGAATGCACCGTGCGCCCGTATTTCAAGTCTCCCACAAGGTATATGGATAAGTTGTCGAGGCGTTTTTGCGTCTTCTTTATCGAATATACGTCGAGCATTGTTTGCGAAGGGTGCTGGTTAGCCCCGTCGCCGGCATTTATAATAGGGCAGGGCGATACTTCAGAAGCATATTTGGCTGCACCTTCCAAGTAGTGGCGCATTATAAGCACATCGGCATAATTGGCTATTATCTGTATGGTGTCATTCAGGGTCTCTCCCTTTGTGGACGATGTAACCTTAGGGTCGGTGAAGCCTATCACGCGCGCTCCCAAGCGGTTTGCTGCTGTTTCAAAACTTAGCCGCGTGCGCGTTGACGGTTCAAAAAACAACGTGGCAACGACTTTTCCCTCAAGCAGTTTCCTGTTGGGGTGGCGCTCGAATTCTTCTGTCATGTCGAGAAGATAAGTTATCTCGTCTTTAGAAAGAGATTCTATGGATACCAGGTCTTTTCCTTTTTTTGTTGTCATGGTCCGAACTTATAAAGTTGATTCGAATGTAAAAGTAAAAATATTTTTCAACATGTATAGTATTAATTCGTAGAATAAAGCCACGTTAATTTATTGTGCACTCAAATAGTTAAGCGTATTGTGCATTTATGGCATTTTCGTTTGCTTGTTTTTGTGGCAAAGCTGTTTGTGCAAAATGATGTCCTGTGTTGTCCGTATTTGTAGGCAAGGTTTTCACCGGCGTTTTCATGTCCGTAAAAATATGTCTGAGATATTTTGAAATAGGTCAGACATATTTTGAAATATGTCCGACCTTTTTTTTCTTTGCTCCGAGCAGGGTGTAAAAAATTGAAACACAGTTTTCACTACGACGTAGCGAAAAGCGAGCCTTTGCAGATAATATTATACATGTAAAAACGGCGACAATAATGAATATTATAACGCATTTCTTTAATGCTTGTATTGACTGTTGCAGGTAACAATTAGGAAACGTGTCTCGTTTGTACATTAGCTTTTTCATTGGCTATAAATTGTGTAAGGCTTATTTAAGATATCCCGTTTTTGCCATGTCGGGCGCAATGACTATCTTTGCCCAATACAACATATAACGATTCATGCGTCGCCGTTTCATACATATTTTATGGGGATTGCTGGTTGTGGCGGTTTTAAGCGTCGCAGCATGTTTTTTTTCCATTTGGAAAGGTTGGATAGGTTATGTGCCTGATGTAAAGGAACTGGACAATCCCATAGATAAATTTGCTTCACAAGTATATTCGTCTGATGGAAAGATGATAGGTACTTGGGCGCGGTCGGAAAACCGCGTGTTTGTGTCGGGAGACGAAATATCGCCATACGTGTTCAAAGCTCTTATTGCTACGGAAGATGTAAGGTTTTATGAGCATTCCGGTATAGATTTCCGTGCATTGATGAGGGCGATAATTAAACGTGGCATAATGGGGCAGACGAGTGCCGGTGGCGGTTCGACAATAACGCAACAGCTCGCCAAACAGTTGTATTCCTCAACGGCAAGCACATACGCTAAACGTATAGTACAGAAACCGATAGAATGGGTTATTGCTGTAATGCTTGAACGGACATATACAAAGGATGAGATACTTACATTGTATCTCAATTATTTTGATTTCCTGCATAACGCTGTCGGGATAAAAACGGCTGCGGCAACATATTTCAGCAAGCAACCGAAAGATTTGACGTTGACAGAAAGCGCAATGCTTGTAGGCATGTGTAAAAACCCGTCGTACTTCAATCCTATACGAGAACCCGAACGCTGTCGGGAACGACGAAACGTGGTACTTTCGCAGATGTACAAGGCGGGCTACCTTACCGAAGCCGAATACGAAGAAAACAAGGCGAAACCTCTCGAACTTGCTTTCCACCGTATAGACCATAAAGACGGAATAGCAACTTATTTCAGGGAGTATTTGCGTAAAATACTGATGGCCGACAAACCGAATCCTGATAATTACGCTGCATGGCAAAGCCAAACTTATTATGACGATTCGCTTGCTTGGGAAACGGACCCATTGTACGGATGGTGCAACAAACATACGAAGAGCGACGGTACACATTATAATATATATACCGACGGCTTGAAGATTTATTCTACCATAAATTCCAGGATGCAGAAATATGCAGAAGACGTGGTTAGCGCTCATGTTGAAGGATACCTGCAACCTATATTCGAACGCGAAAAACGCCGCTCGCCAACTGCACCCTTCACCAACAAGATAACAAAGCAACAGGCCAACAGCATTATCATGCAGTCGGTCAAGCAAAGCGACAGGTATCGTTCGATGAAGTCAGACGGATATAGCGAAGAGGAAATCATGAAGGCATTCAACGAACGTGTGCCGATGACTGTTTTCACATATCATGGTGAAGTAGATACCATCATGTCGCCCATGGATTCGATAAAGTATTACAAGTCTTTCCTAAGGGCAGGTTTTATGGTCATGGACCCGGCGACGGGTGCGGTGAAAGCATACGTGGGAGGCTTGGATTACTCGCATTTCCAATACGACATGTGCACTGAAGGCAGGAGACAAATCGGTTCAACCATAAAGCCTTTTCTATACGCCTTGGCAATGGAAAATGGTTATGAACCGTGTGATCAGGTGGAGAACGTAAGCCGTACTTATATCGTTGGCGACAAAGCATGGACTCCACGAAACAGCAGCCGTGCGCGTTACGGCGAAATGGTGACACTCAAATGGGGACTCTCACAGTCGAACAACTGGATTTCTGCTTATCTCATGAGTCAGTTAAGCCCTTCGGCTCTTGTAGGATTAATACATAACTTCGGTGTGACGAACAAAAACATATACCCGTCCATGTCGCTATGTCTCGGGCCTTGTGAAATATCTGTGAGCGAACTGGTAAGTGCTTACACTGCTTTCGTAAACAAAGGCATAAGGGTAGCACCGCTGTTTGTAACAAGAATCGAAGATAATGCAGGTAATGTACTTGAAGATTTCCAGCCGGCGATGAACGAGGTTATAAGCGAAGAAAGTTCTTTACGCATGTTGGAAATGCTGCAAGGTGTGATAGACCACGGTACTGGCGGAAGGCTTCGGTACAAGTATCATTTGAAAGCGCCAATGGCAGGAAAAACAGGGACAACCAACAACCATTCCGACGGTTGGTTCGTAGGTATGGCGCCACGACTGGTAGGCGCGTGCTGGGTAGGCGGCGAAAACAGGGATATACACTTCGATACAATGACATATGGTCAAGGTGCTACCATGGCTTTGCCTATATGGGCGTATTTTATGACAAAAGTTTATAAAGACAAAAGTCTCGGATATTCTCAGGATGAGAAATTCGACTATCCTCCTAATTATGTTTCCTGCAGTCGCAGTGCAACCGACAGCCTGTCGGTATCGACAGCCGCTGCTGAAAGCGTAACGGAATAAATTACGATAATAAAACAGACAATGAAATTTGTAGCGATAATACCAGCCAGATATGCTTCGACCCGTTTCCCGGCAAAGCCGCTAGCTTTATTAAAAGGGAAACCAATCATACAACATGTGTATGAAAGAGTTAGACAAACTATACCGGATACATTTGTGGCGGTCGACGACGAGCGTATTAAGTCATGCGTAGAATCTTTTGGAGGGAAAGCGATAATGACTTCTGTAGAGCACAAGAGCGGTACAGATAGAATAAATGAAGCATATAACAAAATAGGTTTGGATTGCGACGTAGTAATAAACGTTCAAGGAGACGAGCCTTTTATTCGCTGCGAACAACTGGAGGCTTTGATGAAGTGTTTTGATGACCCAGGTACTGAAATAGCAACTCTTGTTAAGCCTTATCCGGGAAACGGAGACTTGTCAATGCTAATCAATGCAAACTCTCCGAAGGTTGTGGTAGATAATAACATGAATGCTTTATATTTCAGCCGTTCCGTTATACCTTTTATCCGTGGAGCAGAACAAAGCAGCTGGCTTGAAAAGCATACTTACTACAAGCATATAGGCATATATGCATATAAGGCTAAAGTGTTGTCTGAAATAACTAAATTACCGCAAGGAACTTTAGAGAAAGCCGAGTCTTTGGAACAGTTGCGTTGGCTTGAAAACGGATATAAAATCAAAGTAGGCTTAACAGACCTTGAGACAATCGGTATAGATACACCAGAGGATTTGAAAAGAGCGGAAGCCTTTTTAAACGATAACCAATATTTATAATAGATGAAACTTATGAATAAGAAAATAAGTATATTACCTATAGTCTTTGCTCTTGTCACTTCAACTTACGCGCAAAAGATAAAAATAGGAACTTACGTTTTTAAGGACGGTGCGCAATACAGTGGCGAGCTAATGAACGGTAAGCCTTATGGAAAGGGAGAAACCGTTTTTAAGAACGGAGATACCTACAAAGGCGAATATGTTAAAGGGAAGCGTCAAGGATACGGCATTTACCAATTCACCGACGGCGAAAAGTATGAAGGGCAGTGGTATCAAGACCAGCAACATGGCAACGGCGTTTTTTATTTCAAGAACAACAACCGTTACGATGGCCTTTGGTATCGCGACTACCAACAAGGTACAGGCACTATGTACTATTATAACGGAGATGCTTATAAAGGTGAGTGGGATTCGGACAAACGTAACGGTACAGGAACTTATACATACGCAAATGGAGCTTACTACAAAGGCGATTGGGTAGACGACCAAAAGTCGGGCCATGGAATATTCGACTGGAATGACGGTTCGAAATACGAAGGCTCGTGGGCTAACAACCAACGTAACGGTAAGGGAACTTTCTATTATTCCGATGGTGACGTATATACAGGCGAATGGAAGAATGATATACAAAACGGTAAAGGCATATACAAATTCCAGAACGGCGATATGTACGAAGGCCAGTACGTGAACGGTGAGCGAGTAGGTGAAGGTATACTCACGTTTGCCAATGGTAACAAGTATGTAGGAAATTTCCTTAATGGTGAGTTCAGCGGCAAAGGCGTATATATATGGAAAGACGCGGCAAGGTATGAAGGAAATTGGAAGAATAACTTGCGTGACGGCTTCGGTAAATATACATGGAAAAACGGCGATGTATACGAGGGTAACTGGTCGAAAGGTGAAATGAACGGCGAAGGAATCTTAAGGCTCGCGAGCGGGGAAAAGTTCAAAGGTTCATTTAAAAACGGCAAAAAAGAAGGTGCCGGCATAGAGGAAAAGAAAGACGGGACCCGTTTTGAAGGACATTTCCATAATGGGCTAAAGGACGGCGATTTTGTAGAAAAAGACAGAAACGGAAATATCGTGCGCCAAGGTACATACCGTAGCGGCGTATTGCAGTAAGTTTTCAAAATTTTAATAGATAATATAAGCGAGAAAACAGAGCGGATAAATCCGTAAGTTTTCTTGGTTTTTTTATGAAAACTCAAAAAGAGTTTCCCGTTTCAAAGGATACCTCGCAACCCTGCTTCTGGTGCGGGCTCGCTTATGTCAGACATATTTTAAAATACGTCTGACATATTTTGAAATATGTGCCTTGTATTTTTTCTTTCCTCCGAGAACGGCTTTCGGGAGTTCTAATTCGGGATGTAAAAAAACGGGCGATAATTTTTTTAGTTTTCAATTTTACATCCATCCCGTTCCATAAAGTTTTCTAAAAAGCAATGCGCTTTCTTATTTAAAATGCCCTAATCCCTTTTTCCTTTTATTCTATGCGCCTTGCCAAGCATAGTACCCGCTGTGAGTTACTGTGAATTTTTCGCAGGAACATAGGTTGAAAAAGAAAATGTTGTTTTCGCTTTTCTTTCAATTGAATTTCACTATCTTTGTCATATAATGACATTAAAATTCTATCGAATATGAAAAAGAAACCTAAGCAGCTGCCGCTAATAGCTAATGACCCATGGTTGGAACCGTTTAGTGAAGCAATAGAAGGACGTCATGCACGCGTAACCGATAAAATAAAAGAGCTTACCGCAAATGGTGGGACACTTTCAGATTTCGCTTCAGGTCATATGTATTTTGGATTGCACAGAACTGCAAAAGGATGGGTATTTCGCGAATGGGCTCCAAATGCTACGGATATATATTTGATAGGTGATTTTAATGACTGGAAAGAAACCCCAAAATACAAATTAGAAAGGAAAGATTTCGGGAATTGGGAAATTTCATTGCCTGCGAGTGCAATGAAACATGGCGATCTCTATAAGATGAAAGTATATTGGAATGGAGGTTGCGGCGAGCGGATTCCGGCATGGTGCCGGCGTGTGGTACAAGATGATGTTACAAAGATTTTCAGTGCTCAAGTGTGGAGCCCAAAAAAGCCTTATGAATTTAAAATAAATGATTTTCGCCCTAAAACCGACCCTCTTCTTATATATGAATGCCATATAGGCATGAGCCAGGATAATGAAAAGGTCGGGACATACGAGGAGTTCCGCTTGAACGTTTTGCCGCGCGTAGTAGCCGACGGGTATAATTGTATTCAGGTTATGGCAATACAAGAGCATCCGTATTATGGTTCTTTCGGGTATCATGTGTCAAGCTTTTTTGCACCGTCGAGCCGCTTTGGAACACCTGATGAACTTAAACGTTTAATTGATGAAGCACATTCCAAAGGATTGGCCGTAATAATGGACCTTGTGCATTCTCATGCGGCAAAAAACGAATGCGAAGGCTTGGGAAACCTTGCCGGCGACCCGAACCAGTTTTTCTATTCGGGCGACAGGCATGTGCACCCCGCTTGGGATAGCCTGTGCTTTGACTACGGGAAAAACGAAGTGATACATTTCCTGCTCTCAAATTGCAAATATTGGCTTACAGAATTCAAGTTCGACGGTTTCCGTTTTGATGGAGTCACTTCAATGCTGTATTACGACCACGGTTTGGGAAAAGCTTTCGGAAGTTATGCCGATTATTATAACGGCAATGAGGACGACAACGCTATTTGCTATTTGTCGCTGGCCAATGAAGTGATACACGAGGTAAATCCGCATGCTATAACGATTGCTGAAGAAGTTTCCGGTATGCCCGGGCTTGCGTATCCTGTGAAGAAAGGCGGTTACGGATTCGACTACCGTTTGTCGATGAACATACCTGATTATTGGATTAAGACAATAAAGGAAAAAAGAGATGAGGACTGGAAGCCGAGCTCTTTGTTCTGGGAATTAACCAACCGCCGCCAAGATGAAAAATGCATTTCTTACTGCGAGAGCCACGACCAAGCCTTGGTGGGGGATAAAACCATTATTTTCCGCCTTATAGACGCTGATATGTATTGGCACTTCCATCGCGATTATAGAAATGGCAATGTGGACCGCGGTATAGCCTTGCACAAAATGATACGCTTGCTTACGTTGTCTACAATAAATGGCGGATATTTGAATTTTATGGGAAATGAGTTTGGACATCCCGAATGGATAGACTTCCCACGTGAAGGCAATGGTTGGAGTTATAAATATGCGCGTCGGCAATGGCATTTGGTAGACGATGAGAATTTGTGCTATCATTACCTGGGCGATTTCGACAAGGCGATGATAAAAGTTATAAAGACCGAACGCAAATTCCAGAAAACGCAAGTTGTCGAAATATGGCATGACGATAATGACCAGATACTGGCTTATATGCGTGGTAAATTGCTTTTTGTCTTTAATTTTAACCCGAACAGGAGCTTCCCGGATTATGGTTTCCGAGTTCCAGAGGGGAAATACAAGGTATTACTTAATACGGACTCGACAACGTTCGGCGGCTTTGGGCTTGCAGACGACAACGTGGAACATTTTACCGAGTTCGACAGCACATTAAAGCCCTTCGGTAAAGGCTGGGTAAAGATATACGTGCCTGCACGTTCTGCTGTCGTGCTTAAATTGATTGATTAACTGTACGTAGTTTTTAGATGTTTAGAATTAACTATCGAAATCACTCGCAAAGAACAAGCAATAAGGTGCGAGCCATGTTGACGATAGTCTTTATGGCTTATTCCTTTTGCTACATATTCATATTGCAGTCTGACATGCTTGCATATTTGCAGCACGTCTTGTCAGAAGGCCATACCACGTATAATCGCTTGGTTGGTTCGTTAATAGTGGTATTCCTGGTTTTTATAATTCATGCAGCTGTTTCGGCAATAACAAGACTTCCTGAAAAACTTTATGCGTTTACCTTCTTGCCCTCTGCTTTATTCCTTGCTGTGTTAACCGATTTGATAGCGGATTATTCGTTGTGCAAACTTTTAATTTATTTGGCGGTTTTGGTGTTAACAGTGTTGCTTTATATTAAAACTGCCAATTCAGCGTCGAGCCAGAGAAGAAAAAGCGACAGCAGTTCTGTTTATATAAGCAACGTTTTTATTCTGTGTATAATGATGGTTGTCGTAGGTTTGTGTGGTAATAGCAACGACAAGCAGCATTATGAATTAAAGATGGAGCGACTTTTGAACGAAAGTAAATATGAAGAAGCCGTAAAAGTGGGAGCGAAGTCGCTTGTTTCGAGCGAACGATTGACATGCTTGCGCGCCTTTGCCTTGTCCAAGTCCGGGCTTCTTGGTGAAAAGATGTTCGAATACCCGGTAACGTCAACAGAAAACGCTTTGCTTATTCCTCGAAAAGACAGTACGCACATGATATTTCATCCTGATAATATATATAAATATTTAGGCGCGTTTCCCGGAGAGACTTCAACCTCTTATCAGTTTTTGCATTTGATTTCATCTCAACCTGATTTGCTCAAGTCGCGTCCTCAAATAAAAGATTATTTGCTGACAACTGCACTGTTGCGGAAAAATTTAGATCTTTTTGCTTCTGAAATAAAGAGATTCTATGATTTTTCCGATTCAACCTTAGTTATGCCAAAACATTACGGAGAAGCTTTAGTGTTGTATTCACATCTGCGCACAAAACCAAAGGTTACATATAATAATACATTAACAGAAACAAATTACAAGGATTTCGTTGAATTCAGTGAAAAATACAAGGATAGATTGACGCGTGCCAATGCTGTACGTCAGCATTATGGCGATACGTATTGGTGGTTTTATTACTACGGTAAAGTATGTAAATGACTTTTATTCCTAGCTTAGTTGAATTTTAATGGCCGTATGACGTGAAGCTACAAGAATACAGACTTTATACGTACTTTGTTAGTTTGCTGAAACTTCATCTGTTTCTGTGCTGTTGTTTAGTTCAATTGTATTTTCGTAACTGAAAATGCGGCATTCACCGTTATCCATTCGTTGCACTTCACTTTTTGGAATGCCATAAACGGCAGAAAGTATGCAACGGTTTATAAATCCGTGTCCCATTGCAAGAATAGTTTTGCCGTCATACTTTTTTATCATGGTGTTTAAAAATTCTACAGCCCGGGCACATCCATGTTCTTGTGTCTCCACGTCATCAGGGAATACATCTAATTTCTTTGCTTCCGTGTATGACATACCAGTAAGAGAACCCCAATCCCTTTCACGCAATAGTGGACACAAATCGATAGGTAAGTTGAATTTCTTGTTTATTATGGCAGCAGAATCCAAGGCGCGTTTCAAATCACTCGAAACGAAAGCGTCAAATTTCAGGCCTCCAAGCCTGTCGCTTAATGCTTTTATTTGTTCTTCTCCTTTTTTATTTAGGTGTCCGGGTGTGCAGCCTTGAAGTATGCCGGAACAATTCTCTATTGTTTCTCCGTGGCGTATTAAATAAATTGTCAACATTTGTGTATGAATAAGATGGTGCAAAAATAAGAAATTAAGCATTCATTATGAAATCTGTTAGCAGGAATCCGTAATAATGGCTACTTTCGCGCTGTGAAAATTAACCAAGACAGTATTTATGATTAAGCATGTAGTTTTATTTCGTTTTAAGGATGACATTGCGGCCGAAGACAGGAAGAATGCCTTTGAATCTTTTCGCAGCGGGATAATGTCACTTGTTAAGATAATTCCTGTTATAAGGAAAATAGAGGTAGGATATAATGTGAACTCCCAAGAAAGTTGGGATATATGCCTTTGTGGTGAGTTCGAAAGCATGGAAGACGTTGTTTCTTACAGCACACATCCCGAGCACCTCAAGGTGTCTGGTGCATTGAAACCTCTGCTTTCTGGCAGGAGTTGCGTAGATTACGAAGTAACCGCGAGCTGATGGCCTGCGGTTATTTCGTTTTAACAGTTTTCTTACTTATTTGCTTTGAGCCGGCGCTTCATTTCTTTTACGGCTGTCTCAAGTTGTACGTCTTTTGTGCCGAGGAGGTCTTTTACCGTTACGGGAACCATGATGTCTGGTTCTATTCCAACACCCTCAAAGGAAGTAAGGTCGGGGAATGCGCATTCAATCGTACATATCCGGGCGCGCATTCTGCGGCATAAGTTCATTGTTATAGGCTGTCCCGTGCTGCCGAATGTCGTTTCGCCCATGGTTATGAAGTTATCAAGTTGTGAAGCGAATATAAGGAAATCTTCGGCGGCCGAGGCTGTGAAATTGTTCGTCAGTACAATCGTAGGCACCTCCACATACGGCCTGTCGGCCTCGAGCGTTACTTCTTGACAGTCCCATGGCGTCATTGCCAAGTCTTGTGCATAAAGGTAGTTCAGTCTGTTCCAGTTGTCGCCCACCGTGTCAGCCGGTGTCAGCGCACCGTCTCCAAACCAGCCTAACCCGTATGCTGCGCGGTGTGGCTCATACGCCCGTATACGTATGGCCATGCCTTTGAACTTGCTTTTCGAGGTAAGGTGTTTGATTATGTTTTCGGCGTTGTGGTCGCTGCCTCCGCCGTTTGAACGCAGGTCTATTATTATTCCTTTAGCTTTACTGATTTTGTCGAAGTTGTTTTCAAACGAATCGACAACGCTCTCGCTCTGGAATGTACCTATTTTTACGTAAGCTATCTTTTTGTCGAGCATTCTTAAGTCGAACGGCTTTGTGTTCTGTGTCCATTTCAATCCGGGGAGCGTGAATGTCCTTCCGTTATTGTATGGCAGGTAATAGTTTTCTAACGTGAGCGGTATACGTTTGCCTTCAAGCGTTTGTATTACTATTTTGTGCTTCGTGTGGTGCAAGCCTTGGAACAGCGACGACGCAGCCCAGCGCATTTGTATGTGGGGCGTCGAAGCTGCTTGCAGCGGAACTATATTCTTTTTCATGTATTCAATGGCCGGCTCGCCTTCTATTTCGACTATCTCGCTGCCGAGGGGAATACGCAGGGAGTTCAGGCTGTCTATGCCGGAAACTATGATTTTTCCATCAGCATACATGGTTTGTAATTCCATTCCTCTGAAAGCGGTTGTAGTCCAAGGTATGCCGTCTGCCTGTATACTTGTGTGCCCGTTTTGCAGGAAGCCGCAAAAGCGTTTCATTTGGCAGTAGAAATCCCAGTCAGTCTTGCTGTCAAGGGCTATTTGTATGTTTTCCCGATATAGCGAATCCCAACGTTGCACGCCTATTTGTGGCATATAAACGAAGTTCCGTCGGGCTTCGGCCCAGAATTTAGATAATGCCTCTATTTTCTCTTTTGTGCTCCAAGGCTTTGTTTCTTGACAATAGGTTGTAGTGTTTGTAAGGATTAGAACTGTAATGAATGGTATAAGGGCTTTTTTCATGGTGAATTAGTTTGTTTCATTAGAACATACGTCAAAAGCAAAGATATGTTTTTTTTATATAAATAATGCTTTGAGCGATTGAAAAATCGCTTCACGGGAGCAAGAAAAAAATATGTCTGACATATTTTAAAATATCTCAGACATAATTCGAAATATGTCCGACCTGTTTTCTTAACTTCTTTAAACAATTGGACGGAATCCGGGAAAACGATACACTGAAAAATATTTTACCTCGTGGGCACACATGCAAAAAGCTATGATAAAATTTAGTACCTTTGCAACCTGTTCATACTATACTGTAATGTAAATAATTTATGAAACCTGTTTTCATTGCCGGGCCGTGTGTGATAGAGTCGGCTGAAATATTGGATATTGTTGCCAAAGAACTTGTACGCCTGAACGATAAGTTTGGTTTAGATATAATATTCAAGTCTTCGTTCGACAAGGCTAACAGGACGTCAATTCATTCTTTCCGAGGCCCGGGATTGGAAAAGGGACTGCAGATGTTGGCTGACGTGAAAAGCAAATACGGCCTTCGTCTGCTCACTGATATTCATGAGGTGTACCAGGCCGATCCGGCAGGCGAGATTGTGGATGTGCTTCAGATTCCGGCTTTTTTGTGCCGGCAGACGGATTTGGTCGTAGCTGCGGCGAAAACGGGCAAGGTTGTCAATATCAAAAAAGGGCAGTTTCTGGCGCCGTGGGAAAACCGGAAAGGTCGTAAATATAAAAAAAGCGCAATTCCTCTCGGGCGAGGATATGAAGTATCCGTTTGAAAAGGCGCGTGATGCCGGTGCAACAGATATATGGCTAACCGAACGAGGGAACACGTTCGGATATAATAATCTCGTGATAGATTTCCGTAACATACCTGTAATGCGGCAATACGCCGAAACCGTGATAATGGATTGCACGCATTCCGTGCAGCGTCCGGGTGGGGCCGGAGGAAAAACCGGAGGCGACAGGAAGTATGTCCCGTCGGTAGCTCTCGCGGCTAAAGCATTTGGTGCCACAGGATACTTTTTCGAAGTGCACCCGAATCCTGACAATGCGTTGAGCGACGGGCCTAATATGTTGAATCTTTACGATTTGGAAAAAGTTATTAAATCATTAATATGAGCGATATTATCAATATAGCTTCACAATGCTTACGCGATGAAGCCCAGGCCGTTTTAGACCAGATTCCTTTGTTGGATGATAACTTTGAGCGTGCTGTAAAATTAATTCTCGACTGTAAAGGCAAACTGATAGTAACTGGAGTGGGGAAGAGTGGGCATATAGGCGCCAAGATGGCGGCTACGCTTTCAAGTACAGGAACCCCGAGCTTTTATTTGAATCCCCTTGACGCATATCATGGCGATTTGGGCGTTGTTGGTAATGACGATATAATCCTGGCATTGTCAAACAGTGGTCAGACAGACGAATTGCTCAGGCTTTTGCCTTATTTTCAAGAAAAGAAAATACCCGTAATAAGCATGAGCGGGAATCCCGAATCGTTGTTGGCGAAAAATACGGACGTGCATATTACGGTGACGGTCCGTTCCGAGGCTTCCCCGCTGGGATTGGCACCCACAACATCTACCACGGCAGCGCTCGCTGTGGGCGACGCGCTCGCTTGTGCATTAATGTTGGCCCGCGATTTCAAGGTACAGGACTTTGCGCGTTTTCATCCAGGTGGTAGTTTGGGAAAACGTCTTCTTACAACGGCCCGCGATGTAATGCATAAAGAAGACCTTCCCGTTGTTCCGCCGGAAATGGAATTGGGCAAGGCGATTATCAGGGTAAGCCAAGGACGGTTGGGCTTATGTGTAGTGGTGGTAAACGATGAAGTCGTAGGCATAATCACCGACGGAGATGTAAGGCGGGCTATGGAAAGTTCGCAAAACAGATTCTTCTCGCTTACCGTAAACGATATAATGACAAAGAATCCGAAGGTTGTAACACCAGAGACAAAAATCAGTACTATCGATAATATTTTGCAAAAGAATAAGATACATGCCGTTCTTGTTGTAGACGACAAAAATCGTCTGGTGGGAATAGTAGACTCGTTTAGTATTATGTTGTAGTAAAATATGTAACCACGAAACATTATAGCATTATCTTGTAAAACCTGCAGAACAGAAGATTACGAAGGAGAAAACGTGTGAGACGCATAACCTTAATATTATCATTATTAATTTTCGGCTTATGTAATGCAAATGCCGACCGTGCAGATTCAGTCTTTGTTGAATATCTTCGAGAATCGGGAATACCTATTACAGAAAACAACAGCGTTACTTTGCTTCCGAGCGGAAAAGAGAAATTCAACGACATGTTTTCCGCAATTAGGCAGGCAAAAAGTTCAATACACTTAGAGTACTTTAATTTCAGAAACGATTCAATAGCTTCTGCTTTGTTTGACATCTTGGAAGAAAAAGCCAGACAAGGCATAGAAGTGCGTGCTCTTTTTGACGCTTTCGGTAATGCTTCGAACAATCGCCCGCTATCGAATGAAAATGTTGAACATTTGCGCAAGCGGGGGATAGAAATATATAAGTTCGACCCACTGAGGTTTCCATGGATAGATTATGCCCTACATCGTGACCATAGGAAGATTGTGGTAATTGACGGTAAAATAGTTTATACCGGAGGTATGAATGTGGCTGATTACTATATTAACGGAACAAGAGAGGTCGGTGACTGGCGCGATATGCATTTAAGGATAGAAGGAGAGGCAGTTGCTGTATTTCAAGATATTTTTTTGAGAATATGGAATCGTACAACCGACCAGAACATAGAAGGTGAAAAATATTACCCGGTTGATTTTGCCGACATTTCATCTTTTAAAGGTCTTAAACCTGATACCTGCTGCTCTAAAGGAAATAAAGAAATAGCAATAATAAACAGAGAGCCCAATAAAACTCCAAAAATTATACGTAAGACATTTATTAGCGCAATCAATAGTGCAAAGAAGGACATACAGATTGTAAATCCTTATTTTACATTGAACAGGAAAATATACAAAGCGTTGAAAAATGCGATAGAACGTGGAGTAAATGTCGAGATAATGGTTTCGGAAAATAGCGACATTCCGATTACTCCGCGCGTTGTAGAGTATACAGTAAGGAAGCTACAGAAAAAAGGCGCTAACGTTTATTTCTATCGTGGTGGTTTTCACCATTCCAAGATAATGACAGTCGATGGGCTTTACAGTTTTTTAGGTTCTGCTAATTTGAACGCACGTAGTCTTGCGTGGGATTACGAATGTAATGTTGCTATAATGGACAAATGCACAACGTCGGAGTTTCATTCCATATACGAAGACGATAAAAAGGAATCGTGTCTAAAGTTGACGGATGAGTATTGGAGTACTCTTTCTAAATGGAAGAAATTCCAAGGCTGGCTGTTCCATTTCCTTAGGCCTTTCCTTTGAAAAACATACCAACTATAAAGGTTTCATCTAAAAAGGTTTATTTTTTTTGTATATTGTCAACTGTATTAACCTATAAATAGGGGTAGTGTTTCATTTAGTGTGTTCGAGGCAAGTCTTCAGACCTCTTAGTAATGCAAATATATTAATTTATCGGTTATCTCCTCAGCGGGCGCGCCCGCTGAGGATTTTTTTATTTTTCGGGGAAGAGTTTCTTGTCTGCCCCGATTCCGGGCACGGGTTTGAAGTATGCCTGTTTGTCCATGGCCGTCTTTCCCATGAGCAGAATTACGGATTCCTCGTTGGGCATTGCCCCACGCATTCTCGTGACGCGCCGGAAGTCCTTCTGCAAGCGCTCTATCCAGTTGGTGGTGTATATCATCGACTGTATCGCCGGATGATAGTTCAGGTATGTGAAATATACCTTGTAGGAAGGGTCGTTGCCACGTCTGCCTATGCTCCTGTAGTCGCGTCCCCATTTGGCACAGAACTGCTGCCAGCACTCCCAGGCTTTCTCCGCGGTATAACTGCCGTCGCCGGTGCGGAACATCTGCCGCAGCTCTTCGGCAACTTCTTTCTTGTCGCTGTTCCTCACGCTGCCGATGATGTTGCGTTTGAGGTGGGTGGTGCAACGTTGAAGGGCGGTGCCGGGGAATACCTCGCCCACGACATCGTCCAGCCCCTTCAGGCCGTCGGCGCACAGGAGGCCTATCCGTTCCAGTCCTCTCTCATGCAGGCCCTCAAGAATCTCTTTCCAACCCGTTGCGCTCTCCGTTGGTTTGTTGCATATGCCCAGGACCTCGCGCGTCTTGTCTTCCTTTACGGCCAAGATGACATAAAAGGCCTCCGTCTCAACGCTGTGCCTGCGGTGGA
>OLVZ01001866.1_pt1 | contig 16872 bp, 19 predicted proteins | sample 1673341 | NCBI WGS metagenome assembly OLVZ01 (sample SAMEA3178944, study PRJEB25190) | human gut metagenome | biome: human gut; feature: human-associated habitat; material: faeces | place: Austria | collected 2013 | reverse complement strand
CTTTCCTGGGTGGCTGTTCCCTTTTGTCTACTGCGTTGCTGGAGTTGACGCTTACCCTTTGTCTTTCCTCCGGCAGTGCCGTCAAAGTGTCCGTAAAGGGTCACTTCATACTCAAAGATATCCAGCTCGCCGGTGGTTTCCGGCTTATCCCAGCTGGCTTTTAAGCCGGTTTCTGTCAGTTCCAGCTTCAGATTTGTTGGCGCAGCCGGTACACCCGCCGCAAAAGCGGTCATTGGCAGCATCCCCAGCAGCATACACAGGGAAAGCAGCAGCGCCGTCAGTTTCCTTTTTGCTTGCATTTGGTTTCTCCTCCTTGTCAAACAAGATTGCTTATCCTTTGGTATCCACCAAAGGATAGAAGGGATATCCCTTCTTGAAAAAATACCGGCTGCGCCGGGGCGGGCTGTGGATTTTGCACGAAGCCCGCCCGCAGGCGCTTTTGCCGGTTTTGTTTATTACTCAGCCTTATTTCCCGGCCACCGCCTTTTTCCGCCTGTAGAACAGCATTCCCAGCACGCCGCCGCAGGAGGCCAGCATCAGGCTGATCCACAGCGCCATATCGCTGCTGTCCCCAGTCTGGGGGCTGCCGGTTCCCGCTGCAGGGATGGCTTCAGTCTGCACATATTCACAGACCGCACAGCCGCGCTCTCTGGAACCTTCTTCGGTCTCGGTGGCCTCTTTGGTTACTTTCCAATCGCCGTAGGTATGGGTGGCCACATTCAACCTTTCGCCGCAGGAGCATTCCTGCCAGTGCTCGGTATCGTCATATTTCCATGCTTCATCATGGATGCTGTGTTCATGAACCGGAATCGTCTCTTCCTGCGTATATTTGCAGATGGAGCAGGTACGTTCTCTGGAACCTGTTTCGGTTGTGGTAGGCTCCTTTGTTATCGTCCAATCACCGAAAGTATGGTTGCCCACTTCAGTTTTCTCGCCGCAGCGGCATTCCTTCCAGTGCTGGGTTTCATCCTTCTGCCAGTCGCCGTAGCTGTGCTCATGTTCAAGCATTGGAATGGTTTCGGTCTGCACATAGTCGCAGACCGTGCAGTCACGCTCTCTGGAACCAGCCTCGGTTTCGGTGGCCGGCTTCGTCTCTCTCCAATCGCCGTAGATATGGTTTGCCACATTCAGCCTTTCGCCGCAGGAGCACGCCTGCCAGTGCTGTGCCGCGTCGTGCTTTTGGGTATAGCTGTGCTCATGGGGCGGTTCGGCTTCTCCGACGTCCGCCACCATATACTGGCCGTCCGGGTCGCCCACGATCATGATCCATCTGGCACGCACCCGTATGGTGTACTCCTCCTGCGGCCGCGTCACCACATCGTTTGTGAAAAACAAATAGGTGTCGATTTCCACGGCCTTGGACTCGACCACATCGTCGCCCAGCAGCAGCTGTGCCTCGTATTCAAAGCTATCGCCGGAGGCCGCTCCTGCCGGCCGGCCCCACTGCACCTGGTTTTGGTAGCCCGACCAGCGGGGGTTCCCTGGCACATATTCCCCCGCCGCCGAAACGGACAGGGGAAGGGCCGCGATCATCAGGCATACCGCCAGCAGCATACTGAAAAGCCATGCGCCTTTTTGCCGCCCCGGCGGTTTTTTCCCTGCACATACGCAATCTCCTCCCTTTATCGCACCGGAGCGCCCTGCGAGGAAAGCGGTGCTCCGCATGCTCCGCAGAAGCGGCTTCCGGGCGGTATCTCCGCCCCGCACTGGGGGCATTTGTTTTCCAGCTTCGCCCCGCAGTTGTTGCAGAATTTGGCGCCGGCCGCACACTGGGTTTTGCAGGCGGGGCAAACCACCATACCCGCGTTCAGTTCCGCCCCGGCGTTTCGCACCACCACCGAGCGGCCGCCGGAGACGATGCACTGCTCAATCACCTGGAAAATCTCTTCCGGCAGCTTTTTCTGCTTGTAGGCGCCCACACCGGCAGTCACCGCCAGCGGCCATGCGATAAACCATCCCAGCGCGCCGGCGCCGATCTTATCCGACCATTCGCCCTGACCCACGGTGACGTTTAAGTTGTCATCCATCCGGATCATCTGCATCGTCGTAGCCATCCTCATGCCGGCAATGGTCTTCCAGCCGTCTTTTTCCTGACGGCCCTGCACCACATAGCCTTCTGTGGTTTCGGCACTCTGTACCTCCATCCCCTTAGCGGATGAAAGGAACGCCTCCACCGCGTTTGCCACCACCTGGGTACTCATGCCGGCAGGCAGCCGGAATACTCTCGATTCATTTGCCATCTCGTCTTCCTCCTCATTCTAAAGCCTGTACCTCATCGATATGCTGCAGTACGCTGTCTGCCAGATAACGTACTGCCAGCTGTTTTTCCTCCTCACTCAGGCCGCTTGCCGGACGGAGCATGGAAACATGGAGGATCGATGTGTTGATGGTCTGTTCCGTCACGGCAAAGGCGTACTCACTGGTATGCCCCAGCACCTTCGCCTCCGCCCTGATATCGCCGACCAGCGCCTGCTCGTATTGGCAGCCCATCCGGTCCAGCACGTCAAAGACGGCGTACACAGCCATGCGGCGGGGACAGTTGACATTTCTTTTTAGACTCAGCACTTTTTTCTCCTTTCCCCCGGAAACGGGGCTGTCATCTATTTCACAGGTCGAATCGTATTGGTCACATCCAACAGCATTCCGTCGAAAAGCTCGTCTTCTGTTGCTGCACTGATAAGAATCACAAACGCCAAGCCGCCGTACTCGCCGCCGTAAACGCTGAGATAGGTGTCATCTTCAGTATAGGTGTACTCATCAACAATCCAGTCAATTCCGCCGCTCTTGTATTGCCAACGTTCTTTTCGCGGTTGAAAAGATTCTTTGACCAGTACTTCCGCAATACCATCCATCCAGATTTCCTTATTGAAAGTATCGCTTATCTGCTGACTTTGCACTTCCACACCAACCGCAGCCGTACTTTTCTCCATCCTTAGCCGGCTTTCTCCGAGCACAGTAAACTGAATCTCGCTCTCGTCCTCCCAATAGAGGAATTGAAACGGGAGATTTTCATCATAAAATCGCTGGTAAATTGTGCCCGCCGGACCGTTGCTTCGGAAGGAATCCATTGCTGCAAAGATTTCCGCCTGCGCCTTCTCATCCCCCTGAGGATAGGAGCCGATAAGATTGTAGCAGCCAAACCCATTCTGGCATTCGATGAACGCCGCCAAAAATTCCATGGTTGTGCCTCCGCTTTCGGTAGCAGAAAACTGGATCAAGTAGGTGTCCAAAGAACTGCCCTCCCGGTAACCCCGGCTGAGGATCTCATGCTTTGTGATATTGGTGCTCTCCAGCAGGCCGATATAATACTGGACATATTTCTCCGCGTTCTCCTCCACATCAGAAAGGGTATACACCGGAAAACCGGCGGCCTTATTGTAAAATCCCACCTGCAGGGTAGCGCTCCCATCCGATGAAGCAAAAGCTCCGCTGCCGGACTCTGTTTCTGCATACCCCTGGGGGATCCCCATGGTGATATTCAGATACTCCTGAGCGTAGTCCTGCAAGGCGACATCGTCTACGCCCTCGGGTTCCTGCACTGTTATATCGAAAGGAGTGCCAGATGGCCCGTCAGAAGAACCCGGCTCTGCTTTCCCGCCGGTCAGCGCACCGATCCCCGCTACTGCTCCCCAGACGCCCAGACCCAGCACAGCAACGCACAGCACCAGCGCCGTGATCTGTACCCCGATATGGCTCCGCCGGAATCTGGTCCAAAGCCCCGGCTTTCCATCGGAACCTGCAGCCGTTTGACCGGATGGCACAGCCATGGTACGGTGATGGAAAGACGCCGGGGTTTTCCCGGTAATCCCTTCAATAAAGGCCTCCATGGTGGAGAAACGATCCTCCGCTTTTACCGCGAGCGCCTTCATGATCGCCTGTTCCACCTGCGGAGGCAGGGGAACGCCCAGCTCCGAGGGCTTTTTCAGCGTATCGTTATGGACCCGCATGATGGAATCCGGCGGCAGCTCCCCGGTCACGCAGCGGTACAGGGTGGCGCCCATGGCGTATACATCCGTCCACGGCCCCTGGTTCCCCTTACTGGAATACTGCTCCTCCGGCGCGTAGCCATGTTTCAGGATGACCGACACGCTTTTTTCATCTCCGATAGAAAACCGGGCCGCGCCGAAATCCAGCAGCTTGCTCTCTCCCTTGGAGGTAATGGAGATGTTGTCCGGGCTGATATCCCGGTGGGTCAGGTTCAGGGCATGAACCTGCGTCAACGCCTGCATCACCGGCATCAGGATGGTCAGCGCCTGGTCATAGGGAATCTTCCCGCCCTGGGATGCAACGTATGCCTTCAGGCTCATGCCGTCGATATATTCCATCACGAAATAGGCCGTGTTGTTTTCCTTAAAATAATTCTGCACCGACACGATGTTCGGCGTATTCTGCAGTTTGGCAAGGATCCGCGCTTCCTCTAAAAAGCGCTCCATGCCGTTTTGATAATCCTCCTGGCCCCGTCCGGTCAGTGCCACGCTGTACTTATCGGAATGCCGGGTAGCAAGACCGGAGGGCATATATTCCTTGACGGCTACCTTAATCTCCAGCGTCAGGTCATAGCCCAGATAGGTGATGCCGAACCCGCCCACGCCCAGGACCTTTCCGGTCATGTAGCGGCCGTTCAGCAGTGCGCCCATGGGCAGCGCCAAAAACGGCTGCTCCTCCTCCGCATTAAACCCGCAGTGGGGGCAGACAGGGGAATCGTCCGGCTTTTCCTGAAAGCAGCCATAGCAGATATGTTCCAAGTTCATGTTTCACTCCTCTTCTTTGTACTTGCGCCCCGGCCTTTCACCCGCAACAGCAGAAAAACCACTTCCATCAACGCGATCATACCCAGCTCTTCCAGAATGAACGGAAAGACATTCATCATCTCCTCAATCAAGGGCTGTTTTTCCCTTTCCTCCAGACAAACCGAACAGAATACGGCCCCAGCGTCTTGGATCGTCGCAATCTATAACTCTAATAAAAATACTCTAATAAAAAACAGGCGATGGGCGTTCCCACAATGAAAAGCCACCCGACGCACAGAAGGCAGATCTGAGTCATCCGATACATCTTGACATCGGCGGGACAGAAGTATTTTTCCGGATCAGATGGGTCAATGTAAATCTCCACCTCAGTTCCGATCTTCTTCTGCGCCTGATGATAGGCCAAATCGATGCCGGTGTTTTTTTGATAGACGCAGCCCATATACTCGTATTGGTATATCATAAAATAATGGTAGGAATGCTTGATCCGAATCCTCAGCGGTTCGATGACGGTCGCTTTTAGAAAAACCGTGCAGCCGCTCCCTCTCTGCGTCTTTTTCTTGTAAAAGTGGGCAAGCACGAAAAATAACGCGTAAAGCGGATATGTTATCGCGCATACAATCAGAATCAACGCAATATCCTCTGCAAAATTCATACGCTCCTCCTTTCCGCCCGCACCAATCTTTTTTAGGGAAACCGCCTGCCGCAGGTTTCGCTGCGGCAGGCACTGAAGCTATATTGTTAAGATCTTCCATGCTGGTTATCCCTCCCATGCACGGACGGACGCCATGGCCTGTTGATGCAAAGCGACAACCGCATCTTTGTTGGAGCTGTTGAACATGCAGCTAACAGCGTAACACTTGCCGTCGATCATGGCGGAGGCAACACTGAACGTAAATTCATTCATGGTCCAATCCATGCACAGCCATTCCACACCGCCCGACTGCGACGTGTATGTTTCACCTACGGAAACGCCCGCGCTAGACGCCACGTCTCTCTGAAACTGCAAGACCTCCTCCGGGCTGCTCATTCCCAGCTGGCCGGCATTCCCTATTTCCACAATCCCGCTGTCCGGCGTAGCGCTCCCAAAGCCGGCTTCCACTGCCGCGTCCGTTGGGTAAATAACCAATTCGGCCACCGCTCCGGCCTCTCCCAGGTTAACAGTCGTGTCCATCACGCGTCCTGCTGCCACGGCATCGTCCACAATCACCTTGACGCCGCTCTTAGAGCCATAGTACATCTTGTACGTTGTCTCCGGCGCACCGTTGCTCTTAAAGGACTGGATAATGGAATGGATTTCCGCTTCGGCGGCTTTGTCCCCCTTGGGATAGCTCGTGATGATGAAATAACAGCCGAAATCATACCCCTCCACCGCCATAATGACCACTTCGTTGGAGACGCCTTCGCTGTCGGTGCCTTCAAGATAGATTTGATAGGCGCCTGCGCTTCCCACCTGATCGGGTCCGGCAGCAAGGATCTGATAATCCGAAACTTCAAACAGGTTCTGCATCAGGATGGCGGCAATAGCTTCTCTCTGGGATTCCACATCGGCAAGGGAGTAGATGGGTCCGTCAATGTTCCAAAGATAATCCATCATCATACCGCAGCCTTTAGCCTCATTGATAAAAATCGTCTCCTCCTCAACCCTCGTATAATCCGACGGGATCTCAATCGTAGCGTTGAGGATGCCAAGATCCTGCGCCACCATTTCCGCTGGAGGTTCTGTAGTAGGCTCTGGGTCTGTTGTCGGTTCCGGATTACTCGTCTGCGGTTGGCTGATGATAGGCGTAGGTTGGCTGATGACAGGCGTATTCCCACCGCCGCCCCCTCCTGTCGGCCTTTTTTCCCCTCCGCCGGAAAGCGCGATAGGAAGGATAATACAAAGGGCGATCACCGCCAGCAGCCCACCGCCGGAAACCCAGGCAACCACCGGATTGGCTTTCATATAGGAAAGGAACCGGGAGAACGCAGAGGGCTTTCCTGCCGCAGCACCCCCGCCGTTATAGGCGGGCTGCTGATAGGCAGTCTGCCCGTAGCCTTCCTGCCTGTAAGCGGTAGCCTGGGTGCGCTGGCTAATGCTGGCCGCCACCTGATCCTGTACGGAAACGCGCCCGTTCAGTGCCCCGATGAATGCCTCCATATTGGGGAAACGATCCTCGGTTTTTACCGCCAACGCTTTCATGATGGCGTTTTCCACATTAGCCGGAATACGGAACCCCAGCTCCGACGGCCTTTTCATGGTATCCCCATGGATCCGTTCCACCGAATCTGGCGGAAGCTGCCCGGTAATGCAGCGGTACAGGGTAGCGCCCATGGCGTAAACATCCGTCCACGGTCCCTGATTGCCGTGGCTGGAATACTGTTCCTCCGGCGCGTAGCCATGTTTTAAGATGACCGACACGCTCTTGCCGTCCCCCAGTGCGAACCGCGCCGCGCCGAAATCCAGCAGACGGCTTTCGCCTTTGGATGTGATATAGATATTGTCCGGGCTGATGTCCCGGTGCAGGAGGTTCAGCGCATGCACCTGAACCAGCGCTTCCATGATCGGCTGCAGAATGGCAATCGCCTGGTTATAGGGGATCTTATCCCCGTTTTTTGCCAGGTAGGCTTTCAGGCTCATACCGTCTATGTACTCCATCACAAAGTATGCGGTGCCGTTCTCTTTGAAATAGTTCTGCACCGATACGATATGCGGGGTGTTTTGCAGCTTGGCAAGGATCTTCGCTTCATCCAAAAAGCGCTCCATACCGTACTGGTAATCCTCCTCCACCCGTCCGGTCAGCGCCACACTATAGTGGTCCGGATGCCTTGTGGCCAGGGCGGAGGGCATATATTCTTTAATCGCAACCTTGATCTCCAGTGTCAGGTCGTATCCCAGATAGGTGATACCGAACCCGCCAATGCCAAGCACCTTTCCTACCAGATATCTCCCGTTTAGGATCGTACCCAGGGGCAGCGCAAGATAGGGCTGCTCGTCGTTCTCATTAAATCCGCATCGGGGGCATGGAATCCCCGGTTCTTTTTCCGCGAAACAGCCATAACAAACACGTTCCGGATTCATTCTCCCACCTCCTCAAGCAATGTATTTTAAGTATAAAACGATGTATTTTGATAGCAAAATACAGTCACTCCTTCCGATTTTTGGACCAGGCATCGTAACACAGATCACCCAGCAGGAGCAATCCCAGCGCCACCAGAAACCCGATCCACCCGCCCCAGCCCACTAAAGGAAAAAGTGCAAAGGCAACTCCCAGCACAGACCAGATAAGGGCGCTGATTACACGTTCCCTATTCTCAGAGGGGCAGGAAAAGTACCGGGGATTCTTTTCATCCACAAAGAGCACCTCATAACTACCGACTTTGATTTCGTCCTTTTTGGAATACTCTACCCGGGATACTACCCGATACTCCTGTCCATCCAATGTGTACTGGTAGACCGGATGGTATTTATAGTTGATAATGAAGAAATCGGTGAAATCGTCGTCTGTCCAGCTGACGTCCACATCGCAGATGACGGCGTTCACTCTTCTCCGGCAGCGACGCTTTGACCGTACAGTCCGACAGAATGCCAAAATGATTCCGAAGAGAAACAAACATACTCCAAGGGCAAAGAACAAAATATCCCCCATCGCGTCCGTTGCATTCATGCTCCAAACGATTTTATCTCAGCTATGACAAAGAGTTCCTCCGATACCTGCCGCACCCGGTCGACATGCCGCAAGAGCAGCGCCTCCAGCCATTTTTCTGCATTGGCCGCTTTTAGAAATTCAATCTGTACTTCCAGGGGTTCAATGTAGAACTCACCTGCATACGCCAGCGCCCCTTCACCTTCCGACAGCGCCGGGAACTCGTGGAGTTCTTTCATTTCACCGTCTGCAGTCAGGTGGAAGACAGCCGCCAGTTCCCGGCCGGCGGCGTCCTCTCCCCACGCTTCCTGGATTCTTCCGTTTTTTAAACAATACCCTGCCATAACGGGTTACTCCTTGCTCACCACAAACCGGTTGGCGTTGTCGCACAGGTAGAAGGTGTCCCCGGTCGACAATTTTTCCGCCACATTCGCCGTCAGCTTTTTGCCGTTGCCCAGGAACGTGCCGTAGGACGATCCCAGATCGGTGATGATAAAGCAGTCTTCATTCGGGTCGTAGACTACCTGGCAGTGCCGCCCGCTGATACCCGGCGTGTTTTTATCGAATACGATGTTACAGGTTGCCGGGTCTCGGCCGATGACCACCTTGCCCTTTAACAGGTCAAAGCTCTGGCCAGAGTATTTTCCTGTCACGCCGCGCAGCACAGCCCGTTTTTCCACAGGGCCGCGGCCGCCTCTTGCAGGCGCTTTTCCAGATCCCATACCTGCGGCAGCGCCGGCAGGTGCCGGAGCCCCCTGTCCGCCCTTCTGGGACGTTACCAGCAGGATGATGCCGCCGATGAGCGCCAGCACGCCGATGGGCAGGAACACATAGGCAAACCAGGGCTGAGTCCAGGAGAGTCCGCCGCCTGCCATGGTGTATTCGAGCTGCTCGCCATCCAGGATCTTGGTCAATTCATCGACGATAATCGCGTAATTCATGCCCAAGGGAACGCCTGTTTGCGGATCCGTCGCTCCGAGTGTGTTAATACCAATTACATTACCGTTTTCATCCACCAGCGGGCCACCGGAATTTCCGCCCGCAATGGAAACATCCATCTGAAACGCCTCATAGGTGACATTCACTGGATTCAGCCGCTTGCTGATGATCCCCCGGGTCATCGTTATGTCATCCAACCCAAAGGTAGCAAAGTTCTGGCGGTAGGCAGAATCCGCTGGGAAACCCAGGGCATATGCCGTCTCGCCCGTGCTGACCGAATCAGACTCCCGCAGTTTGAGAGGGACTCTCTTGTCAGTGGGGGACGGCAGCTTTAAAATAGCGATGTCTTTTTCTGACGGCGAGGAATAATACACCACCTGCGCCTGCACATAATCATTTTCTGCGGCGGAATAATACACTTGAACCTTTCCGGAGATAGACGGATCAATTCTGGGATATTCGTAGGCCTTTTGCACCACATGGCCGTTTGTCACAATATACTCGACAGGTTCCCCGGGGTTGCCGATTGCAAACCCCGTCCCCATACCACTAGCAGTGTTTCCCTGGGAATCCTGGGCTATAACGCCTATCATTACAACCCCGTTGCGGGCCTCATAAGGATCCATGCCGCCCCCGCCCACAAGGCCCAGTATGCCGAACACGCCGGCGATTAGGCCAATAACAAGCAGCAGGATTGCCACAACCTGCTTGCTGGATGTTTTTTTTGCTTCCATTTTTTATTCTGCCTCCTCTTTTTTTCCATGGTATTTCATAGCGATTGCCGTATAGTTATCCTGCCCTGGCTTACCTGCCGCCAGGATTTCTTCCTCCAGCTTGTCGCAGCACGCCTGGGGGGGAAGCGCCATGGCTTCCCGGATCTGCTTTAAGGTCAGGGTATCGCTCACCCCGTCCGAGCAGAGCAGCAGCGCGTCCTCCGGCTGGAGAAGAAAGGGCATACGGGTATAGTCGCATGTTACATCTTCTTTGCCTATGTACTCCGAAAGGGCCCCTGCCTGGGGATCTTGAAACGCTTCCTCCACGGGGAACGCCCCGTCCAGTGTCCTCAAAATCAAATCGTTCTTAAATTCCTGCCGGGCATTTAACCCATAGAGTTTGTTTTCCCTGAGCAGGAACAGATCGCTGTCGCCTACGCACCAGAAGGAGAGGCGATTCTCTTTGAGCAGGGCCGCCACCAGGGTAGTCCCCCCGTGCCCGCGAAACTGCTGGTAGACTCTGGCGCTTCGCTGGTATACCCAGCCGGGCACATCGCTGTCATCTGCCCAAGGAAAGATCCCCACCAACTGGGAGGCAGTTTCCGCAGCGATCATGCCGCCCTCCGCCATACCGCCCATACCGTCGCACAGCACAGCGAGCAGCCCGTCTTCCTCATAACGATCCATGCGGGAGATGCCGAAAGCGTCCTGCTGTTCTTCCCGGCTGCCAACGCCCTGTAGGTTGGCAAGCTCCAGTTCCGGCAGCGGTTCCGGACGTTCCGTAATCGGTTCTTCCACCGCCTGATCACCCCGCTTCTTTTTCTTCTTCCGCCGTATCAGGAAAAAGGCGAGAATCAGCGCCAATAGAAGCGCTGCGCCCGCCGCAACCGCCATCCAGACGCGGATGACGGTATCCGGAAACAGCGGCTGGTTTAACCATGAAAGTACACGCTCCATCCTTTACTCCTCATTCCACTGGAATTGCTCGCCGCACAGGGGCAGGAAGAGAAGCTGGCTCTTTCCCACCTCGATCACATCGTAGGCTTTTAAGGGGCGTACCATTTCCACCTGTTCGTCGTTGCAGTAAGTGATGCCCCTGCCCTGGCCGGGAGAAAGGGAAAAGCTGTTATGCTTGGCGTCATATGTAACCAATGCATGGCTTTCTCTGGACACGGTATCGTCATCCGCCAGGGCCACATCCATCGCCGCTGCCCGTCCTATGAAGTTTCTGCCTGCTACCAGCTTATAATCTGCGCCGCGATGGGGACCGGAAACACAGACCAAGAATCCTACTGCAGGATCAATACCGATCTTCTTTTTAATAATGCCCACCGTCTTGCCTCTGTCTGCTTCCGGCGCAGCGCCTCCCGGCACAGCAGCCACGGTCTTCCCTACCGTTCCGGCCGCAACCGTCTTTCCGACCCCGGCGCCCTCCTGGCAGTAGGGGCAGCTATCGAATCTGGATTCATCGTAAAAATGGCCATTGTCACACTGTCTCATAATTGTTTTCCTCCTGATAAAGAAATCTTAAGGATTATCCAAAACCATCCCTGGTTTTTTGCTGTTCTTACTGTAGCGCCTTTTTCGGGATTTGTGCAGGTCGCTTTAGCGCCAATTTCCCAAAAATTATGTGGCGCACCTGCGCCAATCCGCATTTTTCGCAGAAATCATGGGGAAATACCGCTTATCTCATCAGATCCTGATAGTCTGGGTCTGCCGCCCGAATCCCCCACACCAATTCCCAAAGCTTTTCATCCCCGGAAAGGACATAGCACCTGCCATCCACCCCTTCGAACCGGCGTTTATCAAACCAGAAACTGTAGGTATCCCCTTGCGCCGTCACAAATGTAAGCCCCCGGGTATCTGTAGAGACGATGGGTGACTCGGATTCCACCGACACATCCCGCAGCGCCTGCAAGACCCCGGCGATCACCGTTTCGTCCCTTGTCTCGTAGTCCGCCGCCGTCTCCGTCCAATGGTGAAAGATCAGTTCCACCGGCAGTTCCTCATGGGGCAGCTCCAAAAGCTTCCGCTGCCTTTCGGTACAGTAAGCAAAAAGGGAGTCCCCTTGGTATGCCGGGGACGAAGTCTCTGTCGGGGTCGGAGTCTCTGCCGGAAGCGCAGGATCTGATGCTGCACACCCCGTCAGCAAACAGATGGCTGCCAGAAGTGCCGCTGCCCCTCTTTTTTTCATTCGTGCCTCCTTTCTTCTGTCCTGGTCTCATGAATCGCTTTGCTGCTCGGCCTGTAACGCCAAAGGCGATCCAAACTCTTTTTTGTCCTTTTATGGTTTTACTGTATCGTTTTTTTAAGGATCTGTGCAGGCCGCTTTCGCGCCAATTTATCAAAAAACGCATGGCGCACCTGCGCCAATCTATTTTTTGTGTGAAAATTCAAAAACACCTTGATTGTGCAAAAGGGATTGCCGATCATGACAGCGGCCTGTTACATCCTGTAAACTTAAGAAGTGTTACACTCTATACAGGGTGGATGGCCTCAATTTTCCGCTCAAAGCTTCGTTTCTCAAAATGGCGCAGGTGCGCCACAGTGTTTTTTTAGTTTGGCGCTAAAGCGGCCTATCAAAAACACCGGCTTCCTGCTATGATAAAAAACGAAAAGTTCGCATGATGGAAGGCCGGCCAAGACACAGAATGTCCAAAAAGCTTCAGCTGGCCTTTTCGGAACGCAGGATCAGAAAGGGGATATATCGTATGTATGCAAGGTTAAGGCCGTACCATCTCATTGGCGCCATCGGGGGGTTCCTCACTGCCCTCACCGCCATTATTAGCTTGGCAGTTTCCACATCGTACTACATAAGCGCAGAATGGGTCATTATTGTAAACATGCTGCTCATTGGCTCCAACGGGTTAATCGCAACCTATTTCTTTGGCGCGTTCAGCGCTTCCCGTGACAGCCTCATCAAAGTAGGCAGCCTGATCGCGGGGATAGGTCTTGGTTTTAATGTCCTGATCTCAATTCTCCAGATGGCGGGTGTGTATGTTTTTGTTCTGGCCCTTCTTGGGGCTCTCGTTATGATGGCAGGGGTTGTGATCGCCTGTATCAAATTCATCATGCTCTTCCAGAGAGACGCTTTTGTCGTGGTGTTCTGCGTGTTTATTTTCCTGGGGCTTCTGCTGTCTTTATTCTGGACGTGGGCAAGCCTGATAAGCGGCGCTGGGCTGGGTGCCCTGCTGATTTATTTTTACGTCCACAATATCACCTACTAGACAGCTTCTCTCATTCAGGATATTTCCTTGTTTACCGCGGCTGCACCGTGTGGCTGCGGTAAAACGGCATGTGCGGGCGCAAAAAACCGGTAGTTCCCGGATGCGGAACGCAGCTCCAAAAATATACGGTTTTATCCAGGAGAATCCCTGGTTTAGGTCAAACAGGAAGGATTGTATATTCCGCAAAAACGTCAGCGAAAAAAAGTCTCTAACCGACCGAAATCGTTGATAATCCATGCCGTTTATAGTATAATAGTCTATAATGTACCATTGCGGAGAAAGGGGGTGGAATGGGACGTATGGTAATAAAGAAAAGCTTCACAAATCCAAAATCCATTTATGCGATTCTGCTGCTTAGTGTTTTTACTTTTCTATTTCTTGGAGCCGAGTACCTATATGTAAACATGATCTCGCTTACGGCAGGGGAAGAAAAAACGGTGATTACGCAAAACTACGCGTTAGGAATAAGCGCTGTCGGTTTTTTGCTCTATCCGCTGTTTCATCGCCTTTTGAAAAGGCGGGTACAAATCGTTGGACTTTTTATCCTTGCACTAGCAGCGTCAGTATGCAATTTTTTGGTTCAAAAACATGTTTCTTATTCGTCCACTCTGCTCTCCGGAATGGCATTGTTCCTGTTTCTGGGGATATTGGGAAGCGCGGCCCACTACCTGTTTTTCAAACTGGCGAGGGATCGCACCCATCTGGCGCGTATGGTTGGTGTCTCCTATGCCCTTGGGATCTTCCTGCAGTTTCTAAATAACAATCTTGTGGATCTGGAAACTGCGGAAGCCTTGATACTTTCACTCTTTGCCCTTGTAGCGTTAGCGCTGTTGCTGAAGGCAGAAAGGCTTTGCCGCCAGGAAAACGCAGAAGCGGAAGAACTCCAGTCCCCCGCCATAGAGGATGATGGGAAGGGAACCCGAAAGAAGATCGCCGCCGGCGGACTCCTTGCACTGCTTGTCATCCTGATGGCATGTATCTTCAGTACGCTGGACAACGCGGTCACCATGCATCATGCAGCAGGCACTGACATCGGGCAATGGCCGCGGCTTTTGCTGGCGGTAAGCGGCCTTTCTGCCGGCTTTCTTTTTGATATCCGAAAGCGGAAATTTATGGCCATGATGATGTACTGCGTCATGCTGATGTCCGTCATCTGTGTGGTAGTACTCAAGCTGGGCGGCCCGTTTTTGATCGGCCTGATCGTATTTTATCTTTCGGCTGGATTTTTTGTGGTATTCTTCACCACCAGCTTTCTGGATTTTGCCCGCCATATGCCCACGCCAGCGCTGTGGGCCGGTATGGGGCGCGCCATGAATAACGTGAGCGCCGCTTTGCTTACCAACGCCTCTGTAGCGTTGCTTGTTTCTGACAGCAATGGCATGGCATCCATCATTCTGGCACTGGTCCTGTTTGTGGCCGTCAGCGTAGTCATCTATCTTTATACAGCCTGGATGCCGGTTTCATCCGGCACCCCCAAGGATATCCCGACAGACCTGGACCCTCAGGAAGCGTTCCGTCTTTTGTCGGAGCTGTTTATCCTTACGCCCAAGGAAACCGAAGTATTTGACAAGCTGGTCAATTCAGAGGAAAGTATTCAGGAGATCGCAGATGGACTGTATCTATCCCGGCGAACCTGTCAGCGGCATATCGCGGCGATCTATGAGAAAGCGGGTGTAAAATCACGCATGGGATTGTACCAGCTCTACATAGAAAAACAGCGCAGGCTATGACAGTCAGAAAGGGATTCGGATGAAGAGGATTAAAATTACCGTTTTGCTGATTTTATTGTGCGTACTGGCGGGGTGTTCCCCAAAAGACACATCGCTTCGGGCCTATTGCACCGAAAGCCAGCAGGAATTTCTGGATCAGTCGCTGGAAGAGCTGCCGGTCGCGCTTACCTATCGTCACAACGATAACATCCTGGGACGCTACGAAACGACGGATGAAGAAATCATCTCCGAAATCCTGCAGGCATTACGGGAAACGACCATTGTATCCAAAGCTTTCAGCGGCTCTACAGACAGCCGGATCCTGGAGTTTGAGACAGCGGATGGGGATACCTGCCTCTTCTGGTTTGATGAAAACCGGTTCCATGGCGCCGGCGGAACATCCTATGTGCTTTCCGGCGACGAGGAGATCTGGGATCTGGCGCGGAAAATTCAGGAAACATATCCGGAATACAGGGAAGCGATGGAGTAAAAAGGCAGATCGAAAAAGCCGGGTGTTCCTTGCTTGTATGCAGCTAAGGCCGCGTAAGCAGGGAACGCCCGGTTTATTTATATTCGTTTTTCAAACGAGAGGGAGCCTCGGGTTTGGCTTCATTTGTTCGCTTTCCCCTTCCACACAAAACTCAACCCTCTATTTCAGAAATTTCCGGATTTTTTTCAGAGCTGCCGCTATGGACTTCTGTACCGCCTGATAGCTGCACCCTTCCCGCACCGCAATCTCCTCATAGGTAAGCCCGTCAAAGAAATACATCTGCAGCCTTCTTTTCTGGACTTCCGGCAGCTGGTTGACGCCCTCCCGGAGCGCCTGCGTCTGCATGGATTCATAGACGGCGTCCTCCACCGGGGCCGGCTCCTGTGCCGAACGACGGCTCAGCAGCTCTTCGTTCAGCTCGGTCCAGTCAAGGTGCCTCTCCTGCTCGTTAAGGAAGGAGAGATCGTCCAACTCAAACCGGTCAAACACGGCATAGAGCTTCACATCCAGTTCCAGCCTGTGTGGTACGCCCTGGCCGTCCCTGAAAGATAGATAACATTTCCCGTCGATCATCGACAGGGTATAGGGGTTATACTTGTCCTTTCTTCTCTTTGGATGCCTGTCATCCATCTCTTTGTCCTCCAATCAATCGTTTTTGAGTGAATCAAAACGATTGACCGGTGGACTTCGGCAATGAAATCCGCCATGATACGCAAAAGCGCCCACAGCAAGATTGCTGTAGGCGCAAAGCGGCACTATGGGGCGGTTTGAATCGCAGCGGTTCGGTGGGGTGGCATAAAATGGCCGCAAAAATCCTGTAAGGTCTGATCGTAAGCCTGATAAGAAAAAACGCCGCCCTCCCGGTCGGAAGGCGGCTTGCGTTGTATGGTTCGCATACATGGACAGCCACCCGCCTGCGCTGTATTTCCGGCGTTTTTAACCTACGGAAATCTATACTAACAGGCGGGCGTCTCAGCTCGTGACTCGTCTGCGACTCATCTGCAACATATTTTTGGCCTCATCCGCGTCTCATTTCAGGCTCACCTCCGGCTGTCAGATAATCATATTCGGACATGTTTGTTTTATCCTCTGGATATGCGCCTCCGTGAGATGCCGCTTGATTCCTGTATAAAAGGCATTTGCAGTTCCTGCTCCCGATTGCTGGTAGAGCAGTATGGTCAAGTGCATATTCAGGCTACTGTTAAACGGGTCAAAGGCCAGTGCGGCTTTGGCCGCCTTGTGCGCATAGACATACTCGCCACACTCGGTCTGGCGTTCTATATACCGGCCGGCGAGCCGGAAATACAGGCCCTGATAGTATGTAATACTCGGGATAAAATAAATATTATCGGACAACCGTGGCAGATTCCTCCAGAAGGATTATCGTTTTGTTCCGCAATACGATCCTGCGGGGAAGGCC
>OLVZ01001838.1_pt1 | contig 17019 bp, 16 predicted proteins | sample 1673341 | NCBI WGS metagenome assembly OLVZ01 (sample SAMEA3178944, study PRJEB25190) | human gut metagenome | biome: human gut; feature: human-associated habitat; material: faeces | place: Austria | collected 2013 | reverse complement strand
AGCTTACGGTTTGACTGAGTAATTTCAGACTCATAACCTCTGAGCTGAACGTAAATCTTGTCAATTTCATCACCCATTGTGTGATATTTATCAAGAATCTTTTCAAGCTGCTTCTTGGCATTTCCAAATAAACGTCCGAAGAATCCAGGCTCATCCTTGATTTCTTCAATATCGAACTCATCCATGATTTTTGAAAGAGCCTTCATCATTTTGCCTGTATCATTAATCTGTGAAATGCTCATGCTGTTTAATACAGAGTCTGATGCCTTTGCGATTTCATTTGTAACATCTGAACCAAAATATACAATACTCTCAAGGTTGTTAAGCTCAATTTTGCTTACAAGCTTGTCTACCTCTTCTGTATTTATATATACCTCTCTTGTCTTCTGTGCATCAGTAGCAACATCATACTGCTCTAATTTTTCCATGTTACTGTCAATTTCTGACATTTTAACTTCCTTTACCGCTGTATTATCAACATCAATAATATCCTTTGGAGTTGTATCTACCTTTGAAAAATCTAATCCCATATATTTCCTCCCTTATCTGTCTGATTAATCGTTATATTTCTTTGGATTGAGCTTAACCTCTTTTATGTTAAAAACAAATTCTCCTATGTGGTGTTCTTCCATAACCGCACCGTTATAGTATTTTTCCGCACTAATATATCCTGTCGGAATATACAGAAGTATGTCGAAACCTATTAAGTTAAGAAATGCCAGAAGAATTGAATCATCATAGGAAATGGTTCTCTCTTCAGTATTAACATAGAGAATTTTTGGATTTCTCTTTGTAAAATCAAAGTTCTGGATCATCTGCACAATTTCCTTAGGCATACTCAGAACAGAAGCAATAATGTTGTAAATATAGTCGTCACCCGATGGCAGGATAATATTCTGATTAATAAGCAATTCCAGCTTTTCTAAAATTAATTCCTGAGTCTCAGTCTTTAACATTTTATATTTGTATTTAGAACTTGAAAGAATCTTATCCCTCTGGAGAACGCCATTTTCATAGAAATCAACTGCATACTTTTTCATGTTGTTAATAATTACATATGAAATAATATGAGTGTTGCTTACTAAAAATGTATCCTTATTTATCAGCGACTGAATGTGCTTCCAATACTTCTTCACATTTCCATCTTCAACTCCGGAAATCTTGGAAAATATAACCGGAACTGATACAGCTTCATCACCTGTACTGAAATACGGGCGATATTTTATATCTTCCTGCCACAGGTTATCTATTTCCTCATACATTGTCTGAAGAGTTACAATATTCACCTTTCTGAACTGTCTGTCCCTATACATGCCAGAGTCTTTATAAAGCAGTGTATCCAGCTCTCTTTCCGCGTGATACGCCATTGTGCCAAGTCTCATATTGGCCTGCTCTTCAGGGAACTTATCAACTGTCATGGCCTGGTCGTAATTCTTTTCATAAAGAGCGGTATCCTTAACAAGACATTCTTCTTTATCAGGAACAAGAATCAGCACATCAACAGGCATTCGGGATATCATTCTGATAAATATGCTCTCATCTTCATTTTTGCAGGCTCCCATATGTATAAAGCAGGAAATGTCTCCGTCCTTATAGTTCTTAAATAATTCCGTCTTATACCTGCTTAACTGAGAAACCAGATATGTCAGTTTAGCCTTTAAGGTATCAGAGTCAGCATTAGGATTATTTATCAGTTCTGATGCAATAGATGAAAATGCCGTTCTCATTGAATGCTGTAATTTATCATTGTCAGAGATGATTTTTCCGGTTAAAGAGTTAATCAGGGCATTTAAGTCATAACTGCCATTGTTCGGATTATTATCAAAAACTACATTGTTATTTACGACTACATTATTTGTTGCGTTATTATTCCCTTTTACGCTCTCACTTATGGCAGGGATTTCATTATTTACAATTACAACGGATCTGCCTGAACTCTTCAGCTCCTGCCCCAGCTTTAACAGATCATGAACATAATTAACCTTATCTTCAACGCCATTTATCCTGATAAATGCATTGTAAAAAAGATCAGGATTACTTCCTCTTTTCTCAGGAGGCAATAATATGTCATTTATCCATTTTCCGCTTATCCATGCATTGGTACAATTTGAATAATCAATGTCTGATTTATTAAAATCCATATAACCCCTTCGTATTATTCGGTAAAACTAAACTTTTAAAGATAATGTTAATTCATTTTAATATACACACAGGTGGTATGTCTATTATTAAGTTTCAGTATTAATTTAATTTTATACATACAGGTAGAAGTTTCAAGATAACGGCCTATTAATAAACTATTAACTTCATTAAATCTATGTTCACAGTCAGTCAAAAACAGCTTGAATAAACCTGTATTTTTCTGTAATTTTAAAATATACACTTAGATAAAAAGCATGAAAACCTCGGTTGCCAATAACCAAAATAACGTTTTTCATAACCAAATAATTATTTTTACTGAATCAGGCTATCTTTTGCTGCAAAACACCACTTAACGTTTTACAACTTTTCTGCTTTAAAGGTCGTGTATCCCTCGTAGTAGCAACTTTGGTCTATGCCGTTTGCATAGACCTTACGGCTGTAAATTTTGTTCGAAAGCGCACCTTTTAGCAACACTTTGATTTCCATATCTTTAATCGGACTGCGCTCCATTGCGAGCAGATAATCTTCCTTATCAACCTTGCTCCAATCGACAACCTTGCCGATTTCGTTTTTCAAGATATGGTCAAGCCAAATGCGAGTGCTGCGACCGTTGCCCTCACGGAAAGGGTGGGCAATGTTCATCTCAACATACTTTTCGATTATTTCATCAAAATTTGACTGCGGCATTTTGTCAATGTTATCAAGAGCCGCCTGCAAGTACATTGAAAGGGCAAAGCGAAAATTTCCTTTTGCAATATCGACTGTTCTGAGTTCACCTGCGAAGTCGTAAATATCCACAAACAGATATTTGTGGATTGCCTGCAATGTGTTGAATTCACCTGCTGGAAAGGAACCAAGAAGTTTATTATCAAATAATTCAGCAGCTTTCTTTTTGCTTACTCGTTCTTCTCGGGCAAGTTCATTAGATTCCGTAATGTTTAGTCTGTTCTCTAATATCATTTTATTTGTCATTATGATTCGACCGTGATATTTTCTATTGCGTACAGCGGCAGATTCAAAAGCCAATCTTCCTTTTTATAATCAGCCATTGAAGTACGAACAGACAATTCAGGTTCAAACCTCTCTCGATAGGTTTTGAGACTCTTGGCTCTCAGGTTCGTTTCGGCTTTTACTTCAATAGGGACAATCTGTTCGCCGGTATCAACGACAAAATCTATTTCGCAAGAGCCTCTGTCGTTGGTGTAATAGTAAACGCCTAAATCTTCAATCGTTTTTAATTGCTGGCAAACATATTGTTCGGTCAAAGCTCCTTTGAATTCAACGAAAAGGTCATCACCGTCAAGCAGTGTACGCTGACGAAGCCCTGTCATACAACCGAGGAGTCCAACATCAACTATGAAAAGTTTGAATGCTTTCAAATCCTCATAAGCTTTCAACGGAATGCCTGCCGCATTCACACGACTGACCTTGTGCACAAGTCCGCAATCGGAAAGCCACATAATCGCGGTTTCATATTCTCTTGCTCTGCCGCCTTCACGGACAAGACCATAAATAAACTTCTTATTTTCTCTTGCGAGCTGCGACGGAATACTGTTCCAAAGCATACGGATTTTCGGGACAATCTCGTTCGGTGCGTGTTTTGAGAAGTCTTGTTCGTATGCCGCAAGGATTCTTTTCTGAATTGCACGAACCTCATTGAAATCTTTGCTTTCGGCAAAACTTTGAACTGCTTCCGGCATACCGCCGACAAAATAGTAGTGTTTCAATGCGTCAATATATGTTTGCTTAAAGCTTGTGATCATTTCATAATCCTGCTTTTTCAAAAGCTCTGCAAAGCGTTCGTTGCCGGTTGCCATTAAAAACTCACTGAAAGAGAGCGGATAGAGTTTTAAGAAATCAACCTTGCCGACAGGAAATGAGGTGCCCTGATGTAAAGCAATTCCCAAAAGTGAACCGGCGCATACAATGTTATACTGCGGAGCGTTCTCATAAAAATATTTAAGAGAAGCAAGTGCTCTCGGCACTTCTTGAACCTCGTCAAAAATCAGCAGGGTGTTGTCTGGATTGATTTTGCGTCCGGCATACAATTCCAGTCCCATAATCAGGCGGTCTGTATCCAAGTCTGCTGAAAACAAATCCGCCATTCTTGAATTGGAATCGAAGTTGATGTATACAGTATCCGCATAAGCTTGTTTACCGAATTCCTTCATCAGCCAAGTCTTGCCGACCTGTCTTGCACCTTCAATAATCAACGGCTTGCGGCGCTTACTGTTTTTCCATTTATATAATTTTTCAATCGCAATTCGGTACATACTGCACCTCCATATTATAAATCAGTATTAGTATATCACAATATGCCAAAAAATGCAACGATTATTTGAGTAATAAATCCGTTTTTTACAGCGAACTTAGCAAAAACGCTCTTACTTTATTAATTCTGTTGTTCCAAAGTATCATCTCAAAGTCCCAAAGTATCAATTTGATACTTTGGGATAGCCATGAAAAATAAAAAATCAGTGCCAACGATGAATCAAGTTCAAAGTTGGCACTGATTTTAATTAGATAAGCAGGTAATATAGCTTATTCGTTATAATTGCCTATATATGACTTCGTTATTTACTATCTCCGTTGCACGGTTTCGAATATTGTTCATCTTCCGCACCCATGCCATTTGGTCGGCGGATTTGAGTTGTTCGGTTACGCCTTCCTTTTCGGCGAGTTCTTTTACCAGCCGGAGAAAAAGTTGTTGTGCCTGTTCTTCGATGTCGGCAAGGTGGGAATCAAGTTTGCCGGAAGTGAGTAAATTATAGTACAGCACCTTATGATGTTGTTTCAAATATCGTTTGTGCCTTAATGCCCACACGCCGATATTACCCGTTTCTTTTTCCGCCGGTAATGACAAGTCCGGCAAGAGATAGTCACCAATCTGTGTATAAGTACCGCCGAGTTGCTCAAATAATGTGTCAGTCATAGTAAAAGCCTCCTTTGCACTTATATTGTACAAAGGAGGCGATTAAAAGTCGAATGTGCGAATTATGAATTTGTAAATTTTGCCTGTGCCAAAAATTACAGTGAACATTTCCAAATCTGTGCCACTTTTTACAGCGAATAATCACTCTTTTGTTTTAAATCCTCGTATAACTTGCCAACGAGGGAATTCTTGAAGCGCCCGGATATGCCAATCAGATTTTCGGGTGATAGTGCGAAAGTATATTGAACAGCAGAATTCTATCAAGTAGACTTTCGGAATGTGATTCATATTGTTTCTTTTGAATGCTTTAAGATGTCCTTTCTTGCACCAATTATTGATTGACGTTGTGCCGTAGCCGATTACTTTTGAAATTTCGCTCGCGGTCAGCACATCGGGATATTGTGCAAAAAGCTCCGTGTAATACAGCTTCATATTTTCAAGAGTCTGTTCGGGTACTTCGGCGCTCATTTTGACGGCATAATTCCCCTTGTACCAACCTGCCGGTGCGGAATAGGATTCGGGAAATACTTTTCTCTTTTCAAGATATGTAATAACATCCGCCTTTTTGATTTTGTAACAGCGAGTTTTCTTGCCCGTGTATTCGCACGGTATCTTTCCGCTTCGCAGCAGATACAAAGCCGTTGATTTACTGATGTGGCAGATTTTATAGAGTTGGTCTTTGGTAATAATATCGGGAATCGAATCCCAGTTGATTGCGGTTTCATTCATAGCAATACACCTCGAAAATATTTTTGTCGGTGTGGGTTTTTCCCGTGTATTGCCGTTGTTGGTATGTTTATTCTGTTCTTTCCGCAGTTCTTTCCAAAATAGTGCCTGTTCTTTCCAAAAACAGCGAAACTGCCGTTATTCGAACTTTCCTTATTTCTCGGGATTTCTGCGGTGCAACCGCCAAAAAAGCCTTTAATATCAAGCATTTTCGGCAAATACAAAGTCGCCCGAAACCACCTTCAAAAATCACTAAACAACCATTGACCTATAAAACTCGAAATCAGGTAGTCGCGCAAGCGGCTCGTGGGTTCGAATCCCACCCTATCCGCCAGAAAACGATCCCCCGTCTGTGACGGGGGATCGTTTTTGCTTATGCCGAATTATACTATTTCGAGCAACTCTTTAGACAAAAGCGACAACATTTCCACATCGGGCATATAGTTACCGTTCTCCCAACGGGAAATGGTTTTGTTGGTCGCGCCGAGCTTCTCTCCAAGCTGCTCTTGCATCATACCTTTCTCTTTTCGCAGGGCGGCTATGAATTTCCCGATTCTGATTTGATCCATTTTTATATTCCTCCGAAAAAAAGTATAGCGCAACTTCCGCGAGAATGCCTCCCCACAAACAGCGAATCGGCATCCTTAATGATGAACGGATGATCAATCCAGCACGACATCCTTTTTCTTGCCGTTTTTTTAGAGGCGCATTGAGGCAGTCACCTATACATATATCTCTGGTATCCCGGTGTCGAAGTTGCCGGCGAAACCGCGGTTGCCTCGCCATACATTAGTGCGGTGCTAAGCTTTTTTGCCGCACCCTTGTAGGGAACAGGCTTGCCTGTTCCGTTGTGGCGGCTACGTCGGTACCAAAATAGAATCGTAGGGACCGGATTCATCCGTTCCGAATGTACTGATTTAGTCGGAAATTAAATATATAGTCGTAGGGGCGGCCATTGGCCGCCCTTTTTGTTACGGTTTCCTGCGCAGCCTCGATACCGGGACACTGCAATTACCGTATCCGCAGCAACGTCAATGCGCCGCCGAACCCCCTCGGCAACAAAGCAGCCTGCTCACCTTGACAGAAGAGCCAATGGAGTGCGGTGCAAAATTCAGCACTGCACTAATGTAGCGCGAAACGTCACGGTTTCGTCGGCAACTTCGACACCGGGATACCAGAGATATATGTATTGGTAGGTGCGTCAATTCGCCTCTAAAAAGCGGAGGGTCGGGTTTCACGCAGACCGAAGGAGAACTCGATAGCGTCGGCGATGCGCTCGCAGGCGTGGCCGTCGCCATAGGGGTTGACGGCGTGCGCCATGCGCTGATACATTTCGCCGCCGGTGAGCAGCTCGTCGGCATCGCGGATGATATCGTCGCGGTCAACGCCCGTGAGCTTGACCGTGCCGGCAGCAACGGCCTCGGGGCGCTCGGTCTCGCGGCGCAGGACGAGGACGGGCTTGCCCAGCGAGGGCGCCTCCTCCTGAATGCCGCCGGAGTCGGTCATGACCATGTAGCTTGCGCTCATGAGCCGGTGCATATCCATCGCGTCGAGCGGCTCGATGAGGTGCACGTTCGGCAGATTCGCAAGGTACTCGTTTGCCGCGCCGCGCACGACTGGCGACAGATGCACGGGATAGACGATCTCAACGTCGGGGTGCGTCAGCGCAACGGTACGCACGGCGGAGAAGATATTCTTCATCGGCTCGCCGTAGTTTTCGCGGCGGTGGCAGGTCATTGCAATGACGCGCTTTGAAAAGTTGATGCTTTTAAGCTCGCTCGAGGCAAAGCCGCCGTCGCCGACTGTGTATTTCATTGCGTCGATGACGGTGTTGCCGGTGACGAAGATATCGCCGGTAACGGCCTCGGCGCGCAGATTTTCCGCGTTCTTCGCCGTCGGCGCAAAGTGCAGCGTTGCAAGGCGGCCGACGAGGCAGCGATTCATCTCCTCGGGGAACGGGCTGTAGCGATCATAGGTGCGCAGGCCGGCCTCGACATGGCCGACGGGTATTTTTGCATAGAACGCGGCGAGCGCGGCGGAGAAGGTCGTGCTCGTGTCGCCGTGGACAAGGACGAGATCGGGGCGAAACTCCGCAAAGCAGCCCTCAAGACCCTTGAGCGCCTTGACGGTGACATCGGTAAGTGTCTGGTTTTTGCCCATGATATTGAGATCTGCGTCGGCCCTCAGGCCGAAGCAGTGCATCACGGAATCGAGCATCTCGCGGTGCTGCGCGGTGACGCAGATGAGGCTTTCGATGCTCTCGCGGCGCTGAAGCTCAAGCGCGAGCGGCGCCATTTTTATCGCTTCCGGGCGCGTGCCGAAAACGGACATGACTTTAAGCTTACTCATTTTTGCTGTCGGCCTCCCCGGACTCATCCGCCGGCTTCTCGTGCGGCAGCGGATGGATATTGTTGTTGTTTCTGAACACGAACAGCCATATGCACACGGCGATGACAAAGGCGATGACGGCAACGACGACGCGAATGATACCTGTCGAGGTCAGCAGCACCGCGGCAAGGCCGAGGATGGCCGAAACGGCGTAGAGCACGGCGACGGCCTGCTTCTGGCTCAGGCCCATGTCCAGCAGCTTGTGGTGGAAGTGTCCCCTATCGGCATGGAAGGGGCTTTGCCCGTGCAGGATGCGGCGCGTGAAGGCAAAAATCGTGTCCGAAAGCGGAACGGCAAGCGCAAGCACCGGCAGGACAAAGGTAACGACGGCATAGAACTTGAACATTCCGATGACCGAGACCGTTGCCAGAACATAGCCCAGCAGCAGCGCACCGGTGTCGCCCATGAATATCTTCGCCGGGTTGAGGTTATACGGGATAAAGCCCAGACATCCGCCGCAGAGCGCGGCGAGGATGACGGCAACATTGATGTTCGCATCGGACACAAGAAGCGACACGACAAGCATCGTCAGCGACGCGATGGCGGAAACGCCGCAGGCAAGTCCGTCAAGCCCGTCGATGAGGTTAACAGAGTTTGTTACGCCGACTATCCACAGTATGGTCACCGGAACGGCGAGGATGCCGATGGTCACGGCCTGCTCGCTCGTTATCAGCAGCGGATTTGACACGACGTTTATGATAACGCCGGACAAAACGGCGATGACCGCCGCGACTATCTGCACGCAGAACTTAAGCCATGCGTTGAGGTTCATCACGTCGTCGATCGCGCCGACAACGACGATGAGGATAGCACCGAGCAGAATGCCGCGAACCTGCGGCGTTATGTTTGCAAACAGCAGCACCGACAGCAGAAAGCCCAGGAATATAGCAAGGCCGCCCATGCGCGGTATGGGGTGGCTGTGAATATGGCGCTTTTTGTCCGGAATGTCAATCGCTCCGACCTTTTTGGCAAAGGAGCTGACAACGGGCGTCGCGGCAAAGGAAATGATAAACGCGACAGCCAGCGCGAGCAGGATGTTCTTCCAGACATCAAAACTTAGATCGATCATATCTATATATCTCCAGTGAAATCAGAAGGGCTTTTCTACGAGACCTACCTTCTTATATACCTTGCGGAGGGTCTTGCGCGCAATGACGCTTGCCTTCTGCGCGCCCTCGGTGTAGACGCTGCAAAGATAGGCCTTGTCCTCAAGCAGGCGCGTTGCCTCCTCGCGGATCGGGCGCAGGGTCTCGATAACGGCGTCGCCGACCGCAGGCTTGAAAACGCCGTAGCCCTGACCTTCAAATTCGCGCTCTATCTCGTCAATGCTCTTGCCGGTGACTGCGGAGTAGATGTTCATGAGGTTTGAAACGCCGGGCTTGTTCGCCGGGTCAAAGCGCACGCAGTTTTCGGTGTCGGAGTCGGTTATGGCGCGCTTGAACTTGCGAGCGATATCCTCGGGCTTTTCCATAAGGAAAACGCAGCCGTTGGGATCGGATTTGCTCATCTTCGAGGTGGGGTTTCCGAGTCCCATAACGCGCGCGCCGGCCTTGGGGATATACGCCTCGGGGACCTTGAAGGTCTCGCCGTAGAGGTTGTTAAAGCGCACGGCTATATCGCGCGTAAGCTCGCAGTGCTGGCGCTGATCCTCGCCGACGGGAACATAGTCTGCCTGATACAGCAGGATATCCGCCGCCATGAGGCTGGGATAGGTGAACAGTCCGCCGTTTATATTGTCGGCGTTCTTTGCGCACTTATCCTTAAACTGCGTCATGCGGCTGAGCTCGCCGAACATGGTGTAGCAATTGAGTATCCAGCCAAGCTCTGCATGCTCGTGAACATGGCTTTGCAGGAACAGAACGTTCTTTTCCGGGTCTATGCCGCAGGCAATGTACTGGGCAAGCTGCTCGAGGCTGCGGCGGCGCAGCAGCTTAGGATCCTGGCGCACGGTGAGCGTGTGCAGATCGGCCATAAAATAATAGCAGTCAAATTCCTCGGCTCTTGCACCCCAGTTTTTCACGGCTCCCAAATAATTGCCGAGGTGAAGATCGCCCGAGGGCTGGATGCCGGACAGCATGCTTTTCTTTTTTATCTCTTCCATTTGAGTTATCTCCTGTTTGATCTGATACTAATCTAAAATAGCATTTTACCATCTTAACTGTCACTTGACAACTGCCAAAATACATTTTACACTGTTGTTATCTATGTTTTTCGGAGGAAAAGTTTATGGATATGACATGGTTCGAGCAAATGGAGGCTCGCATACCCAAGGGCGAGGTACGCACGAGATTTGCCCCCAGCCCCACGGGATATATGCATGTGGGCAATCTGCGCACTGCGCTGTACACATGGCTCATAGCGCGCCACAACGGCGGAAAGTTCATTCTCCGCATCGAGGACACCGATCAGGAGCGTCTGGTCGAGGGCGCGGTTGACGTTATCTACCGCACGATGGCCGAGTGCGGCCTTGATCACGATGAAGGCCCCGACGTCGGAGGCCCTGTTGGCCCCTATGTTCAGACCGAGCGCCGCGAGCTTTACGGCAAGTACGCCGACCTTCTCATCGAGAAGGGTCACGCCTACCGCTGCTTCTGCGAAAAGCAGGAGGAGACCGAGGGCTTTGAAAAGGTCGCCGATCCCTGCCGCTTCCTCAGCCGCGAGGAAAGCGACGCAAAGGCCGCGGCCGGCGAGCCGTTCGTTGTGCGTCAGAAGATACCCGAGGAGGGCAGCACCACGTTCCACGACGAGATTTTCGGCGATATCACCGTTGAAAACTCGACACTTGACGATCAGGTGCTCATAAAGCGCGACGGACTGCCGACATATAACTTTGCAAACGTCATCGACGATCACCTTATGGGCATAACCCATGTCGTGCGCGGCTCGGAGTATCTTTCAAGCTCGCCGAAATACAATCTGCTGTACGAGGGCTTCGGCTGGGAGATCCCGGCCTATGTCCACTGCTCGCCGGTCATGCGCGATGCGCACAACAAGATGAGCAAGCGCCACGGCGACCCTTCGTATGAAGATCTTATCGCGCAGGGCTATCTCACCGACGCCGTTGTAAACTATGTCGCGCTGCTCGGCTGGAGCCCCGGCGGCGAGCGCGAGATATTCTCCATGCAGGAGCTTGCCGAGATATTCGACATAAAAGGCATCTCCAAGTCCCCTGCTATCTTCGATATCGAAAAGCTCAAGTATTTTAACGCAGAATACATCCGTGCTATGAGCCCCGAGGCCTTTGCAAAGGCTGCCGAGCCGTTCATCCGGCAGGCTGTCAAAAAGCCCGAGATAAGCGCCGCCGCCATCGCCGCGCTTTTGCAGCAGCGCACGGAGGTGCTCACCGACATTCCCGAAAAGCTTGATTTCTTCGACGAGCTGCCCGAGTACGACACGGCGCTTTATATCCACAAAAAGAGCAAGACCGACGAGGCAGGTTCACTCGAGATGCTGCGCGCCATGCTGCCCGTTTTCGAGGGCATTTCCGACTGGTGCGACGAGAATATCCTCGCCGCGATGACCGGCATGGCCGAAAAGTGCGAGTGCAAAAACGCGAAGGTCATGTGGCCCGTGCGCATCGCCGCGGCCGGCAAGGCCGTAACGCCCGGCGGCGCTGTCGAGATCTGCCGCATCCTCGGCAAGGACGAGACCCTGCGCAGAATGCGCGTCGGCATCGAAAAGCTCGAAAAGAGCCTCGGATAAATGGCTGACAGGATCATCGTCGTCGATGACGAGCGCGAGATCGCCGATCTTATCGGCCTGTACCTTGAAAATGACGGATACGAGGTGCATAAGTTCCTCAACGGAGCCGATGCGCTGAGCTTTGTCGAAAAATGCGAGCCTGCGCTCGCCGTTCTTGACGTTATGCTGCCGGATACCGACGGCTTTGCGCTTTTGCGCAAAATGCGCGAGAAGCACGATTTTCCGATAATCATGCTCACCGCGCGCGTCACGGATTCGGACAAGATTCTCGGCCTGACCATCGGTGCGGACGACTATATCACAAAGCCGTTTAACCCCCTTGAGGTCACCGCGCGCGTCAAGACCGTTCTGCGCCGCTGCCGCCGGGGAGCGGAGACCAACGACGAAATGGATATCCGCGGCCTTACGATAAACCGCGCTTCACGCCGCTGCTCGCTGTTCGGGCGCGAGCTTTCGCTCACGCCGACGGAGTTCGACATTCTGTGGTATCTGTGCGATAACGCCGGCAGAGTGGTCGCATCAGAGGAGCTGTTCGAAGCCGTGTGGAAGGAAAAATTCCTCACGAGCAGCAGCAACACCGTCATGGCGCACATAGGCCGTCTGCGCGAGAAGATGCACGAGCCGGCGCGAAAGCCGAAGTTTATTAAAACCGTTTGGGGTGTTGGCTATGAGATCGAAAAATAAAAGCACGCTCCGCACGACGCTCACCTACATCGGCATATTCATCTGCGGCGCGGTGCTCGTTGTTCTGCTGCTGAGCTTTTTTGACAACACGCTCAACGGCACGCTGCGCGAGTGGTTTTACCGGGACTACATGACCAAATATTACGATCCCGAGATGGCAACGGATTACGTTCAGCCGGACTGGATCGCCATAAAGGGCCTTGCATTCAGGCTCGCGCTTGCGGTCTTTGCGTTCTGCGTAATTGTTATAGGCATCGTTTCGCGGCTTCGCCTGAACGCCGAGCGCCGCCGAATAGGCAATGCGGTCGGGCAGTTCATGCTCAGCGACACGCCCGAGGCCGGCATTCCCAACGAGATCGCCGTTCCGCTGAGCGACGCAAAGTCAAAGCTCATGCTCGCGCAGACGCTTCTGCGCGAGGAAACCGCGCGCAAAAACGACCTTGTGATGTACCTTGCGCACGATCTGAAAACGCCGCTTGCCTCCGTCATCGGATATCTCACGCTTCTGCGCGACGAGCAGCAGATAAGCCCCGAGCTGCGCGAGAAGTACCTCTCGATAACGCTCGACAAGGCCGAGCGGCTCGAGGATCTGATAAACGAATTTTTCGAGATCACGCGCTTTAATCTATCGACCGTTACGCTCGATTACTCGAGCATAGACCTTGTGCGTCTGCTCGAGCAGCTCAGGTTCGAGTTCATGCCCATGCTCAAGGAAAAATCGCTCACCTGCACCCTCTGCGCGCCGGATGCGCTGCCGATAAGCTGCGACGCCGGCAAAATGCAGCGCGTTTTCGATAATCTGCTGCGCAATGCGGTGCTGTACAGCTATCCCGACACCGAGATCGTGATAAACGCGCAGCTTGACGGCGACACCGTTTCCGTCAGCGTGCTCAACCGCGGAAACACCATCCCCGAGGAGAAGCTGCGGCGCATTTTCGAGCAGTTCTACAGGCTCGATTCCGCGCGCTCGTCCTCCGGCGGTGCAGGGCTGGGCCTTGCCATAGCGAGCAACATCGTCACCCTCCACGGCGGAAAGATCAACGCGCGCAGCGCCGACGAGACGGTTGAGTTCACCGTCACTCTGCCCGTAAGAAAATCGTAAGATATTCGGGCGAAAAGCTTCACGATTTTATAAGGACAAACGGATAAACAGCGCTCCTGTTTTTGCTACGATAGCAGCGAAAACAGGAGCGTTTTTTGACTCACAGGGAGGATATTATGAAAAAGCTTATTTCCGTTTGTCTTTGCATCTGCATTTTTGCCGCGCAGCTTTCAGGCTGCTCGGACATGAGCTTTCCGGGATCGAGCGGCCCGACCGACGCAGAAAAGCTCGAAAAGATACGCACAAGCGACGAGTACCCCGAAATTTTAGTCGAAACGGCCGAGAAATGTCCGCAGACCCTGGACTATGTCTACAACTACCCGGAGCTGAAGGACAGGCGCTTTGACATCGACCTTTCTGCCGACGCACAGAGCGGCACCGTACCGCTGTTTATCCAATGGGATGAGCGTTGGGGCTATGAGCCATACGGCAGCGGCTTTATCGGCACCTCAGGCTGCGGCCCGACCTGCCTGTCGATGGCGGCGGTGTACCTCACGAAAAACGCCGCGTACTCGCCGCTGTTCGTTGCACGCCTTGCCGAGAAAAACGGCTACTGCGTGCCCGGAAACGGCAGCTCGTGGACGCTTATCAGCGAGGGCAGCGCTCTGCTCGGCCTTTCCGCAGCCGAGCTTCCGCTGTGGGAGCAGTCGATGAAAAACGCGCTGGACTCCGGCGCACTCATCATCCTCGCGCTCGGCCCCGGCGACTTTACAAGCAGCGGACACTTTGTCGTTATCACCGGCTACGACAGCTGCGGCTTTACCGTCAACGATCCCAACAGCCCTGATAACAGCGCAAAGCACTGGACCTACGACCGCCTCTCCCCTCAAATCTCCAACCTCTGGATTTTAGAGGCGCTAAAAAATCGTTGAGGATGAGGAGATCACGTCGAGATCCTGGCCGCTGTACTGGCCTTTGTAGTTCCAATCGACGCTGACGGAAACGCTGCTGCCCTTTGCGACGGTCGTCGAATAGGTATAGATAAGCGTATCGGTCTGCGAGTTGGGCGAGTCAACGCTGAAAGCGCTCGTCATGCCGCCGGAGGTCGAGCCGTTTACGCTTATCGCGATCGAGCGCTGACCGATCTCCATCGTGTACGAGCGCGCATACACCGACAGCGTGAGCTTTACGCTGCCGTCGGCCTGCTCGGTGGCAGTCCATGCGGTGTGGGTGTTCAGACCAACGCCGGTTGCCGAGTCAAACGCGCCCGAGCCGATGACCGTGCCGCTCGGCGCTTCGGGAGTGGGAGCAGGAGCCGGTGTTGCCGTCACCGTCGGAGTCTCGGTCGGAACTGCCTCGGTGGGCTGCGGAGTTGCAGTCGGGATGACAAACTGAGTTTGGCGCGGAGCGCTCGTCTCGACCTCCGGGGTCGGAGTCGCTTCGGGCTTATCGCCGCCGATGCCGCCGGTCAGCCACATGATTACTATGGCAAGTATGATCAGCACAACGATGAATGCCGCGAAAATATATGCCGTCTGTTTTTTCATGATCTTCTCCTCTCACGAGTTTACATTTTTATCTTCACTTCGCCGCTGTGAACCGTGCGGCGCGTTCCGTCGTCAAGGCGCAGGATGAGTCCGTAGTCCGGGCTTATGCCCTCGGCGACGGCCTCATATTCGCCCTCGGGTGAGCTTACGGATATCTGCCTGTCGAGCACGATGCAGCGGCGCTTATACTCGGCATGGCATACGCTCGGCGCTTCGAGCCACGCGGTGTACAGTGAGCTAAGCTCCGCGATGATCGCTGCGATAAGCTTGCCGCGCTCGAAAGTGAAGCCCGTCTGCGTAAGCAGCGAGCCTGCCGTTTCGCGCAGCTCCTCGGGAAAGTCCTCGATGCGTGTCGTGACATTCAAGCCGATGCCCAGCACGGCGTAATCGACCTTGCCGTTTTTCACCGAGCTTTCGCACAGTATGCCGCAGATCTTTTTGCCGCGCAGGTACAAATCGTTTATCCATTTGATGCCCGGCGCGCGGCCGCAGACCTTCTCAATGGCACGGCACACCGCGACGGCACACACCGCAGTCAGGCTCTGCGCGCAGTCGGGCGTGCAATCGGCAGGACGAAGCAGCATCGACATGTAGATGCCGCAGCCGGCGACCGACGCGAAGCTGCGGCCCATTCTGCCGCGCCCGGCGGTCTGCTCATCGGCAATGACGACCGTACCCTCCGCAGCGCCCTCCGCTGCGAGCTTCTTTAAATAATTATTCGTCGAATCAAGGCTTTCAAAAGCCTGCAACCTTATCTCCATATTTTTAGAGGCGAATTAACGCCGCTCCTTATACATTTTTTCAGTGGCGCATTAAAATTTTACGGATACGTTTTTTGCGCTTGCCCGGTATCGAAAAATTGCTGGAAACCATATCGTTTCGCGCCACGGGGGATTGTGCTATATTAGTGCAAATTTTCATCTGCACCCTTGCAGGGAACAGGCTTGCCTGTTCCCTGCAAGCGACCTTTGGCCGCAGTGAAGAGGTAATAGGTAATAGTGAATAGGTGTGGTGTGCCTACGGCACGAATTTAAATTCATTCGCCCTCCGGGCGAATACCTAACTTCTTCACTTTTACCTTTTACTTATTACTTCGCAGACGTAGTCTGCGCTGCCGGGCCACCGGAAATAACCGTATCCGCAGGTGCGTCAATGCGCCTCTAAAAATCAATTTTTGAGGCTTTGGAGGGGAGCCGGGATGCGTCCGCCGCGTGCGATAAAATCGGCGCTTTGCGCCTTGTGCACGGGCATTACGGGCGCAGAGCCGAGAAGTCCGCCCATTTCTACCATATCGCCGACATCCTTGCCCTCAACGGGGATGATGCGCACGGCGGTGGTCTTGCTGTTTCCGGCGTCGGAACCCGCCATGGGCTCGGTCAGGCAGAAGGCGCCGTGGTTGCCGTCCATCAAAAGATCGCAGCAGTGCTGCTTCTGCTCCTCGCTGCCGCCGATGAGGACGGCTTTCAATGCCAGATTGCTGGCGGTGATGGTGGAGGCAAAGCCTGCATCCGCCTTGGCAAACTCCTCCATCAGCGCGGCCACAGTGATGCGCTCCAGCCCAAGGCCGCCGTATTCCTCGGGAACCTCCAGGCCATTGTAGCCCAGCTCCGCCGCCTTCTTATAGATTTCCGCGGGCCACTCGCCGGAGACGTCATATTCCTTGCACTGTTCCTTGATCTCTTTTTCACAGAATTCCCGCACACTGTCCAGCAGATCCTGATCTTCGGGATTGATAAGATAAGCCATGTTGTTTTCCGCCTTTCTTTTCCACATCGCCGCCGCAGGCGATTGCTTTTTGTATTTTAATTTATGTATATTACAGTTTGTAGCAGACTTTGCCGGGGTTGAGGATCAGA
>OLVZ01001834.1_pt1 | contig 17045 bp, 15 predicted proteins | sample 1673341 | NCBI WGS metagenome assembly OLVZ01 (sample SAMEA3178944, study PRJEB25190) | human gut metagenome | biome: human gut; feature: human-associated habitat; material: faeces | place: Austria | collected 2013 | reverse complement strand
GGAGAACAGACCGTCAATCTTTAATGGGAAAAGTACCCTCCGGAATATTAGAAGAGGCGAAACGACAAGGGATACCGGTCATTGTTGTGGCAGGCAGTATAGAGGATACGGAAATTCTGAATCAGGCAGGTTTTCAAGGTGTCTTTTCTATCATTCCTTCGCCCATGTCTTTGGAAACAGCCATGAAGCCGGAAGTTGCTAAGAAAAACATTTGCCGGACTGTTGCCCAAATTATCTCTTTAGTGAATTTATAATGGCGTTTGTAGTGTAAATTGTCGTTAATTCATTTTTGACTTACTGAACTATTCGTGGTACCTGATGTTGTTAAATAAAAAAGGAGGATAAAATGGGCTTTATTTGGTATATTATTATTGGTATTATAGCCGGCTTTCTTGCAGGTAAGATAATGCGTGGCGGAGGTTTTGGCCTTATTATAAATTTGTTACTTGGTATTCTCGGAGGAGTGCTGGGCGGTTGGGTATTTGCCCTTTTCGGACTTGCAGCCTCGGGATTGATAGGAAGTTTGATAACTTCTACAGTGGGGGCTATTCTTGTATTATGGATTGCTTCTTTATTCTCAAAATCCAAATAGGTATTTTATATAATTTATTTTTAATCTAAAAAAACTGAACTTAATTATGGAATGTAGACATGGGAATTTCTGGATTGGACTTGGAATTGGGTCAATCCTCGGCGCAGTAGCTTATCGTCTTTCACGTACAGCAAAAGCAAAACAATTAGAAAGTGAAATTTATAATGCTATCCATCGCATAGGTCGTGATGCTGAAATAGCTGCTGCTCATGCTGAAAGAAAAGCAGTGGATCTTGGACTTAAAGCAGTAGAAACCGGTGCGGAAATTGCTGATAAAGTAGCGGAAGAAGTCGATAAAGTGGCCGGAAAAGCAAAAGATAAGTGGGGGAAATAAGCCCTCCAAAACGGGTAATCGTTTTAAATAGAATCGGTTACCTGTTTTGTTTTATATATGTATAATCTTTTATTTCTAGCCTCATCAGTCATTATCTGAATAATGTGTGCTCGAACACATATTGGTGTATATTCCCCATTATTTTCACTTCCTTCAAGAATAAAAAGCTACTTTTTTTCTGATTTCTCATCTGATAAGTGCTTTTTTCTCTATACTATCTTTACTTTTTCTTATGTTTAACAACATGTATACTTCCTGAATGTTGTAATTAAATTGTTGATTATTAATAATATATTCTTTATTGTGTATTATGTGTGTGCGCACACACTATTGCTTAATTCAATAATTCATTTTACTTTTGCCGATGAAAAACAAGATACTTATCAATAGATGGATAAAGAGTTTTCAAATATTCGGATTGTAGACATTGCCAAGATGGCAGGTGTCTCTGTTGGCACGGTAGATCGTGTCATCCATAATCGTGGAAGGGTATCTGAAGAAAATAGGAAAAAGGTACAGGCGATTCTGGAAATGGTACATTACCAGCCCAATCTAATGGCACGTTCATTGGCAGCCTCCAAAAAGCAATATCATCTCCTTGCAATTACTCCTTCTTTTGTTCAGGGAGAGTATTGGGAAGCTATTTCCGAAGGTATAGATAAAGCGGCGTCGGAAATGGAATCGTATAACATCACCATTACCAAACTCTTTTTCGATCAATATAATAACAAGACTTTTGATGATATCATCCGCAATCTGCTGCATGAGAAAGTGGATGGGGTACTGATTGCGACTCTGTTTACGGATTCTGTTATCCGGCTTTCGCAGGAACTTGACAGGAATGAAATACCTTATGTATATGTTGACTCCAACATTGGAGGGCAACATCAACTGGCTTATTTCGGAACGGAGTCTTATGATGCCGGAGTGATTGCTGCCAGATTATTGATGGACCGGCTTTCTTCGTCTTCCGATATATTGATGGCGCGAATTATTCATAGTGGGAAGAATGACTCTAATCAGGGAAAGAACAGGCGGGAAGGTTTTTGCCATTATCTCACGCAAACAGGATTCAATGGAAATCTGCACGAAGTGGAACTGAAAATAAATGATTCAGTGTATAACTTCATGAAGCTGGATGAAATCTTTGAAGCTAATCCAAACATAAATGGGGCTGTTATTTTTAATTCAACTTGCTATATCTTAGGGAATTATCTGAAAGCGAGAGGAATGCAGTCTGTCAAACTGGTTGGTTATGACCTTATCGGGAGAAATACACAGTTACTTTCCGAAGGTGTGATAACCGCATTGATTGCACAGCGTCCGGAGCGTCAGGGATATGAGGGTGTTAAATCATTGTGCAATCATCTGTTATTCAAACAGAACAGTGAAAAGGTGAATTTGATGCCTATCGATATTCTCCTTAAAGAGAATCTGAAATATTATCTGAACAATAAATTATAAACATATAAATTTGTAAGAACCATGAATGAATTATTTAACGTAAAAGGCAAAGTAGTTGTTATTACCGGTGGAGCTGGTATTTTAGGTAAGGGTATTGCTGCGTATCTCGCAAAGGAAGGTGCAAAAGTGGTTGTGCTCGACAGGAGTGAAGAGGCAGGAAAAGCATTGGTAGACAGTATCAAAGCCGAAGGAAATGAAGCCATGTTCCTTTACACGGATGTGATGGATAAGGAAGTGCTGGAAGGTAACAAGATAGAAATCATGAAGGCTTATGGCCGTATTGATGTATTATTGAACGCTGCCGGAGGTAACATGGCAGGTGCAACTATCGCTCCGGATAAGACTTTCTTCGATTTGCAGATTGATGCATTCAAGAAAGTGGTGGATCTGAACCTTTTCGGTACAGTATTGCCTACAATGGTATTTGCAGAAATTATGGTGGAACAGAAGAAAGGTTCTATTGTAAACTTCTGTTCAGAATCGGCTCTTCGTCCATTGACCCGTGTGGTAGGTTATGGTGCGGCAAAAGCAGCCATTGCCAACTTTACTAAATATATGGCCGGTGAACTGGCTTTGAAATTCGGTAACGGTCTGCGTGTAAATGCCATCGCTCCGGGATTCTTCCTGACCGATCAGAACCGTACGCTATTGACTAATCCGGATGGTTCTCTGACTGACCGTTCAAAGACCATTCTCGCTCATACTCCATTCAACCGTTTCGGTGAACCGGAAGACCTTTATGGAACAATCCATTATCTGATTAGCGATGCTTCTAACTTCGTAACAGGTACAGTAGCTGTTATCGACGGTGGATTTGATGCATTCTCAATTTAATAAATTGAAAATTAGCTGTGCAGTGTCTGCATACTGGCTATCAACTCTTGGCTTTCAGCTTTTAATTTTTAACTTTTAATTTTTAATTTAATAATATGTATTTATGTGAACAAACTTGGCGCTGGTATGGTCCTAACGACCCGGTTAGCTTGTGGGATATTAAGCAGGCAGGCGCTACAGGTATAGTAAATGCTCTTCATCACATTCCAAATGGTGAAGTGTGGACAGTAGAAGAGATCATGAAGCGTAAGCAAATGATTGAAGAAGTGGGTCTGACTTGGTCCGTTGTAGAAAGTGTACCTGTGCACGAACATATCAAAACGCAGACCGGTGATTTCTTGAAATATATTGAAAACTATAAGGAAAGCATCCGTAATCTGGCGAAGTGTGGCGTAATGGTAGTTACTTATAACTTCATGCCTGTATTGGACTGGACCCGTACAGACCTTGCCTATACAATGCCGGATGGCTCTAAAGCACTCCGTTTTGAAAAGGCAGCTTTTGTAGCTTTCGACCTTTTCATCTTGAAACGTCCGAATGCTGAAAAAGACTACACTCCGGAAGAAATTGCCAAAGCGAAAGCCCGTTTCGAGCAAATGAGCGAAGACGACAAGAAATTGTTGGTTCGTAACATGATTGCCGGACTTCCGGGATCGGAAGAAAGCTTTACTGTAGAACAATTCCAGGAGGCATTGGACCGTTATAATGATATCGATGCTGAGAAACTTCGTGCTAACTTGATCTTCTTCCTGAAAGAAATTGCGCCTGTGGCTGATGAGGTAGGAGTGAAGCTGGTGATTCATCCGGACGATCCTCCTTATACTATCTTGGGCTTGCCACGCATTTTGAGTACGGAAGAAGATTTCAGAAAATTGATTGAAGCCGTACCTAATGAATCTAACGGCCTTTGCTTGTGTACAGGCTCTTTCGGTGTACGTGCTGACAATGACCTTGCCGGTATGATGGAATGTTTCGGCGACCGTGTCAACTTCGTACATTTGCGTAGTACGCAGCGTGACGAAGAAGGAAACTTCTACGAAGCCAATCATCTGGAAGGGAATGTAGATATGTACAGTGTAATGAAAGCTCTTATTCTTTTGCAACAACGTCGCAAATGCTCTATCGCTATGCGTCCTGACCACGGTCATCAGATGATTGATGACTTGAAGAAGAAAACCAATCCGGGATATTCTTGTCTGGGCCGTCTTCGCGGATTGGCAGAACTTCGTGGATTGGAAATGGGTATTGCAAAATCTATTCTATAAGTAGAATACCTTTTTATAGTTGAATAACCCTCATGTCAGCAACTTATTATGCTGGATGAGGGTTATTTTTTATTTGTGTAAATTGTATATGTCTCTTTTTTAGCTATATTTGTCCCTTGTACCACACTAACAAAAGAAACAGATGATAAAACAATCAATACTGACTCTATTATTATTTATTTCGGGAAGTATAGCTGCTTATGCCATGGAATACCCGTCAGAGTTAGAACTTCTTTATCAATTGTCCGGTAAGAATTTTATTTTAAGTAGCGTAATTCCGGAAGACAGCATTGTCCGTTTATCCACTCGACTTGAGTCAGAAGCATTTGAAGCCGAAGATTTTGAAAACTATTTCAGAATAGGCCAGATCAAGGTGAATTCTTATTGCCTCAAAGGGGATATAGGAGTTGCCACTAATGAAGCGAAGCTGATGTATGAGCATGCGCAAAAAATGAATTCGGCTATAGGAATAGTATTGTCACTTCAGGCAATAGGTGGTACATATCTGAATTTGGATCAGCTGAAACAGGCCTTTGACACTTTTGTTGAGGCAGAGAACCGGCTGGATTTTCGAGAATCGGACCCAATTCCTGTGAGGTTATATTTACAGATAATTCATGTCTCTTACCTGTTGGGAGATATGCCTGCTATGCATACTTATTTAGACAAACTTTCAAAATTGCACCATCGTTTGATTGTGGCAAATGAGTATTATGATTATTATGCGCTATGTTATGAAACCCTCTATCAGATTGGGGTGAAGAATGCAGCGAAAGCTTTGGAACTTTTGGTCCGTTTGGATTTGATGAAAGATGCAAATCCATTATATAAGCGTTGGTATTATTGGGTGAAGTTCAAATATAATGAGTTGGAGCAGGATTATGAAAATGCATTGGCTTTCGTTGATTCTAATTTGGTTGAGATAAGAAAGAACGGTAATTTGAATGAATACCGGAATGCTATGGTTGATAAAGCAGGGTTCCTTGAAAAAATGCAAAATATAACCGAGGCTTGTGATATGTATGTCGAAGTCAGGAAATTGACTAAGTCATTGGATATGCAACGTTATACACGTCAGATTGAACATCTTCATACTACTTATCTAGTGGACCAGCTGAAAAGTGAAAATAAATCGGTGTACAGTTCATTGTATAAATGGACTATCATTTGTTGTACCATAATTCTGTTGGGTGGTATTGCTATCTTTTATATGGTTTGGCGAAAAAATAAGGTATTGATCGTTTCCCGTAATAAGTTGCAAGTGGTTCGTGAAGAAACCACTCGCTCTATTCAATCGAAGAGTATGTTTCTTTCTAATATGAGTCATGAATTACGAACTCCTTTGAATGCTATTGTCGGTTTTTCTGGGATTTTGGTAAACTGCGAAGACATGGATGCGGACACGAAACGCCAGTGTGGTGCAAGTATTCAGCAAAATGCAGATCTTTTGCTGAAACTCATTAAGGATGTAATGGATTTGTCGGAGTTGAATATTAACGAAATAAGATATACTTGCAATACCTATAATGTGGTAAATATTTGCCGTATGGTTGTTGACACAGTAGATAAGGTCAAGCAAACTTCTGCTGTTATCCAGTTCTGTTCTTCTGTAGATGAGTTGTCATTATATACAGATAGCGGGCGTCTGCAACAAGTACTGATTAATTTATTGATTAATGCTACTAAGTTTACAAAAGAAGGGAATATTATATTAAGACTAGCAGTAGATACAGAAAAGCAAGAAGCTGTTTTTATGGTCGAAGATACAGGATGTGGCATACCGCTGGAAAAGCAACCTAATATATTCGGACGTTTTGAAAAATTGCATGAAGGAGTATCAGGAGCTGGTCTGGGACTGTCTATCTGTCAGTTGATTGTCGAACATTTTGCAGGGAGAATATGGATTGACCCCACCTATACAATGGGAGCAAGATTTGTTTTCACTCATCCGTTACCATTATCTAATAACCAGACTTTATGAAACGTTTACTCTATATATTACTTGTCGTGTTTTTGTTTCTTTCTTTAGGTGTCAGGGCGCAGGAAGAGAGGAAGAAAGAGTTATTACGTGAATTGGCGGAATCTCCCGGTGATACTACCCGTCTTAATATTTTGTATGAGTTATCAGTGGTTACAAAATATCAGCCATTGGTTCGGGTTTATTATCTTGATCAGTTAATAAAGGAGGCGGATAAGCAAAAAAACGATTTTTTTAAATGTCAGGTTTATCTGAACCGGATATTTATGGCATATAATTCTTTGGATGCCCCGGCATTGCATTATTGGTTCTCCCTCCTTGAACCTTTAACGAGGAAAAATAACTATTATGATTTACAGTTTCAGGGTAAAAGGTGTGTGATAGACTTCTTTCAATTGAGTGGTGAATATGAGAAAGAAGAACGTGAATCCAAGTTATTATTGTACGAAGCAGAAAAAGCTGGTAGTGTGATAGGGATGGTTGTTGCTATTCAATCTTTGGGAAACGCATATATTGTCACATACCGGGATGAAGAAGCATTGGCTGCATACGAGAAGGCTTATGCCCTCTCTTGTAAAATTGGTAATCCTGCATTAACACTTGAAATAATCCATTCTGTGACAGAGGTCGTTCAAAAGATAAAAGATTATCCTAAATGGCTTAAATATATCAAGCTGGAAGAAGGCTGTATAAATGAGAGCATACGTCATTCAAAAGTGAACTTCTCATTGCCAAGTTGCATCCTTATGATGTATATTCACTATATGGCGTATTATACAACGGTTGGGGACATCGATATGGCGAAATATTACTATCAATTGGCTGACAATACTTATCATACGTTACCGGAAGCTGCCTTGTATCGGGAATATTATGCGCGGGCGAGCAGTGATTATCTGCGAAAATCCGGACAGTATGAGAAAGCATTGGCACAGGTCGATACGTTGATGAGGTTGTTCCATCCTGTATCGGCTTTAAATTATAATACGGCATTTGAAGAGCGTGCGGAAATCTTACATTTGATGGGGCGTGATGCAGAAGCGCTTGATTTGTTAAAAGTGGCAAAGAAAAGACGTGATTCTTTGCAAATAGAGCTTTTGAATACGCAAACAGAGCAAGTCAAGAGTATCCATGACATTTATTTGTTGCAACAGGAAAAAGACCGCAACTATCGTTATCTTCAGGTAATAATAATATCTTTTTTAGTTGTCTCTATTATTACGATTACGGTTTTTATCATTTATACCTATCGTGCTCGTAGAAAACTGGAACATGATGAAGCTGAAATGCGTAAAATGGCATACGAAGTTGAGCTTGCCAACTCTGCAAAAGAGCGTTTTTTATCCAATATCAGTACTTCTATCAGCCAACCTTTGGACATGGTGGTTGAGAGTTCCTTGTTTTTAGTTTCAGAGCAGCAGATTGAGGATAAACAGCGCGTTGCAATCTCCGAAGTTATAAATAAAACTTCGTCGGATCTGATGCGGTTGATTAATGATATTCTGGATCTCTCACGTTTGGAAGCGGGTATGATGCGTTTTGTGTTGAGTGATGTCGAAGTGTTTTCTCTGATTCAGGATGTCGTAGCAGGAAATTCAATTGAGTCTGGAAGAAAAATAAATATAGTGTGTCCGCAGTCAGTTTTATTCTGGTCGCACATCGATGGTACACGATTGCTGAATGTTTTCAATAATTTGTTTGCTATTGTCATTCCGGGGAAAGAACTACAAGTTTCTATAGAGGTAAACGAAGAGGAGACGGAATTGATGATTAAAGTACATGGCACATTACTGGCCAGTCAGGGCTTATCGCAAGATATGATTATCCGCAATGAGATAAATCGCATGATTATTAATCATTTCGAAGGCGTATATGAGAGTAGAATAGAAACGCAGACTCCTTATATCTATTTTACGGTTAGAGGGTATCTCACTTCGTTTGACCAAAGCTAAGCATGGAGGCCGATATCGTATTATCCGGTTCGGGAATAATATGCAAAGCTATTTGTGCGCAAGCTTCTGCATCGGCAAGTGCGTGATGATGGTTCGTTAAGTCATATCCGCACCGGGCAGCTACCGTATGTAATTGATGATTGGGTAATTCTTTTCCGAATACCTTTCTCGAAGCGCGGCATGTGCAGTGAAACTTGTAATTAGGGTAAGTCATCTCCCACAGTTCGTGAACTGCCCGAAGGCAACCTTCGTCAAAAGGACTGTTGTGCGCTACAAGTGGCAGACCGTCTATCAACGGTTTGATTTCCGCCCATACTTCCGGAAATTCATCAGCTTCCATCGTGTCGTCGTAAGTTAAGCCATGGACAGCTGTTGTCCATTGAGTATAATAATTAGGGCGGGGACGGATCAGGCGATAGATTTTATTCGTTATTTTCCCTTCCCTTACAATGACAACTCCCACACTGCATACACTGGTACGTTTGCCGTTGGCTGTTTCAAAGTCTATAGCTGCAAAATTCCTCATTTTATTTTATTGTTTTGGAATACAAATGTATGAATTAGAATTTATTCTCTTTATATTTGTCTGTAAAATATATCCATGTATACAGAATATCAGCCTTCTCATTTACTTGTTCCCTACATTGATAACTATTGGGAATTTAAGGGCAATCCGGAATATGGTATGCGCATCCATATTCTGCCGGATGGTTGTACCGATTTTATATTTACGCTGGGAGAGGTGGCTAATGCTGTTGAAGAAGGAAGTCTGATTATGCAACCTTATCGTTCCTATTTCGTAGGACCCATGACGAAGTACTCCGAACTTGTCACTTATGCTGAATCCGTTCATATGTTTGGCGTTCGTTTTTTACCTTGTGGTCTGTCTTGCTTTACAAACCTGCCTTTGCACGAGTTTGTGAATAGCAGAATCAGTGTTAATGAGATGAAGGCTGTTTTTGATGACACTTTTATTGAAAAATTAGGTGAGCAGAAGCATGTGGCAGATCGAATACGAGTAGTGGAGGAATATTTGCTGGCATATTTGGCGCGCCATTATCAGCCTGCTGATTCGCACGTCGCTATGGCAGTGAACATGATTAATCATTCCGGAGGAAAACGTTCAGTTCGCAGCTTGATGGATGACGTCTGTTTGTGTCAGCGTCATTTTGAGAGGAAGTTCAAGCATTATACCGGATTTACTCCTAAAGAATACAGCCGTATTGTCAAATTTAAGAATGCTGTGGAATTATTGAGAACCACGACATCAGCCAACCTGTTGACTACGGCGGTTGATGCAGGATATTATGATTTAGCGCATTTTTCAAAAGAGATTAAGTCGATGTCCGGCAATACTCCTGCGTCTTTTCTTTCCCTTACAGTTCCGCAAGAAACCACACTTACTTATATCGAGCCACAGAGATAGATTGGTAAAAGTCGCTTTTTTACAATAGAATGGGAAGATATGCCGTTACCTTTGCAAGGTTAATAAAAACCAATCAGTTTATGACCACAAAAACAATGAAAGAGAAAGCAGCAGAATTGTTGCAAAGATGTGAAGTAGTTACCCTTGCTTCTGTGAATAAAGAAGGTTATCCCCGTCCTGTACCGATGAGTAAAATCCTGGCAGAAGGAATTGCCACTATCTGGATGTCTACCGGGGCAGATTCACTAAAAACAATAGACTTCTTATCGAATCCGAAAGCAGGATTATGCTTTCAGGATAAAGGAGACAGCGTGGCGTTAACGGGGAAAGTGGAAGTTGTAACCGACGAAAAGATGAAGCAGGAACTTTGGCAGGACTGGTTTATCGATCATTTTCCCGGTGGCCCCGCTGATCCCAGCTATGTCTTGTTGAAATTTGAATCGAATCACGCAACTTATTGGATTGAAGGAACATTTATCCATAAGAAACTCGACTAATTTTACTCGGAAAGATAAGGAATACCGGATTGATTTAATGAGAGTGTGTCAAAACGCAGATTATCGCAGATTATTTCAATTGTATTGATGTATTAATCGACGACTTATAAAATTATTTCTGCGATAATTTGCGTTAATCTGCGTTTTATTATTCATTATGACACACCTTCGTAATTCATTTAGAATTCGAATCTCTCTAATTTCATTTCAGCCAATTTCTGAATGATACCTACATATTGAGCGAAATGAGGAGATTTTTCGTGTGCTGCCAATACTTCGGCATTCTGCCAAGTTTCGCAAATCATGAAAACGTCAGGACGCGTGCTGCTTTCGAAAGTATCATAAGCAATGCATCCTTCTTCTTTTAAAGAACAGGCAGTCAGTTCTTTTGCCGCTTTTATCGCTTCTTCGCGGTTGGATTCGTTTACACGAACAAAAACATTTAATCTGATCATAGTCTTTTTTATTTATATGATTAAAAGAATCACTTTCTCACAGTATCTGTAAAAAGCCGAAGGCAAAGATACTATTTTTCTATACTTCTGGTGAGCTTATTTCAAAATTTCATATAAACTTCATGCCATCCTGAAAAAACTATTATATTTGCATCTGAATTCTAAAAGCAATGATTTTGGGCACAATTCTTAAATTTGTTATAGCTTACTATTAGCCTCATAAACCACAGGCTAATTTCTTTCGTTTGAGTAGTTCTATACTTGAACAGGTTTTTCATTTTATCATTTTTATTATTCACTGCATCGTTTTTCAAGACTGATGCAATTTAGCTATTCAAGCTTTCAGTCCGGTTCATAGTAATCAGATGGGAGTGGTGGATGCGTTGAGAATGAATGGAAAATTTCGTAAGAAATAGTAAGCTGAACATAGAAGAAGAAATAAAAAGGATCGAGCTACAGTCGGTTGATCCTTTGGATAGAATCAGGCAGATCATTGGTGTCCTACAGGTTTCACTGACTTCGCTGAAAACAGCAGTTGCCGGATATCAGTTTCGAAATGCTGAAGAAGAGATTCTTTTCTTTAAAGTATCGAAACCGCAGATTTCCGGTCTGTTGATGTTTTATGTCCGTTTGTATCAGATTGAAAAGAATCGTATCGGCAAATCTCTGTCCTCCCAATGCAGATATCTGAAGATTGAATTGGAGAACCTGCAAAAAACATTTTCGAATAATAGCTTTTATGAATATTATCGTGCCGGTCGGACAGAGTTTGATAACCACTATTTTATTCGGGAGAATTATGATATTCTTTCTGATATACATTGCCATCTATTGGATAGAGATATTTCTTTTACCACCTTGCATGATTCGAGTGTTGCAGAAATTCTGGCGAATAATCGTTTGATAGAATATGTATCGGAGGAAATAGAGCAACTGACAGAGAAACTTCATCTTAAATTTACTTTCATTGTAGACAGTAAGCTGTTGCAATGGACGGACAGTAAAGTGGCTTTGGTTGAGTTTATCTACGCTTTGTATGCAGGTAAATGCTTTAATAATGGAAATACGAGTTTGAAAGACATTGCTTTTTGTTGCGAAACACTGTTTAATATCGAGATAGGTGACTTTTATCGTATATTCTTGGAAATCAGGAATAGAAAGAAAAGCAGGACCCAATTTCTGGATAAGTTGAAAGAACAGATTATAAAGATGATGGATGAGCTTGACAGATAAATTTCAGGGCGTCTTGTGACATCTTGTGAATTATACAAATGGCTAATCTCCAACTTTGCGGAGAAATATAATTGATTCACAAAGAAAGATAATCGCTTTTGTATAGTTATGGAAACAACATTTACATGGGAAATAAGGGTGAAGAATTGCCCCTTATTAATTAAGAAATGCAGTCACTGTGATAGTGACCGCTTTTATTGCAGTGATAAGTTCAGGATGAATGCACAGAAGAAAAACATTGATGTCTGGCTGATTTATAGATGTGTGAAATGTGATAACACTTGTAATATGACTCTGTTGTCACGAACAAAAACCGACTTGATTGATAAGAAGCTCTTTCACAGCTTTTCTATGAATGACAGGGAAGTTGCCTGGCAATATGCTTTTTCTGCCGGAGTGGCAAGCAGGAATAATCTTCAATTAGATTATGACAGTGTTGAATATGAAGTGATAAATACCGTCTCTTTAGAAGATATCCTGAATATGAGTAGTGAGATCATAAGTATCCGAGTCAAATGTGATTTCGACTTGAACCTTAAATTATCTTCGTTGATAAAAAGATGTCTTCCTCTTTCCAGTACCCGCTTGAAGCTGCTGTTTGAAAAAGGGTATATTTCTTTACTTTCCGGCAAAACATCTTCCAAGTGTAAGGTAAAGAATGGCGATACTATTTTGATAGATCGAAAAAGCCTGATTGATTTCTTGGGATAAAATCGGTTTTACAGTTTTTTTTAATAGCTTTGTGAAATGATCATTCGCATTCTGTAAAAGAGGTTGTACTATTAAGATTGAAGATATGAAAAAGGTATGTTTATTCGCTTTTATTTTGTTTGCTTGGAGTATCGTTGTGAATGCACAGGAAAGTGATGGACGATACGTTGAAGTGACCGGTTCTTCTGAAATAGAAGTCGTTCCGGATGAGATTCATTTTCTGATTCAGATTAAGGAGTATTGGCAAGAAGAATACACCGGTAAATCAAAAAAAGAAGAAGATTTCCGGACGAAAGTGCCATTGGCAATGATAGAGAAAGATTTGCGTAAAAGTTTGCGCAAAATAGGAATAACGGATGATGCTATCCGCACACAGGAAATAGGAGATTATTGGCGCCAGAGAGGAAAGGAATTTCTGATAGGTAAGCAATTGGATATCCGGCTTACGGATTTTGAGCAGATTAACTCTATTATTCGTTCGGTCAATACGTGGGGAATTGAGTCCATGCGCATCGGAGAACTCAAACATAAGGATTTGCCAATGTATCGGAAACAGGGTAAGATTGAAGCACTGAAGGCTGCCCGTGAGAAAGCATCTTATCTGGTGGAAGCGATGGGGCAGCAGTTGGGTGAAGTGATTCGTATCATCGAACCTGCCGATAATAACATAAGCCGTTATCTTCCTTTCGAGGCGCAGAGCAATGTAAGCATGGGTACGGCAGCTACCGAGCAGTACCGGGTTATCAAGCTACGGTATGAAATGACGGCTCGTTTTGCCATTAAATAAAAATAGTCTATCTTTGTCGCATGACAAGAAATAATAAATCGGATTTGGTTTAGTAAACAATCTGTGTTGCTGATACAGATTGTCCTTTCGTTTGCTCTCGGATGATTCCTTTCGGGAGTACTCTTTATGTCTTTATAATTTCAATTTTTAACTTGCGTACAAGGGTGCTAAAAGCATCGTGGTGCTTTGTAACGTGTGCGCTGTATACATTAAGATCATGAATAACGAAAATCAAACAATTCACAAATTCGACGTTAATTTAAACTGGTATGGCTGGAATGATAAACTAAGCCGACTAAAACAAGAATCACTCTACAGCACTCTTCTTCATGGACGTATATCCATAGTACACCGTACCTGCTACGAGGTCGTTTCCGAAAACGGATTGTTTCAGTGTGAACTCACGGGAAACATGATGTATGGGAAATCTGATGCTGAATTACCCTGTACGGGTGATTGGGTGCTTTTTCAACCATTTGATGAGAATAAAGGGATTATTGTCGATATGCTGCCTCGTGAGCGGACATTGTATCGCAAGAAAAGCGGTACAGTTGCCGATAAGCAGGCCATTGCTTCTTACGTCGATAAAGCATTTATTGTGCAGAGCCTTGACGATAATTTCAATGTTCGCAGAGTAGAACGTTTTATGGTTCAGGTATTGGAAGAAAACATCAAGCCTGTATTGGTACTTAATAAATCCGATTTAGATTTTGACAGGCAGAGTGTTGAAGAACAAATAAAGCATATCTCCAATCAGATACCCGTATTTTTTACGAGTATTCATCAACCCCAAACGATTCTCCGGCTGCGGGAATCCATATCAGAAGGAGAAACTGTTGTATTTGTCGGTTCTTCGGGTGTCGGGAAAAGTTCTCTGGTAAATGCACTCTGTGAAAAATCTGTGTTACTTACCTCCGATATAAGCCTGTCCACAGGAAAAGGCCGGCATACATCGACCCGTCGGGAAATGGTATTGATGAATGATTCGGGTGTTTTAATCGATACTCCGGGTGTGCGTGAATTTGGCTTGGTTATCGACAATCCGGATTCACTGGCCGAAGTACTTGAAATCTCTGACTATGCAGAATCGTGCCGTTTCAAAGATTGTAAGCATATCAACGAACCGGGTTGTGCTGTTTTAGAAGCAGTCAATAGCGGTGTATTAGACTATAAAGTTTATGCAAGCTATCTGAAACTTCGCCGGGAAGCGTGGCACTTTTCTGCTTCCGAACATGAGAAACGTAAAAAGGAGAAGTCCTTTACAAAACTTGTAGAAGAAGTAAAGAATCGTAAGGCAAATCGCTGATTTCTATTTAAACGATGCAGGTATTGGAATTTATTTTTTTCTTCAAAAGAGCAAAAAAGTTTTAGCTGCGCAAAAAGGCTGCGCACCACTGCATCTATCTTTGTCGAAGAAACAAGAAAACAGGTCAAGTACGGGTTACTTCAACAACTCATTTAAGGTATGGAAATCACTCATACGATTATCCGTTTTCCTGTTTCGCAAAGGGGCAGTAGCTCAGTGGGTAGAGCATCATCTTTAATCTTGAGATTATCCTGATGAAAAAGGTCAATTAAGATTTACTCCTATCCCGTGACCGTCGTCGGTTCGACTCCGACCTGCTCCACAAAAAAATATATAGAGGTAGGACAGCAGCTTCGGGATTATCTGAAATGAGGTCAACCGGGGCTTACTTCTTAACGGTGGATAACGCTGGTTCGAATCCGGCCTGTTCTACCTCTTTTTATCAACTAAGGTCAAGGAAGACTTACTTCAAAACCGCAGGAATGCTCCATTGATTCACAGTCTTCCGATTACCTTACTTAAAAAAACAAAGTTATGAATAAAGATTTGTTGAAAGTGTCTATCAGGCAGAATGCAATCTATTTGCCTTTGATAGAAGGAGAGAAAAAGCAGGAAGAGTTGACTTCGACTACCATTGCATTGGTAGCCCAACTCCGTAAAGTAGGATATAGCTTGTCCGAAGAACTGCTGCATGCTGTTAATCAGTTATATCCGGCTCAACAGATGATGATTCTTCAGGTGATGAAAGAAGCATTGGGTGTGACGCTAAACTGGGCTCCATTGGTGAAAGGGTGGGATGTACCTACCGGAGAAACGCGTTTGGATCATCTGGTTACATGGATCGCTAACCTGTTTAATACCCCCAAAGGCGTTAAACTACCTTGCGGACACGTGATCCCTGATAATACATTCCCTATGGAACGATACAATGGTTGTCCGTTCTGCGGAACTCCGTTCCAAACGGCTACTACGGAATACTTCGGACAGGGAAGTAAACTGAAAGTGCTGGAACTTTGGCAGGACAAGGAGCTGAATGCTTTTTTCTGTGACTTGCTTGAATCGCGTACAGCTCTTGATGCCACACAAGCAGATAGCTTGAAAATAATGCTTGGCGAACTTCCGTTGCCGGCAGTCGGAATCAAAATGAAGGAGACATTGATGTTGGTGATAGATACATTGGTGGAGCAGGATAGAGCGCAGGAAGCGCAAATCTATTTCTCTACTCCGAATGATATATTGCGTTATCTGTGGTATAAGAAAACCGGATTCCTGCAAATCATAGAGCCTAAGACTATTATCCGTAAAACAGGTAGAAACAACACACATATATGTGGAGTTTTGGATAAAAGTCGTTCGGCAGCCCAAGCGAAGCGTGAGGAGTTGAAGTTGAAATATACGCGTCGTGAATGTAAAATGGTAGCTCTTTGGTTGAACAACCTGACAATGGCTCCGGAGAAGGCTTGCGAAATCATGCATCCGAAAAGAGAGATGTGGGTACGTATGATACGTGCGTTGCGTCTGGCGGAATATGCCCGTAAGCCGGAATTCGGAAATTTGAAGGAATTGATGGATATATTCTACCGCGAGGTATATACCGTTTGGCAGGGAGAAGTGGAGCGCAACCGTTTGAAGGCGGATGCGGAACAGACATTTGCTTTGTTAAAGCAGCGACCGGGTATGTTTGCACGTTCTTTATTTGCGAATATGCTTTGGTTCGGAGCGGAAGAGACGTTGGCTGCATTTAAAGAAGTGGTTCATTTGTTGCCGGCACGTTTGGTCGTTACTTTGGGTATGTATGCGGAGAGCTACTTTGAACCGGGACGTAAGAGAATGGTGAAACCTTTAGGGGGGAATGCTCTTTTGATAGAACCACACTATTTGGTGGGGCTGTATATGGAGGATCAGCTAAAAGCGATGGTGAAGGATGTACAGGATTTGTGTAAGGAAGTCGTAGCTGCCCGTTTCGCCGGTGTAGCTGCCGGAAGTGAAAACAAAAGTATGTATATTGACCCTATGTTGTTCCATATCCCGTTGTCTATCGGCGATCGTAGCGAAACAATTCAGGATACTTCTTGTGCTTTGCAGGGAACACGTTTTCCGGTAGAGGGGGATAAAGTGCGGTTGTTTATGCAGTGGGGAAAAGGGCTTCCGGCACAGCATCTTGATATGGACTTGAGTTGTCATATTGCTTTGCCTTCCACAACAGAAGTT
>OLVZ01001831.1_pt1 | contig 17075 bp, 14 predicted proteins | sample 1673341 | NCBI WGS metagenome assembly OLVZ01 (sample SAMEA3178944, study PRJEB25190) | human gut metagenome | biome: human gut; feature: human-associated habitat; material: faeces | place: Austria | collected 2013 | reverse complement strand
CTTCTTCTGACCTTCAGCAGATCCGAAAGGCTGTGAATTTTCTGATGCCCATGTGTCAGGCAAATCGGCAGACGCAGCGGGAGCTTATGGGTGTCAATGCAAGGACAACGGCGCTTCTGAACGGCTCACGGTAATCGTGGATAATGCAAAAGGCACGACGCTTGGTCGTGCCTTCGCTATATGTTTTTGTATTTGCTTAATTCAGCAGATGCGGCTTTCCGGTGCTCTTTTTTGAAGCGGACTTCGTGGTAAGGACTTTGCTTGCCCATGCGAAGAAGTACGGCACGGAATCGAACAGGTAGCTGGACTTCATCAGCTCGTCCAGCAGTTCTTCCATCGTAAACGGCTGATAGCCATAGGGATTCAACTCATCGATGTAATCGTCCAATTCGTCGTGTGCTGCTGCCCGCAGGAATTTCTTCGTAATGTCATTTCATTCATTTGCGTCTGAAACGCAGTATCATTCCAGTGTTCTTTCGCAGCAGCAAAGTTTTCTACAAGCTGCTGTGCGCTGATCCCGACCGTCGCCGGTTTTGCGGTTTCCTCGAAGCCGTCTTCGGAGAGTTCGAACCAGCAGTGGTCTTCTTCTGGGTCATACCTGTCGAATCTCTGCTCCGGCAGACCAACCTGCGTCGGGATGAAGTATTCGCCCAAATCGCAGCAATCCATGATCTGCGCGATCTGCTCTGGCGTGAACGTTCCGGTGACGACGCATTCATTTTCCACCTTGTAATTGGATGCGTCGCGGTAGAGATAGCGGATCTGTGTATTCATATGCGCCTCCTGCTGCGGTTCAATGTGCAGGCCTTTGAGGACAGCACGCGGCAAGTGCTCATTTCGTACAACAAATCCGCGGCTGCACGCCGCGCCGCTGTGTGCATCCAGAAATATCTGTCCGACTGCTTCATAGTCAATGTTTTTGCAGAGCTGTTTTAATGTCGGCGCAACACCGCAGTCCATCAGATACTTTCCGATGGACTGCGCGCTGCTGCATCCCGGCAGAATAACGTAATCGTCCAGATGCTCCGTCAACTGCAAAATGTCCTTTGTGCCGGAGATCTTGTTTGCATCCAGCATCCCTGCAAATTTGTCGCAGTCGACTTCCGACATATGCTCCAGCCGTTCGGCAAGCTGATTGATGCGCTCCAGCTCACCCTCCGCGGCAAGATCTATGCCGCGCAAATGTTGCCCCAAATTCATGACCTCGCTTGCCGCGCCCTGAATCGTGACCGTTCTGGATATGGATCTCAGCTTTTCCATCGTTGCAGTCACGTCTTCTTTTTCTGCCGGGGTCGTCACAGGGAAAGAGAGCAGCACCTGCTTTCCAGTTTCGCCCTGCCTTAAAAACAGCGTCACCATGCCATGCCCTCCATTTTTGCTTCCTGTTCCTGCTGGTGGCTCTCTGCCGTGTTTCCCTGCATCAATTCTTCCAGCGTCAATGTACCGTGGTAGGAAACATAGCCGTAATCGGTGAATACGCCGTCCTCCTGCAAGATCCGCTTGATGCCGTATTCTTCGTAGTTATAAAACTCGGCCAGATTCTCGTCATATTCATAACGACCGGACTGCTGGATCATGTATTGGCCGTATTCCTCCGGGGTATGGACGTCCGGCGCAAAATCAAACTGATCCAGATTTTCGGCCAGCTGGCGGACGCTTTCGATGCCCTCCGGCTTCGCCAGATGGCAGACCGCGCCGAGCTTGGCGAAGTCATGTTCCTGAAAACCGGTGCACACCTGTGACAGTTCATTCAACTGGTAGTAGCAGCCGATCCTGATATCCAATGCGCGCACGACCTCGTCCGGAAACCGGCTGTCAGAAAACTGAACTTCCACTTTACCGAGGGCAGGAATTCCGACGCGGAGCAGCGCACGTTCTGCCTTGAGCGGATCTGTCGGAAACTGTATCCAATCATGATGCCTTACATCTTTATCGTTTTCCGGCACGATCTCCAATTCCATGACGCAGTTTTCGTTCATCCAGCTCTGCGGCAGATGCTTGCCGTCATAGGTTCGTTCCAGCTTCATGGTGTTGTCATACACAACACCATACGGCGTTATATGCCCCTGCTGTTCGGACATCAGCAGCCGCGCTGTTTCCGTGCCATCCAGATTGTCCAGTTCTTCCGGATTACTGGCACCATGAACGGTCAGGTAATGCCGCTTGCCGACCTTATCCAGATCATTGAAATCCGAAATGACCGTCACCTCTCTGGAACGGAGGGCGAGATCAATCATTTCACCCGCCGAGGATATGTCGAAGCGTTCCGCTGCCGCATTGAATTGCAGCAATTCATACCGGTCGAAGCTCTCCAACTGCTTTCCAAGCCAGTCCAACTCGTCCACACTCACCATCCGGCCTTGTCGTACAGGCCGTAGCCGGGCATGGCCTGCTCGCCCCAAATCATCCGGCCGTGGTCGGGGCGGATGACCCCGTCAAAGCCGGTTTCGTACAAAGCTTTTACAATGGCGAACATATCAAAGGAGCCGTCGCTGGAAAGGTGGGCGCTCTCCTCAAACTGGCCGGGGGCGGTGTGCTCCATGTTGCGCACGTGGGCGAAGAAGATGCTGCCCTCCAGCATGTGGATGATCCCCGGCAAATCGGCGTGGGGGTTGGTGCCCAAAGAGCCGGTGCACAGCGTGACGCCGTTGCAGGGGGAGGGGGACATATCCACCATGCGGCGCAGGGCCTCCCCGCTGGTGATGATGCGGGGCAGGCCAAAGACGCTCCAGCCCGGGTCGTCGGGGTGGATGGCCATCTTTACCTCGTACTTTTCGCAGGTGGGCAAAATGGCGTCCAGGAAATACTTCAAGTTGGCCCACAGGGCTTCCTCGTCCACGGACTTGTACACCTGGAACAGCTCTTGGATGTGGGCCAGGCGCTCGGGCTCCCACCCGGGGAGCAGGTGCCCCTGGGAGCCGGCCTCCATGGAGGCGAACAGCTTTTCCGGGTCCATCTTGTCAATCTCCCGCTGGTCGTAGGCCAGCACCGTGGAGCCGTCCTTGCGGGGCTTGGCCAGCTGGGTGCGGGTCCAGTCGAACACGGGCATAAAGTTGTAGCAAATCAGGTGGATGCCGCACTCGCCCAAGGTGCGGATGGTCTGGATGTAGTTTTCTATGTACTGGTCCCGGCCGGGCAGCCCGGCCTTGATGGCGTCGTGGACATTGACGCTTTCAATGCCCAGCACCTCCAGGCCGGCGTCCTCCACCGAGCGCTGTAGGGCCAGCACCTGGTCCTTGTCCCAGTTTTCCCCAGGCATGGCCCCGTACAGGGTGGTGATGACGCCCCGCACCCCGGGCACCTGGCGAATCTTTTCCAAGGAGACGGTGTCGTACCCCTCCCCAAACCAGCGTAAACCCATTTTCATTTCTGCGGTCCCTCCATTTCTTTTTGCCACAGGGACGGGGAAAACCCCACCCCGGGCAGAGAGGCTTTTTAAGATGCGGCAACACAGCGCGCCGCTTGGCGGGCAGCCCAAAGGTTGTCCCTTTCGCTTATACCAGGATACTAAAAATTGGTGGGAAAATCTCGCCTATTTTCGTTCTGCTCGGGAGAAATTCAACTTATTTTGTCCTCACCCGGCCGCTGGCTCTTTCTCCACTCTGTGGGGGAGAGCCCGGCAATCTGCCGGAACACCCGCTCGAAGTGGGTCAGGCTCTCGTAGCCCAGCTCCAGGCTCACCTGGGTGATGCTGCCCTCCCGCAGCAGCAGCTCCTTGGCCCGCTCCACCTTCAGGTGGTTGAGGTAGGTGACAAAGGAAAGCCCGGTGCAGGACTTAAAGCTGCGGCTGAGGTAGGCGGGGGTGACGAAGAACGCCCGGGCCACGTCCTCCAGGCGCAGGCGCTCCTCCCGGTGGTTTTTCAGGTAGGCCAGCACGCTGGCTATCCGGTCGTACTTGGGGCCCATGGTGGGGGCGGCTTCCTGGGGCAGGGCGCCCCCCGCCCGGGACCAGGCCTCCAGCAGCAGCACCAGCTGGCCGAAGACAAACCGGGCGTACAGCTCCTGGCCGGCGCGGCTGCCCTGCTCCAGCTCGTAGAGCAGCTCCAGGGCCTTGCGCCGCTGGAAAACGTCCAGGCGCATCACCTGAAAGGGCCCGGCGAACAGAGCCAGCAGCTCCCCGGCCCGCTCTTGGAGCACCCCCCGCAGGTACTCCTCCCGGAAGTAGAGCACCGCCCGGGTGCCGGTGTCCTGCTGCCCCTGGAAGGTCTTGTGCTTGGCGTGAGTGATATATGCCCCTGGAAGGACTGGTGCAGGTCGAACTTGGGAATCCACAGCACGCTGCCGGGCTCCAGGTGGTGGAACCTGCCGCCGGAGAGCAAATTCCTGTCCCCGGAGATTTGGAAGTACACCTCAAAACAATCGTGATAGTGGGTGTTGTCCATGTTGAAGGAGGGGCCAAAGCCCCGGCACTCCACGTCCACCTCCCTGTCCCGCAGCTCCCGCTGGAAGCCTGTGCGCTCCATCGCTCACGCCCCCTTTCAGCCCGCGGCCAGGTGGGCCCGGCGGTATTGGCCGGGGGTCTGGCCCTTGTAGCGGCGGAACATCCGGCTGAAATAGCTCACGTCCCCAAAGCCGCACTCCAGGGCGATGTCCGTAATGCTCCCCTGGGTGGTGCACAGCAGCTCGGCGGCGCACTCCACCCGGTAGTAGTTTAAGTAGTTGATGGGCGTGCGCCCGGTGATTTGCCGGAACACCCGGCAGAAGTACTTGGGCTCCAGGGCGGCCTCGGCGGCCAAGTCCTCCAAGGTGAGGGGCTGGCCGTAGCTGGAGCGGATGCGCCGCAGCACGTTTTTCACCGCCTGGGCCCGGCGGATGTCCCGGGGCGGGCCTGGCTCCGCCGCCCCCAGCAGACGCTGGCCCAGCAGCTCCCCCCACAGCTGCCACAGCAAGCCCATGGTGGTCAGCTCGTAGCCGGGGCGCTCTGTCTCCATGGCCTGGAACAGCTGGCTGACAATGGCCGCCGCCTGGGTGCCCGCGGGGAATTTCCCCTCCAGCCGGGCTTCCCCCTCGGTGAGCAGGGCCACCCGCTGGCCACAGGTGGTGGTGCCCGCCAGAAAGCGCTCCAAATCGAAGACAAGGCACTCGTAGATGCAGCCCTCGGGGGTGCCCCCGTGGATGGCGCCGTCGGCAATGAGCATGCAGTCCCCCGGGGCCAGCTCGAAGGCCTCCCCCTCCACCGAAAGGCGCAGCACCCCTTGGAGCACCAGAATCAGCTCGTGCTCCATGTGCCAGTGGAAGGGCATCTCATACCGGGGGTGGGAGGGGTCTACATAATACAGCTCTATGGGGAAGTCGAAGGTGCCCCGTGGGGCGTGCTCGTGGGTGGCCAGGTAGCGCATGGAAAAAGCCTCCAAAAAAAGTGAAAATCGTCCTACTATTTTTGATTATACCCCAAGACAGGGATTCTTTCAATCCGATATAATGCAAGTAATGGTAACTGACGAAAGGAGTGTCCCCCCATGGATACTGCGCGTATCAACGAGTTGAAAGACCAGATTTGCGATGTGTGCCACAAGATGTGGCAGCTGGGTTGGGTGGCCGCCAATGACGGCAACGTCTCTGCCCGGCTGGGCGACGGCACCTTCCTGTGCACCCCCACCGGCATGAGCAAGAGCTTTATCACCCCGGAAAAGCTGCTGCGGGTGGATAAAGACCTGAAGGTCCTGGAGGGCCAGGAGGGCCTGCGCCCCTCCAGCGAGATGAAGATGCACCTGCGCTGCTACGAAAAGCGCCCCGACGTGATGTGCGTGGTCCACGCCCATCCCCCCGGCGCCACCGGCTTTGCCGTGGCCCACAAGGCCATGGATATGTACAACATGATTGAGGATGTCACCGTCATCGGCAGCGTGCCCCTGACCCCCTACGGCACCCCCAGCACCACCGAGGTGCCCGACGCCATCGAGCCCTATCTGGAGGAGCACGACGTGATGCTGCTGGAAAACCACGGCGCCCTGGCGGTGGGCAGCGATGTCATCACCGCCTTCTACCGCATGGAGAGCCTGGAGCTGTGGGCGAAAATCACCATCAACGCCGTGATTTTAGGCGGCAGCCACGACATCAGCCGGGAGAACATCCAAAAACTCATCGACCTGCGGGGCTTTTATCGGGTGACCGGCCGTCACCCCGGCTACAAAAAATTTGACAACGGATTGGGGTGAGACCATGCTGAAAGGTATCCCCGCCATCCTCTCCCCAGAGTTGTTAAAGGTGCTGGCGGAGATGGGCCATGGCGATGAAATCGTGCTGGCCGATGGGAACTTCCCCGCGGAGAGCATGGGCCAAAACGCGGTGGTCATCCGCGCCGACGGCCACACCGTGCCGGAGATTCTGGACGCGGTGCTCCAGCTTATCCCCCTGGACCAGTACGTCTCCCAGCCCGCCGCTTTGATGGAAGTGGTCCCCGGCGACGACGTGCGGCCCACCATCTGGGAGGAGTACCGCGCCCTGCTGGCAAAGCACGGGGAGGACCCCCAGGCCGTGGAGATGATGGAGCGCTTCGTCTTTTACGAGCGGGCCAAAAAGGCCTACGCCATTGTGGCCACCGGCGAGACAGCCATCTACGCCAACGTCCTGCTGAAAAAGGGAGTGGTCCAATGAGCCGCGTCCTGGCCTTTGACTTTGGCGCCTCCAGCGGCCGGGCCATTTTAGGCGCCTACGAAAACGGGGAGCTCTCCTACCGGGAGGTCCACCGCTTTGAGAACAACCCCCGGGACAAGGACGGCCATTTCCGCTGGGACTTTGAGGACCTGCTGGCAAACGTCCGCCTGGGCGCCCAAAAGGCCGGCCCGGTGGACAGCCTGGCCTTTGACACCTGGGGCGTGGACTTTGGCCTGCTGGACGCCCAGGGCCGCCTGCTGGAGGACCCTGTCCACTACCGGGACCAGCGCACCGCCGGCCTGGTGGAGGAGGCCTTCCAGTCCCTGCCCGCCGGGGCACTCTACGGGGCCACCGGCACCCAGATTTTAAACATCAACAGCCTGTACCAGCTGCTGGCCCTGCAGCGGCAGGAGCCCCAGCTGTGGGAAAAGGCCCACCGGCTGCTGTTTATGCCCGATTTGTTCGCCTGGGCCCTGTGCGGCGCCCAGGCCTGTGAAACCACCATCGCCTCCACCAGCCAGCTGCTGGACCCCCGCTCCCAAAGCTGGAGCCAGCAGGTGCTCTCCGCCTTCCACATCCCCCAGGAGCTGTTCGCGCCCCTGGTGAAAAGCGGCACCGTGGTAGGGGAGTACCAGGGGGCCAAGGTCATCGCCGCCGCGGGCCACGACACCCAGTGCGCCGTGGCAGCTTTGCCCGCCCCGGAGAAGGACGCCGCGTTCCTCTCCTGCGGCACCTGGAGCCTGCTGGGCTGCGAGCTGGAGGAGCCCGTCCTCACGGAACAGAGCCGGGTGCTGGGCCTCTCCAACGAGATTGGCGCCAACGGGAAGGTGAACTACTTAAAGAACATCATCGGCCTGTGGCTCATCCAGGAGAGCCGCCGCCAGTGGCGCCGGGAGGGGCAGGAGTACTCCTACGCCGACTTGGAGCGCCTGGCCCTGGAGGCCCAGCCCCTGCGCAGCTTCATCGACCCGGACGCGCCGGAGTTCGCCCCTCCCGGGGACATCCCCGGCCGGGTGCGGGACTTCTGCCGCCGCACGGGCCAGCCCGTCCCCGAGACGGTGGGCCAGGTGATGCGCTGCATCTACGAGAGCCTGGCGTTGAAATACCGCTTTGCCCTGGGCCAGCTGACCCAGGCCACCGGCAAGAAGTTCTCCGCCCTCCACGTGCTGGGAGGCGGCACCAAGGACGGCCTGCTCTGCCGCATGACCGCCGCCTGCACCGGCATCCCCGTGATAGCCGGGCCTGTGGAGGCCACCGCCCTGGGGAACATCCTCATCCAGCTGAAGGCCCTGGGCCAGCTGGAGAGCATCGCCCAAGGCCGGGAGCTCATCGCCCGCACCGAAAAGGTCACCCGCTATGAGCCCCAGGATTCTGCAAGCTGGGAAGAAAGCTATCAAGCCTATGAAACTATGTTGCGTCATGCAACTGCCTAAAACTTTTGAAGGAGGAATTTCTCATGTTGTATCCAAAGATTGGCATCCGCCCCACCATTGACGGCCGCTGGGGCGGCGTCCGCGAGAGCCTGGAGGAGCAGACCATGGCCATGGCCCGCAACGCCAAGGCCCTGATCGAGGAGAACCTGCGCTATCCCGACGGCACCCCCGTGCAGTGCGTCATCGCGGACTCCACCATTGGCGGCGGCGCCGAGGCCGCTGCCTGCGCCGACAAGTTCTCCACCCAGAATGTGGTGGCAACTCTCACCGTCACCCGCTGCTGGTGCTACGGCAGCGAGACCTTCGACATGGACCCTCTGACCATCAAGGCCGTGTGGGGCTTTAACGGCACCGAGCGCCCCGGCGCTGTGTACCTGGCCGCCGTCATGGCTGCCCACGCCCAAAAGGGCCTGCCCGCCTTCTCCATCTACGGGCACGACGTTCAGGAGGCCACCGACACCTCCGTGCCCCCCGACGCCGCCGAGAAAATCCTGCGCTTCGCCAAGTGCGCCGTGGCTGTGGGCTGGATGAAGAACAAGTCCTACGTCAACGTGGGCGGCGTGGCCATGGGCATCGCGGGCAGCTACTGCAACGCCGGCATGTTCCAGAAGTACCTGGGCATCCGCCCCGAGTGGGTGGACATGACCGAGGTCGCCCGGCGCATCACTTTGGAAATCTACGACCACGAGGAATATGAGAAGGCCATCGCCTGGGTGAAGGCCAACTGCCACGAGGGCCTGGACATCAACGCCGGCAAGGACCTGCCGGAGATCATCCGCAAGTCCAAGGTGGTGCCCCCTGATAAGGATTGGGAGTTCATCACCAAGATGACCCTGGTCATCCGGGACATCCTCTACGGCAACCCCAAGCTGGACGAGATGGGCTGGCACGAGGAGGCCCTGGGCAAGAACGCTGTGGCAGGCGGCTTCCAGGGGCAGCGTAACTGGACCGACTGGCTGCCCAACGGCGACTTTACCGAGGCGTTCATGGCCTCTACCTTCGACTGGAACGGCCCCAAGCAGCCCACCCCCTTCGCCACGGAGAACGACACCCTCAACGGCGTCTCCATGCTGCTGGGCACCTTGGTCTCCGGCACGGCCCCCTGCTTCCACGACGTGCGCACCTACTGGAGCCCCGAGGCCTGTGAGCGCGTCACTGGCTACAAGCCCGAGGGTGTGGCCGCCAATGGCTTTATCCACCTGATTAACTCCGGCGCCACCGCCCTGGATGGCAACGGCGCTGCCACCAACGAGAAGGGCGAGCACGTGATGAAGCCCTTCTGGGATATGACCGAGCAAGACATGCATGCCTGCCTGGAGGCCACCGACTGGCGCCGGGCCAACTACGAGTACTTCCGGGGCGGCGGCTTCTCCAGCCACTTCCGCTGCACCGCCGAGATGCCTGTGACCATGCTCCGTATGAACATTGTGGAAGGCGTGGGCCCTGTGCTGCAAATCGCCGAGGGGTGGACCGCCAACCTGCCTGATGGCATCCACACCCCCATCGACCAGCGCACCGACCCCACCTGGCCCACCACCTGGTTTGTGCCCCGCACCACCGGCGAGGGGGCTTTCCGGGACGTGTACAGCGTTATGGCCAACTGGGGCGCCAACCACGGCGTGACGGTCTACGGCCATGTGGGCGCCGACCTGATTACCTTGGCCTCCATGCTGCGCATTCCCGTGACCCTGCACAACGTGCCTCAGGAAAAGGTGTACCGCCCCCATGCCTGGGCCGCCTTTGGCACCAAGGACACCGAGGCCGCTGACTTTGCCGCCTGCAAGCATTACGGGCCCCTGTATCGATAACAACAGAACTCCTTTCTAAAAGCGGCTGCCGCCACTCCACGCGGCAGCCGCTTTTGCGCACCCTGCAAGGCGTCATGGTACCATCACCGCTATTTGGATTAAGAACAATCTGACTGGTGAGACCTATCATGCGGATGTGACCACCACCGAGGATGACCTGCTGGTGAAGGTTCCCTTCATGACCACTGATGTCCGGGATTGGACCATCTTCGTCACTCCTTCCAGCCATACTTATGTAACCTATAGCAGCAATAAACAGCTGGTAAACGGTGAAACTAAGTTGAGCGATATTAAAAATAGCCTGGAACCCATCGATGCCGATGGTATCTGGGAGCTCACTGTCACCGCCAACAACAAGAACAATGCCAAAATCAAGAAGAACTACACCCTGACCATTGACCTGGAATCCCCCAAGGACGGCAAGACTTTGGCCGACCTGGACTTCAGCGCCACGGCTCAGCCTTCTGACAAGCTGATTGCTCTCAAGAGCGTGAAGGACGTTAACACCTTTGACGCCCAGATTGACACGCACACCAATGGTTCCACCAATGTGACCAACCTGAACCTGGAAGTGCCCGTCAGCCTGACTGACAAGAACGACCTGGGTCTGGTGTATCATAACATGGTGACCAACTTTGCTACCAAGGATGGCGGCGTGGCTTACATCGTTGTGCCTACGGAATATGAAGGCATGAAGGTTAAGCGGCTGGAGGCTATCAATCCTGCTGATTTTTCTACTTTGGATTCGGATGACTATGCCGTTAGCTCTTTGACTGACAATACGCAGATTGTTGTTCTGAACGAGAAGTACGCTCGCTATATCGAGAACGAAGAGCAGAAGGAACAGAATCCTAATTGGATTTATAACATTGAAGCCGATGAACTGAAGGACAATGGCACCGTGTATCAGGTGAACATCAATGTCAAGTCCGGCGACAACAAGAGCCGCTTGCTGACCTTCAAGGTGGGCAACACCACTCTGACTGTCGACGAGGCTAATGGCGTGATTAGTGGCGAGCTTCCCTTCAGCGCTACGGTTGAAACCGCTGCTGATGTGTACACTAACGCCACCTTCGTTGAGTTCACTACCAGTCCCTATGCTCAGTTGTTTGATACTTTCACCAGCACAAACTCTCCCAACGGTGTGAAGTACTTCTCCAATGGCGACATTGAGGGCGATACTTTGGTTGATGCAATCGATGACAACGATAATGCTAGGGTTTATGCTTCTAAAGATAATTATGCTGGTCTGAACAATTATAAGCTCGCTTTTGTGCGCAACTCTGACCATACTGTAACTGTTTACCGTGTTGGCGATGATGACAGGAGAGCAGATGGTGTGATTACTAATCAGGCGCTTGTTGTCCGTGCTGAAAATCGCCTGGATGGTGGTTCTTCCGCTACTACCTACGAGTTCGACCTGACCTGGACTGCTCCCTGCGAAGAGGCCGACATTGAGACCTTTACCCTGGGCGGTTACACTGGCGTTATCAACAACGACGCCGACAACGGCCGCACCATCACCGTGACCGTGCCCTACGACACCGACGTGACCGGCTTGGTGGCTGAGTTCACCGCTTCTTCCGGCGCTACCGTGAAGCTGGGCTCCACCGATGGTTTGGACTTCGTCAGCGGTGTGACTTCCGCTAACTACTCCAACCCCGTGCAGCTGTGGATTACCTCTGAGGACCGCGACACCACCCGGATGTACACCGTGACCGTTGAGGAAGGCATTTCCTTCTCCGACGTGAACCCCGGCGACTGGTTCTATGACAACGTCATGGATGCCGCTGAGAATGGTTACATTTCCGGTATGGGCGACGGCACCTTCAATCCCACCGGCGCTACCACTCGTGCCCAGTTCGCTAGCATGATTGCCAATGCTATGGGCTATGAGGCTAACCCCGACGCGAAGTCCGCTTTCCCCGACGTTGCCGACGATTTCTGGGGCAAGGCTGCTATCAACTTCTGCGTCCAGAACGGCATCCTGACCGGCTACGAGGACGGCTCCTTCCAGCCCAACAAGGCCATTACCCGTCAGGAGGCTGCTTCCATCCTGCGCAACGCCTTTGAGCTGACCGAGACCACCAGTGAGCTGTTCCCCGATGACTCCGCCATTGCTGGCTGGGCCAAGGAGAGCGTGTACCTGGTGAAGGCCTCCGGCTTGATGAAGGGCGATGCCGGCACTGGCAACTTCCGTCCCACTTCTACGATTACAAGAGCTGAAGCCGCTTCCATCCTGATGAATGCGAAGTACGCTGGTGTTATCGACTGAGGTTTCAACTCTACTTAATTTTATGATTACCCCATAGGATGAGGGCGCTGCCACAAGGCGGCGCCCTTGTTCTATTGTGTGGGTACACCACTCGTTCATCCTGCTCCAAAGTAAACTATGTCCTGTGGTTGGGAAAAAGTTCTTATAGGGCCTAAAAGTGTAAAACACAAGTTGAAAACCCAAGGACTATCTGTCCACGGAAAATACTGTGGCCAGTGCCAAGATGAATACCCATAAAAAAACTAGAAGGGGCACCTAAGCAAAAAACTTAGGTGCCCCTTTTATGTTTAGAAATATTCGATTGGTTTCCGTTAGATTTTCATACTGACAAGACAAAAGGGACAGCTTTCGCTGTCCCTTCTGCCTATGGGGTAATCATAAAAATTAAGTAGAGTTGAAACCTTATTTAATCAAACCAGCGCGGTTCGCATTCATGAGAATGGAAGCGGCTTCGCATCTCTTAATCGTATCGGTGGGACGGAAGTTACCAGTGTCCTTATCGCCGTTCATCAGGCCGGAAGCCTTAGCAGCGTAAACGTGGTCGGAAGCCCAATTGGCGATCTTGCCATCGTCGGGGAACTGCTCATCGGAAATACCGTACTTCTCAGCCAGATCGAAAGCGTTGTTCAGGATAGCAGCAGCCTCCTGGCGGGTGATGGTCTGGTTGGGCTTGAAGGTGCCATCATCATAGCCTTCGATAATGCCGTTCTGAGCGCAGAAGTTGATTGCAGCCTTGGCCCAGAAATCGTTGGCAACGTCGGGGAACATGGTGTCGGAATCGCTGGGCTCGGACTCATAGCCCATTGCCTTGGCGATCATGCTGGCAAACTCGGCACGAGTGGTGGAGCCGTTGGGCTTGAAGGTGCCATCGGGATAACCGGACACATAGCCGTTGTTAGCAGCATCCATCACGTTGTCGTAGAACCAGTCGCCAGAGTTCACATCGCTGAAGGACAGGCCCTCGTCCACAGTCACGGTGTACTCCACAGTGTTCTTGGTGGACTCAGAAGTCACATACAGCTTCACGGGATTGGTGTAGTTCACAGAAGTGGAACCGCTGATCATACCCACACCGCCCACAGGGTCGTTCACCTTAATGGTGGCGCCGATGGAGGTGGTGAAGGTGGCAACCATGTTGGTCAGGTCGGTGCCGTAGGGCACATTCAGGGTGATGTTGCGGCCGTCGATGACGCCAGTGTAGTTGCCAATGGAGAAGGTCTTAATTTCGGCCTCGTTGGAAGCCTCTTTCCAGGTCAGCTGGAAGGTGTAGGTGGTCTTGGAATAGTTGGTCTGGTTATCCAGACGGTTTTCCGCCTTTACAACAACCTGATTCTTATTCAAGGCCGCAGTAGAACCCTTTTGCTGAACATTGCCGTTAGGAGCAAGAGTATCATCGGAAGCAAAATAGACAGTTACAGAATGCTGAGCATTATTTTCACGGACAAACAGGAACTCACGATTGTTATAGGTGCCCACATCAACGCCAGTGGGTGTACCATTTTCTTCGGCTTCGCCATCGCCATCCCAGTCGCCGTTGGAGAAGAAGCTGACATTGTTGGTGCCATTATCAGTCAGCACAGCGTAATCGCTGATGTCAAACTCAGCAAAGGTAGCCTCGGTATAAGCATCCTTATTATCGGTGGTGTAGCTCCAAGGCAGTTCACCAGTAATGGTGTTTGTGGTATTGTCTACGGTCAGGGTGACATCGCCAACCTTAAAGGTCTTCAGCTCAGCCTCGGTGTTAGCAGTGTCCTTCTCGATTTTCACAGTGTACAGGGTACCGTAGTCGGACACTTTTTTATTGGAACCGGCGGGATAATTGAAATTGGGGTCAATTTCGTCAAAAGTGCCGTCCTTGGCATAATTATCATCCTGATACTTCAGAGCGTAACGAGCAACTTCCTCAGGCAGAACCAGAATCTGGTCATCGCTTTTCAGCTGATCGCCGGTGAGAGGAGCGGTGTCATCATCATCGTTGGTAGTAGCGGTCAACAGGAAATAATTGTTGCCTTCTTTCAGGAACGCTACGCCACCGTTAACAGTGGTAAAATCAACAACAGTGTTCTGGTAAGAGATACCCAGGTCGTTCTTGCCATACAAGCTGGGAGCGATTTTCATGTTGACTTCGCCAACCATGTTCTGGCCATTGGTCTTCTCGCTCACATAGGCACGGAACTTGTTTTCGTCGGTAATGGCACGATAAAGAGCCTTATCGTTGTTGTTGTTAGTAGGCTGTGCAGTGATGTACAGGTTCTCCAGGGTCTTGCCAGTTTGAGGACCAGTCAGGACAATCTTCAAGTCATAGGTGCCCTTAACATCCTCGTCATTCTTAGAAACGGCCTGCACGGCATTTTCAATGGTCAGACCCGTAGTGGGAATGTTGCCACCCAGACCCTTAATGACACTGGCAGTGTAGTTGCCGTTAATCCAGTCGAACCACTTATTGTCCGTGGTGTAGGCCTGCGCCTTGGCACCGCTGGAAGGAGTGATGTAGGGCTTCCAGTTAGCCAGGTTGATGGTCATGTAGGGAACTTCCACCGTGATGGTGTTATTCTCGATGGAGGTAGCCTCGATGCGAGTGGTGCCGTTCACCAGCCAGAAGCCAGTGATGGAAGCGCTGCTCACATAGGGAGCCACAGTAGCGGAAATGTTGTACTGATACCGGTCGCCATCCTCAGCGGTGACGGTCAGAATCTTTTTGGTGGACAGGTCAACACCAGTCAAGCTACCAGTAAAGCTCCAGGTCTTGGTGCCGTCGGCATTAGAGGTAGAAGTCATGGTCTTGCCGTTGAGCTCCACTTTCTTCACAGTGCCGGCGGTGGTGATTTCCACTGTAGTTTTGGTGGGATCGGTGGGAACTTCCTTACCGGAACCATCAACCCAGTTGGCGGGCAGCTCCACAGTGATATCCTTCTCGCCAACCTCGGCCCACGTGCGGTTTACCAGAACGCTGTTGATCACAGTGTTGGCATCCAGCTCCAGGGCAACCTTCAAGTTGTAGTGCTGGGTAGCACCGTCTTTCTTAGCTTCATTGGACAGACGCTTTACAGTGATGTAGCTGTTATCAGCAATCTTCTCGTTGCCCAGCTCGCCCAGGTCGGTAAACACAACCTTCTTGGAGCCGTCGGAAGCCACAGCGGTGGTCTTGCCGCTGATGGTAACATTCACATCGGCGTTCACGTTGCCAGCGGACACGTAAGAAACAGCCAGCTCGGGGTTTTCAGTCTTGTCGCCATAGGGCAGCTCGCGGACAGCTTCCACAGGCAGATACACGGTGATGGTGTCGTCGATGTCATCCATGTTGGCATCGGAGAACACGCCGGTGTACTCTTCGCCGTTCAGGCCGGTGATGGTGAAGGTGTCCAGAGCATCGCGGTACTCATCCACAACCACAGTGAACTTGCTCACGCGGCCGGAAGCAGCCTTGACCTCAAAGCTATCGCCATCGTTGGCGTTGACGGTCGTGCCATTGATAGTGGCGTTGTTAGCGGTTGTCACAGAAATGGTGGCCTGCATAGCCTTCTGGTCAGCAGTGCCGTCGTCGCCATTGTGACGGGCCAGAACCACATGCACTTCCTTGGCAACGTTGTCAAAGGTAGCGCTGTACACGCCGGTGCGAGGCGTGACGCTGGCCAGGTCGGTGAGGTTGTTGGGCACCACGGGGTTCAGCTTCATGGTGTAGGTGGCAACCTCAATCTCGGTCAAATTCTGGGAGATTTCGACCAGCTGGAACTTGATGGAATCGCCCTGCAGGTAGGTGGCATAATCTAACTCCTTACCACCATTGCCGGCGTTCCACTGGGGAATCTCCGTCTTTACCTGGCCGGAGGTCAGAGCGTAAAGCTTGTACTCTCTAGTCAAGTCTTCGTTTGTGCCCACCTTCACGCTGGTAGCAGTAGAGCTCACATCAACAGTGAACTCACTTGCCAGGTTGGTCAGGCTTCCATTTACATAAATGGACTCCAGGCCAAGCTCTGCAGCGGAAGCGCTGAGCGGAATCATTGCGACGACCAGCATGAGCGCCAGAAGCATCGCAAGTGATTTCTTCAGAAACTTGCTTTTCTTCATAATTTCAACCCTCTTAAATTTTAGATTCTCACAGGGCTTTTTCCCCGTGAGTTGAAGTTATCTATATAATAATCTTTGTCTTTGAAAAATGCAAGCCCTTTTTTCAAGTTTTTACGCAAATCCTTGCCGGGACAGCGCAAAGCCAAAAATGGCTACAAATGGCGGTCTTAAGCCATTTCTGGGGATTTTTTCTTGTAACCTTTTGTTACGATTTGGAGAAATCCCCATATTTTCCCTCTACAATGTGGCGCATTTTTGGAAGGTTTGTCCACTGCCTCTTTTGTGGGCTTTTTGTTTTGTGCGCTTCTTTGTAAAATCGTTTCTTTTTTGCGGCAAAGCTTGGAGAAGTTGTCCATATTTCCGGTCAGTGACAAAAAATCCTCCCGCTGGAAAAAAGTTTTCCCCTGCGCCGCGCCTGTTTTCCCGCAAAGTTTTGTCCCTTTACAGGGGAGTCTTGCATCACGGGCACAGGCTTTTGCCTCACTTTCCCCAGAGGGCCCCGCCCAGCTCCTCCACCGCGTTGGTGGAGAGGCACCGGCCGTGCTCCTCGCAATAGGCGTAAAACACCGGGCAGGCTCCTAGGGGCTTGCCGAAGGGCGCCGCCAGCCGCCGGACGCTTTGCCGCTGCCGCAGCGCTGCTGCCGCTTTTAAGTAATAGGCGCCCCGGTACAGGCACAGGGACGCCTCCAGCTTGGGCCAGGCCTGGTACAGGCACGCCACCGCGGCGCACAGGCTGCCCGCCCTTTGGAACTGGAACACAAGGGGCTGCGCCGGCCGTTTCAATCGCACGTGCAGCACCTCGCTTCCTGGGTTTTACTCCATTGTATGGCAAGGGCTTGGCTTTGGTGTTTACACCGGCTCGCCGCGCAGCTGCCGGATGGCCTCCGGGCTTTC
>OLVZ01001825.1_pt1 | contig 17100 bp, 17 predicted proteins | sample 1673341 | NCBI WGS metagenome assembly OLVZ01 (sample SAMEA3178944, study PRJEB25190) | human gut metagenome | biome: human gut; feature: human-associated habitat; material: faeces | place: Austria | collected 2013 | reverse complement strand
ATGAAAAGATAATCAGAAATTTAGTAAGTTTTTGTATTAAAAAAATAGTTTGATAATCCATATAACAAAATTTCTTTAAACGCTATTCCTGTCAAAAGCAAATAATTTATATATCTATTTGTTCGTTCATCATTTGTTCTGGATACCCTTAATTTATACCACTCACGATCTGTATATACAGTAACCATACTTCTTACTATTGATATTCCAAAAATCAACGGCAACATCCACCAACAAAATCTAACAAGAATAATTGATATGGTAATTACACTAATTATCTGTTTAAAAATCTCTATTGTTCCTGTTATAAATGTCAAAATACTTGTTCCATTTTGTGATTGAGCCCTATTTATAATGTTATATGTTTCCGAATTCTCATAATCTTTTAATTCTAATTTTGCAGATTTTTCCAACATTAGCATATTGACATATTGTGAAAATTCCAAATTAAATTTCTCGTTATAAAATGAATATAGCGTTGAAATCAATTCATTTATAATATTAAGTCCAACATAAAATAATATAAGAAAAATTATATGTTCCACTGTATCAATATTTTGTTGTAAAGAATTAATAATTCTTTGAAATACTATAATTGTAATTCCAGGGATTATTCCTTGTATACACGCAATGCATAAATTCACAAACACGAAAAAACAACTACATTTTTGAATCAATTTGCAACTTTTTTTAATAGTAGAGAAAAATTCTTTTACAATACTAATATTTATTTTTTGTGATTCCATTTCTAATCCCTACTTTGTTCAATATCTACATATCTTTTCCTGAATTATACGTTTTTTATGACATAATGTCAACATTATGTTATAATATTTTTATCATTCTATAATTATATATTTTTTACTTATAACAATCTTATTACCATTACGAGAACAACTACTTTCCTCACATCTTCCCCAAACATTTACGATATACCAAAATTGATGTACGATATACTTTTGGAAAATCAAAAATAAAACGAGGAGATTAAATTATGAACAATTTACAAATTAATATTGAAAACTATCTGGAATATTGTAGAACACAAAAACGCTTAGACTCGAAAACCATAAAAGCATATTGTATAGACTTACATCAATTTTCTGAGCAGATTTGGATAACCGAAGCCTCAGAACTTACTGTTCCCCTTTTAGAAACCTATATAGCAAAGTTGCATCAACAATATGCCCCAAAAACTGTAAAACGAAAAATTGCTTCTTTAAAAGCTCTCTTTCACCATCTTGAATACAAAGAAATAATACTTCATAATCCTTTCGCCAAATTACAATTAAGATTTCGCGAACCAATTATACTCCCGAAAACCATTCCTTTGACTACTATTGAAGTATTAATAAACACAATATACGAGCAATATTACAATGCTTCTAGTAACTATAGAAAAAAAGCTTCTCTTCGAGATATTGCTGTTATCGAACTACTTTTCGCAACAGGAATTAGAATATCCGAGCTTTGTACGATACCATACCAAAACATAGATCTTCAAAATAATGTTATTATAATCAACGGGAAAGGTTCAAAAGAACGTCTACTTCATATATGTGATGAACATGTCATTTCTATACTAATCAAATACTATTCTAAATTTGTCACCGCTATTCATTCATGTGGATATTTTTTTGTAAACAATATTGGAAACCGTCTATCTGGTCAATCTGTAAGAAACATGATCAACAGATATTGCCATCTTGCTGGAATTCACCAACATATTACTCCCCATATGTTTCGGCATTCTTTTGCCACATTACTTTTGGAACAGAATGTTGACATTCGTTATATCCAAACTATGTTGGGACACAGTTCAATAAATGTGACTGAAATATATACACATGTGACCATGGCAAAGCAAAAAGATATTCTTAAAACAAAGCATCCTCGTAAAAGCTTAAATATAATAAATCAATTATAGTAGTTTCAACAGTCTTGCAAGTATTCTCTTTCAAGGCTGCTTTTTAGATTCAAATTATCTATATTCAACATTTTGTTCCATTAAAAAATTTATCCTTTTATATTTTTCCACTCATCTGATAGTTCCGTTCCTAGAGGATAATAAGAAATTATCCGTTATATACAAGAAAGGAAAAACGTAAATGGCAATAAAAATATGGGTTGGAAAAAGAGAATCTGATATATTGACATATCAATATTTTGATGTATCAATTACATTTTGGGGAAGCAATACAAATAATAATCATTCTTTTTGCAGTTCCAATAGAGTAAAGGCAAATTATAATAAGAAATTTACAGAGTTTGTGAAAGACTTGCTAATAAAATATATTTCTTTAGATAAAAATACTGAAATTCATTTTTATAATAATGAGTTTGCATATAAATTAATGAATTTAGAACCTTTGCTTGAAAAATATATTGTCAATATAAATTCTAAACGAATCTTAGATATAACACACCATAAAACTTTATCAAGAGTTTGGCTTCAAAATACAATAGATGTACCAGATTTTGCTTGTTTATCAAAAAGTGAATGTCATTACCAACAATTAATCCGGAAATATCCATCTTATGACAAATTTATCATTCAGAAAAATATGTCTGGAGGCGGAGAGGGTACATACTTAATAGACAAGCATAATTGTGAAATAATACTATCAAATCTAGCTGCGAATGATATATACTTGATTTCCCCATATTATGAAAATAATATTTCTTTAAGTTGTCATTTATTAATCGATAATAAAAAAGTGACTGTTTTCCCTATTTCACAGCAGTTATTAAATTATGATAATAATAAGATAGCTTATTGCGGAAATAAGTATCTTGATAATAATAATGAGCTAGCAATACAAGTAAAAAATAAAGCAATCAATGTTGGAAAAAGATTGATGGAAATAAATTATAGAGGAATTTGTGGTTTAGATTTTATTTTTATTCAAAATAATATATTGCTTATAGAAATAAATCCCAGATATCAAGGCTCTTCTTACTTACTAAACGCTGTATTAAACGTATATAATTTACCTTCATTATTCGAATTAAATTCTATATGTTTTTCCGCAAATTATATTAACAATGATATTACGAGTCAAATAGATAAAATGTCGGTTTCTTTTGAGTCGTACACTTCGATTTATAAACTGGGTGGTTGTAATGATATAAAAAATCTTCCTAAAAATGTTCTGCTTTTTCTCGATGGTTTATCCAATGCTAATAAATTTGAAGATGGAGTTTATTTATACAGATATTTAAAGTCAGAACCTAAATAATCTTTTATTCACTTTTCCAGATAGCTAGAACGTTAAGTTAAGATATCTAACAATATAAAAGCGAGACTATGAAGAATCTGATTTACAGAATTTTCTTCATAGTCTCAAAAAATTGCGGTTTTCATAATCGGCAATGAATATTTCTAATGATTATTCATTACTGGTCGTGTTATTTATTTGAATATTTCCATTATTATTTATTATTAAATTGTTTATGACAATATTTTTTTCGCTCAATGCTTTTTGATACTCTTTAATTTGTTTAGTTTCCAAATTTTTTGTTTGTTTACTTTCTAAATGTTGATCTAGCATAATTTTTAGTTGAATTGCAGAAAAAACTAATGAAATAAGATTAATAATATTTGAAATGGTATCTGGATCTGTAAACAATCGTATAAAAACTTCCCATGGAGAGTTATGACGTAATTCAATTGAATAGTTACATTTTGTGGTTAAAAGATGTTCAATAATATTAATTAAAAAAGATAGTTTGTCGGTTTCTTCGCTTGAAATATTAGTTAATAAAGATATTTCTAATCTTTGTCCTTCCATATTATCAAGCAACAATTGTCTAATTTCCGGTAAATAATTATTTAGATTTTCATATTCAAAAGCCTGAAAATGCATATCATATACTTTATTAAGAATATGTCGATATAAAGACTGCCTATCATGTGTTGATATATTTTCGATATAATTAAGTTGTTTACAATAATTCCTTAACATCCGAAATCTTCTCAATTCTATGCTTAAATTAATCCCATTAATTACTGAAGCAAATGCTTCCTTGTGCATATCTTTGCTAATTAATATATTTGTTAGCGGAAAATAGTTATTAGTAAATTTATAAAACTTTTCTAAATTATCAAGGATTTGGAAATATTCATCAATTGATATTCCATTTTGGCTTTTGGCAGAAGTAATCCTTACGATATCAGAAGTATTTTTTAAATAGTTTAATCCATTAAAAATATATGGAATAGTTGGAAAAGGAAGCGTAACTCTATCTAATTTTATATTATCAAATGTTGAAAATTCGAAGTTCATACTTTTAAATTTTACATTTTGCAATACTGTATTTTTAAATACAGTATTTTCTATAGCAATAGGAACCCATTGGCAATCAATAAAATTACAATCTGTGAAAATAACATCATTCATTAATACTCCCTTAAATTTACAATTTCTAAAATCGCTTCCTACAAAAACACTTTTGCTAAAACGTGTATAATCTAAACCGGTTATAATATTTTCGAAATTGCATTTTCTAAAATCACACGATTGAAAATTAGTATTTAGATAATTGCCTTTATCAAAATATGTATTGCTGAATAATGATCCAGCTAATGAAGCATCTGCATAGTTGGCATCTTTAAATTTACAATCATAAAAGAAAGATTGTCTCAAATTTTTAGTAGCGTAATCTCCACTAATAATAGTACCTTTGTTAACCTTTAGCGGTGTAGGATTAAAATATAATTTGTTGTTCATGTGCTCTGTTAATTCTTCAGCTAATTTAGTTATTTTCTCATCATCAACATAAAAAAAGCCTTCTGTTTCTTTTAATATCTTTTCTAAATTTTCCATATATTTGGTTGCTCCTGTACAATATCTTACGTTTTCAATGGATAATTTCTTATTATCTATTATTCATTGTATCATACACTCCATTTATATTCATTAATTCTAGTTAATAAATCAAAATCGAACATATATTTTTTATTTAAATATCACTAGTAAATATTTTTTTATAATCTACACAATTCTTCATCAACATTTTATGTGTTCCTTCTGCAGCTATTTTTCCCCCTTGAATAAAAAAAACTTTTTCACTTCTTCTTATACTTTCAGGCTTATGAGCTATATTTAATACAATTGCCTTCTTAGCAATCTCTTCCATCTGATTACAGATTTGCCTCTCCGCTTCTCCATCCAAATCCGAAGTAACTTCATCCAAAAGCACAATATCTGCTTTTTTCAACAGCACTCTTACAAAACCAAGTTTCTGTTTTTGACCACTTGAAAAATTTTCTCCACCTGATTCTATCAACTCATAATATCCCTTTTCCAACTTCTGTATATCACTATGTATCCCCACTTTTTTACACACTTCTATTACTTCTAAATCTGATATTTCATTCTGCCCCAATTTCAGATTATCCATAATGGTTCCTTGTAAAAAAAAGGGTTTTTTAGGCATATACACTATATTATTTCTTAAATCCGATGCAGAATATTTATTTATTGGTACTTGATTAATTTCAATTTTTCCGACTTTACATTCATAAAATCGTTCTAATAGCTTGAATATTGTGCTTTTCCCACACCCATTACTTCCTACTAATGAATATAATCCAGGATTTTCAATTGATAAATCAATTTTTTTTAATACTAAATTGTCTTTATATCCAAATATTACTTGACGAAATTGAATTTTCTGAATAGGTTCTTTAAGTATAATTCCATTATTCTCTTCTTTCTCAGAATTCAATATTTCATTCATTCGTTCATAAGATACCACTACTTCCTGTTTATTCAAATTTAGTTCCATAATCTTTGAAAGAGCTTCAAAAAATTTTTCCATATACGAGCAAAACGAAACCAACATACCTATAGTCATATTTCCTGCAACAATTGACATTCCTGCAACAAATAAAATTATAACATTAATTATATTTCCTGATCCACCTCTTATAAATCCTATTTTTTGCAAAAGGACTTCCTTTTTCAAAAGAATCCGAAGCCTCTCTTTTAAATATTCTTTATAACGTTGCGATACAATATTCTCTAAGCCAAAGGCTTTGATTTGGATTACCTCAGATAAACTCTCATTTAAAAAACTATAATATTTATCTGTAAATATCCTTATTTTTTGATTCATCATATAAACTTTTTTTTGAAATATAAAATTAATAAAATATAACATTGGTATTGTTATGAATGTTATACCAGCCAACGATTTTGAAATATTTAAAATAAAATATACAGAAATCCCCAAATTAACCACAATCATCAAAATGCTCGTCATGCAATCTAAATAATAACTAACAATATTTTCTATATCAAATTCTATTTTATTAAATAATTCTCCTGTCTCATATATATCTATTTTTTTACATTTAATAGAGAAAATATGTCCAAATAAATTTAATTTCATTTGATTCTCTGTTATATTTGTAAGCCAATTTCCAACTAACGATTCAATGGACTCTAAAATTAACGTTACTATTAAAATAGTTCCGAATAACAACAACCATTTTTTTAAAGAATATACATTTTTATCAGATATACTATCCACAATTTTCCCATATACATATGGATTTATTCCACTTACAATAGTCCCCATTCCTATTATTAATATTAATAATAGGAGACCTTTCCTATTTTTTTTGAAATATTTTATATATATTTCTTTATTCATACTTATAATTCCACCATTTTCGAAAGTATCCTTGAATAAAAATCTCCATTACTCTTATTCTTTTCTATTTCATCAAGTATTTTTCCATCTTTCAATAAAATAATACGATCACAATAACTCGCCATCTGCGGATCATGTGTAACCATAACAATTGTTTTATGATATTCTGTAGATATTCGATTCAATGCATCTATCACTATTTTTCCTGACTTAGAATCCAAATTTCCTGTCGGTTCATCGGCTAAAATCAAATCTGGATTATTAATCAACGCTCTACAAATCGCAACTCTTTGCTTTTCACCTCCCGATAATTCATATGGATTCTTCTTTAGAATATGACTAATCTGAAATTGTTCTGCATATTTTCTTGCCAATTCATGCATATTGTGCATTTCTATATTGCCAATAATCATTGGCAATATAATATTTTCCTCTACTGATAAACTATCCATTAAATAAAAATCTTGAAAAATAAATCCTATTTTCTTATTCCTGAGATCAGCCAACTTATCTCCATACAATTTACTCGTGTCTTCTCCCATGAAATATATTTTTCCATCACTTGGTTTATCAATCATTCCTAAAGTTTTAAGAAGGGTTGTTTTTCCACAGCCAGATTTCCCCATTATTCCCAAAAATTCTCCTTTTTCCACATGAAAACTAATTTTATCCAAAACATTTACATATTTCTCACTTTGATTTAACAAATTTTTGCCATAATTTCGACTTAAATTTTTTATATCAAGCATTTTCATTTATTACACCTCCCTCACTATTTTTTTACAAATGTAAATTGTAAAAATTTTTCGTATACTATATTCAATTGATACATATATACAAACCATTAATATCCAAGCTTTCCAAACTGTATTTCCATATATAATTCCGCTTTTTTTATCTACTATAAAATTTATTATCAAATATCCTAAAGAAAGCACTAACGCCGCTATTATTGATATGCATGGCAAAATTTTAATTTCCATATTAATTGTTTCATTCCATATCTTTTTTCGTATTCCCATACATTTTAAAAATTTCCATTGTCTCTGATAATATGGAGTCTCTGCAATTGTTTTAATTGCAAAAACGAAAAATCCATTTATAAGCATTGAAAACATGATAAAGATTTTATTTGTAATTTTAAAAATTTCCACCTTTTTTATATTTTTTACAAACTCTTTAGTTATATAAAAAGTGCTTTGAGGTGTATCCGTTAATCCAAAATCTTTTATATTGTGTTGTTTTATATACTGATTCAATTCTTTTAATACAATCTTTTCTTTTGAATCAGGTATCTTAAATAAGCTTAGCGTTGTTGGTTCATACTCTTTCTTTTGCATTTTTAATCTTTGTAATTTAAAATATTTATTCGAAAACACTATTACATTTTCCGCTTCATTATTCATTCTATATTTTCCAAAAAGATTTCTACTTTCTGTTTTTTTTAATTTATATAAATGTTTTTTATCATGACTCGGCAAAATATTATTTGTCCCCGGATCAACATATTCTTTTAATTTTGATGTATAGCTTCCCATGGCCAACCATGTAAAACCTTTTTTCCCATAATCAAATCCACCTTTTGTTGTATCCACTCCTCCTCTGTTTCCTGTTCTATATTCACTTGTAATATATACGATTTCTTTATTCTTTAAACTTATTTTTTCACCAGTTAATTTTTCATATGTATCTTCTGAAATTCCAATCAACTCATTACCATAACTGCTCACTCTAATTATCGGTATATTTTTTACACTTACTTGATATTCCTCACATAAATTCCCACAGATTTTTATATCTTGATTATTTTTTCGATTAAACCATATTGCCTGATAAGGATATTTTTCTTCATATCTACTTATAGGTAATAAGGTAGTAATATTGGTCACACAATATCCCATCGCTACAAAATGAACAGACAACAGCATTAAAAGTATAAGCATATTTGTTTGGTACTTACTATATAGTCGATTCAATTTCAAAATATTTTTATCATAAAATTTGGTATGTTTGTGTATTTCTTCAAGACATATTCCTCCCCCAAACATTAAAATCAAAAATCCCCCAAAAATCCATTCTAAGTGTGAAAAAATATATCCCCAACTCATTGAACTTTGATAACTAAAGTAACTAAGACATAATATTCCTATCCCTAAAACAATAAATACACTCCAATAAATACTTTGAGGTTTTCTTTCTTTAATTGAATCCGTTGCAATTATAGAGCTTATTCCACAATTATCATTCCATACCAATACGAAAACAAAAACCAGCACCATAATCAAACAACTAACTTTGCATGCATTAAGATAAGTATCCAAGCCAATTTTTGTATAGGAAATATACATTGGAAATAAATTGTGCCATATTTTTTGTACAAAGGAAAAAATAATTTTTCCCATAAGTACTCCACTTACCAATGATATGCCCCATCCAAACAAATATTCTAAACCAATCATAGAATATATTATTTTTTTCTTTGCACCTAATATAATAAAAAGAGCATAATCTCTAAATTTCAATTTAATATAATTCATCAATGAATATATCATTAAAGCCGTTGCAAAAATTGTTATTACTAAAACTGAAATAATAATTTCTACCAATGTATCTTCTAAATTTATAGAATTCGAAGCACTTGACTTTACAACAGAATATATTCCCCAAAAAACAAAAAAAGTTGTAACACCGATCATATTTCCTATAAAAAAAAGTATATAATTTTTTATATTATATTTCATATTTTTTATTACTATTTTAAAAAACATTTTTCCTCCTCCATTAATGAAAACTGTCTGTTTTGCAGACAGTTTTCATTCGCACAATTATTAATTTTTTGTACTAATTGCAGAAGGTCTAGTACTCTTTGTACTTGTACCCTTACAAGCAAAAGTACAATAATTCTTACATGTCAATCCACAAAAGCTTTTTGAGTTTGTCATATTAGTTATTGTAGCGTTATTCTTTACTTTATTATCGTACCTTCCCATACCTACACCTCCTCTCCTTTTGCATTTATGATTATTTTCTTGATTTTTCAAATCAAGAAACAATCATTTCTTTTACCAATATTACGAAATGTATATCATGGTAACTATTTTTACTTTTCTTCTTTATATTGCTATTTAAAAATAATTCCATTTATTGCATCAACATATAATTCATCATTCTTATTATTTTCTAATTGATATTCATTTATAACTTTTTCCCACCATTCTGTATATAGCTTATTTATTTTCGCTAATTCATCCTTGCATCTTTTATATAATTCCTTATCATTACTTTCATTCAATACTTTAGCCAAATTATTCAATGCATTCTTTTTTTCTATCAACTCATTAATTTCATTTTTTTCCACAATAGATATTTCTTGCACAAGCATCAATTTATTTCCTCCAGTTTAGATTCAATATCTTCAGAATTGTAATATCCCATATACATACCCTTTCTTTCCAAGATTTTTATTGGATCTTCACACTTTATATCATCCAATTCTTTTTCGAATTCCCACATATTTTTTAAATTTTGTTGAAAATATACCGATATCTTTCTTTCAATTTGAGCCTTATCACACTGAAATGATGGGGAAATATTTACCTCATTTGTATATTTTTTATTTAAATACTTACAATTTTCACACTGAAAGCAATCACAAACATTACAGATTGGCATATATTTTGTTGTATATAGATTTCTGTTCGGTAAAGTTATACCTGTATATATATTTCCAATATTTCCCATTTTTTCTGAATAAAACGCTGGACATACATACAAATTTCCATCTGGAGCATAAGTAAAACTTCTACTTCCTGCATTGCATTCTTCATGTTTATAAATAAAAAATATATCTGTTATAATATTTATCTCTTTAAAAATTTGTGTTCTTTTGAATTCTTCAATTAACAAATCAGCACATTTTTTTAATTCCCTATAATAATCTTTCATATTAAAATTATGACTTATGTTCATAATATTAATATTAATTCTTTGGGTTTTCGATAATATTTTTTCAATAAAGTAACTCAGTTTCGAAATATTCTTTTCTTCTATGTTGAATATAACTATTTCTTGCTCTTTTATTCTTTTTATATGTGATATTGAATCCACAGTTATTATCAATTGATATTCATCAAAAGGTAATCCTTCCCTATATCCTTCTATTGGAATTCTATGCAATACTTCATACTCTTCATACTCTACCAAACTATCCTTTTCTATATTTCTTGAATGTAAAAAAATCGGTTTCATAAAATTTTCTTCTGCAAATTTCAACCCTTCCCGAATTCTTTTTTCATTCATCCCTATATTTTGTAGACTATTATTCTGATAAGAACAATCTGAAACATAATTATCATTCAACAAAAATACCAGATTGTTTTTCCAATAATAATTCTGTCGCTTAATTCCTTTTTTATGAAATAATTTTGCAAAATAATAATTATTTGCTCTAACTCTCGCTTTATGCATTTTACATATATATTTTGCTTTTTGAAAGTTCGTATTTGAATCAGCTTCATCATAATTAAATCCTTGACAAAATTCACATCCCTTAGCAACACTACAGTTTAAGCATTCATCATCGCACTGATATTTATAACTTGTTAATAAAAATGTCCTCGCCAATTCATAATCAATACCTTTTTCAATATCACCAATTACATATCCTACTCTGTGATTTAATGAATGATCATAATATCTAACACAAGGATATATTTTGCCATTTGGTCCCAAGGCCAAAATTTTTCCCGCACCACAACTTGTTCGGTCTAAGTCATCTTCACTATATGGCATTCCAATATCTCCTAAAAATAATGAACATTCATATTTATCATATAAATCATTATCTACTATATAATCAGCTAATTCTTTTAATTGATTTTCAAATATAATCTCATCCTTATCTTTCCAAACATTTTCATAAACAACATTTGCTGCAATTGTTTTAATTCCTATATTCCACAAATGAATAATACTATCCTTTAAATAAATCAAATCGTCACTTGAAAATGTTACTTTTGTACTTCCCTCAAATTGCTCTAACCAAAGTTTAACATTATTGTAAACAATATCATATGAACCTGATCCATCAGGAAAAACCCTTTGTAAATCATGCTTTTCTTTAATTCCATCAATAGTAATTCCGATTGAGATTTTCCCTTCATTTTTCAATATAAGATTTTGCACACATGGATCCGAATAATTCACTCCATTTGTACTAATACTTATTTTGTAATTCCAATACCATTGATTTCTTAACTTATAAGTTTTTGTTTTAAAATAATCACAAATCTGATCAATCAATGAGGCTTCTAATAACGGTTCTCCACCTATGAAATCCAATATTACAGCCTCGCTTTTTATAAATTTTGTATCTTCTAATATGTAATCAATAAATTTTATTGCTGTTTCCAATTTCATAACTTTATTTTTTGATTTGTGCGTTACATAACAATACTTACATCGCAAATTACAATCTTCTGTAACAATAAACGTTAATGTTTGTGCCATGCCATCATTCCACTCTGGCTGAATATTTCCAACACTATAATTATTATTCATCTTCTTTTACCGTTCTTTCTCAAATTTCTTATGTAGCTACTAATAATTAATTTTATACAATTTTGCAATAAAACCATCAAATTTAGCACCTTTACATACTTCTAAATCAAGTAGTTAATTCCCCATTACATTAATTTAAAACTAACAAAAGTCTTTACTAATGGCTTAATTTTAAGATTATGTATTGCAAAAATTGTGGGTAATAACCAATGAAATAATGACCACTAAATTTCAAAAATGCATTCTATCATAACCATTTTTATACTTTCTAATACATAACCTTAAATAAATACACTTCTAGATCAATGTCTGTTATTTTTCGACACATTTTTATCAAAAACTAGTTTTCTTTTGTGCATATAATACAATTTCTTTTATTTAATGTCAATATTTTTATTGTATAATATTTTTATTATCCCTTTTTTATTATTTTTTTCATTATTGTATTTTTTATCACATTATTATATAATTAATTTAATATATTATTTCAAAGAGGTGTTTATATGAATTTAACAAAAAGTGAATCCGATGTTTTAGAAATCTTATTAGATGCAAATGCCCCTTTATCTAAATCCGGAATTTTAGAACATTCATCAAATAATAAATGTTGGAAAAATGGATCCATTCATATTTTATTAAATAGTTTATTAGAAAAGGGCGCTATCTATGAAGCTGGTTTCATCCGAACAGGAAAAGGATTTGGAAGGACTTTTGCTCCAACAGAAAAAGGACGATCCTATTTTTCAAATTTATTAATGAATATCACACAAAAGGCCGAACCCTATAAAATATTTTCTCAATTAATACGTGAAGATATTTTTACCGACGAAGAATTGGATGCACTGGAGCAATTAATCAAATCAAGGAAATAGTACTATGGGACATTTTAATGTAAGCATTTTTTCTATTTTTAGTAGTTTAATTTTATTTAATATTGCTACAATAATTATAATTGCAAAAAGGGAAAATACAGCTTTTATCGCAAAATATAGTGTCAATTTACTTTTAATATCAACACTATTAGCCTTTTTAAGATTACTTTTTCCCATAGATTTATATTATGCCAAAATTATTGATATACATAAAATTTACCGTTTTTTAAAGCCATTTTTTACTTTACGACTTTTTAACGATTTTGCTTTATATCAGTTATTATTATTTATTTGGTTATTGGGATTTTTATTATTTGGATTTTACTATTTATTTATTTCTTTATTTGAAATTCATAAATTAAACGAACTAGAATCCATCAATCTCCCTGTTATAGAGAATTTGATTTCTCAATATTCTAACTGCAAAATTATTATAAAGGTATCTACCACCATAGATATTCCAAAAGTTTGGGGATTTCGTGCATTCCATTTGTATGTTCCCAATTTTTCTCTTTCTTCCGAAGAATGGAAGTTTATTTTAGAACATGAAATAGAACATATAAAACTGCATGATACTTTTATTAAAGTCTTGTTACTTTTGGTCTCTGCAATATTTTGGTGGAATCCTCTTATGTATATTTTGCGTAAAGATATTGACCAAATGTTAGAACTGAGATGTGATGCCAAGTTAATAGAACACTATTCAAAACAACAACAGACTTATTACCTTGAAACTTTGTTAAAGGTATTAAAACAAAAAAGAGCCTCTATAAATTCAAATTCCCACAATTATATGACAGCTTCTTTTGTAAATTATTCTGCTTATTCGTTAACTCGACAACGATTTGAAATAATTTTAGATAATAATCACCGAAATAAAAAACTAATATTTTGTTATTATGCCTTATCTATTTTATTATTTATAGGTTCTTATTTTATAATATTACAACCAGCTAAAACTGTAGATACTACAAATACACCAACTTTAATCTTACATGTATCAGATGACCAATATGAATTATATGTTAATGGAAAATTTTCAAAAACATTAAATTCAACTGATATCAAAACACCAAAATATTCAAAATATGAAATTATAGAAAGGAGTCAATAATTATGCAACTGAAAAAAATCAAAAAATTTATTTTAAAGGTGTGTCCGTGTATCCTAGGTAGTGCATTTCTGCTACAAGCATATACGATGCCTGTATTTGCCGATACTCTTTCAAATAATTATTCTTCTCAAAGTATATCTAATGCCAGAGTAGAACAAGTCACTTGGAAGTATCGTACATATAAGGGCAAAAAGCAACGAAGACTATGGTCAATTACTTATGAAAAATGGCTGACTGATTGGTTACCAGCATAATATTATATAATTATTTTACATTGTATCGATTAAAAAGTAGGATTAATCCACATTTTCTTTAAGGTTAATCCTACTTTTGTTTTACTAATGAATATTTCTCCTTTAATGATATTTTATTTTCTACTTTTCAAACACATTAACAATCATATAACTTTTTACCAACTCCTCCCATACCCCATAATAGCTTCATAATCTACTGTATAGTTTCTCTGCCTTACCTGATCACTGGAGTTTCCCTCAATCGTGTAAACTCTTCCACCTTCACACTTTTCTACAATTCCTACGTGGTCCGATGTCCCATCGTGATCCCAGTCGAAGAAAATAATCATTCCGGCTGATGGAGTTGTTCCACCACTCTGCCATTTGTTCTTTCCCTGAAACCAGGTAACACCGGAACTACACAATGAGAACTTCGGAACTTTTCCACTTTCGATTAAGCCACTTTGATCGGCACACCATGACACGAAACAAGCACACCATTCTACATGACTGTCAAATCCATACCAGCTCCAGAACTTCTGGCCGCCACTGTTCCCGATCTGCCCCATTGCTACCGATACAATCTGCTGACTTCCAAACAAACCAGCAAACAGGCTACCACCGGAATAATACCGCATCACATGGGGAACGTATTCGGGATCTCCATAGCTACTCCATCCATGCGAAGCTGCCTGCTCCTGTGAAAATTGTAAAGCATTGGCTTCTGTGTATCCGCCTCTTTGCAACGCCCATCCTATGTATCCGTTTCCGTAGTTATATCCCTGCCATGCAAGTTTTAACTTGTCCATATCCTGTGGGCTGCTACATCCTGCCTGACTGATACAGTCTGTAAAGGTCTGTACTCCCACCTCTATCGAATAATTCGGATCGGTAATAGAACCGGGACTGTGTGAGAATCTTGTATTATACAGACTTTCCGAACACTGCATCGGGTCTGTTCCCCTGCCTCCAGATTTCTGCATCATGATGGCCTGAATCGCAGATACATATTCCAGGATAGTAGCCGTGTCGCTGTGATAACTCCCTGCGGTTCTGCATGATTGCTTCATTGAGGTGGGCTTCTTTCCTGTCAAGCACTTTTTCTTCCATACGTTCCAGCCCATCTTCAATTTTCTGAAGGAAGCTCATATCCTTCTCAATCAGATGATTAAAAAAGGCAAGCAGAAAATCCTGAATAGAGAACCCCTCATATAGTTCTTCCCGAATCTGTTCCACCATGTTCGGCAGTTTTGCATCATCACTCACAAACCACAGCATGTTCTGATACAGCAGGAATCCAAAAAGGAACGGCTTCTGCCTGTGCCCATCTGTCAACGGTGACCGGATAATTCCCTGAATACAATTATGAAAGAACTCTACTTTGCAGTATTTCTCACAGTTCAGACTGTGAAGCAGCTCCTTTTTACAGGGATGCAGGATTTCACTTGCTTCAAATTCCTTTAGTGTTGCTGCCAGTATCAGACACGTATTCTCTTGCTGGTTTTCTGTTCCATCCCAGCCCATTTTTCCCTGTATCGGTTCTTCCTGTATGGTTCCCATCCGGGTATCCAGTATATATTGTTTCATCACCGTCACCTCTCGTTCATTTTCTCTCCAAATAGCACAAGAGCGGAGGAGCATTTCTTCGCTCCCCCGCTCACCTGTATCTTCGCATTAGCCTTCAATGGCAATGTATTTCTTTTCTTCTACTGCCGGTTTATCCTTCTTCGGAACAAGCAGTTTCAGAATACCATGTTTAAACTCTCCTTTGATATCCGCTTCCGTAACATTCTCTCCTACATAGAAGGAACGCTCGCAGGCTCCGGCATAACGCTCCCTGCGGATATATTTTCCGGATTTCTTCTCCTGCTCATCCTTGTCCAGGCCTTTCGCCGCACTGACGGTCATATAACCGTTGTCCAGTGAAACCTTGATCTCGTCTTTCTTGAATCCCGGAAGATCCATTTCCAGTTCAAAGCCGGAATCTGTCTCTTTGATATCAGTCTTCATCAGGCGTTTTGCATTGTGTCCGTACAGTTTTCTTTCTGTCTTTCTCAGATCTCTATCATCAAAGAATGGAAAATCACTCATAAAATCATCAAACAAATTTTCTCCAAAAATACTAGGCATTAACATACGTCATTCCTCCTTTTTATGAACCTGTCATGTCAGCCGGTCTTCCTTTGGAAGTCCGGCAGATTGAACATCTATGTCATGAATACATTATCCTTCAATGGCAATGTATTTCTTATTTTCCACAGCCTTCTGCTCTTCTTTTTTCGGAACCAGCATCTTCAATGTACCGTTTTCAAATTTGGCTTTGATATCTTCTTCAGTTACCGCATCACCAACATAAAAGCTTCTGCTGCAGGAACCAGTGTAACGTTCACGACGGATGTACTGTCCTTTATCATTTTTCTCTTCCTTCTTGGAATCTGAAGTAGCACTGATTGTCAGATAACCATCCTTCAATGCTGCCTTTACATCTTCCTTTTTTACTCCCGGAAGGTTCATTGTAATCTCATATCCATGTTCGGTATCCTTCACATCCGTCTTCATCAAACCATTTGACTCCGCTTCATTTTTTACGAATGGATAATCAAAAAAATCATCAAATAAGTTTTCTCCAAAAATACTAGGCATTAACATAAGTCATCTCTCC
>OLVZ01001820.1_pt1 | contig 17136 bp, 10 predicted proteins | sample 1673341 | NCBI WGS metagenome assembly OLVZ01 (sample SAMEA3178944, study PRJEB25190) | human gut metagenome | biome: human gut; feature: human-associated habitat; material: faeces | place: Austria | collected 2013 | reverse complement strand
CCAGCCGTTCGAGGCGCTGCACTTCGATGCGGTTGTGGACGATGTCGCCCAGCGAGTAGACCGTGCCGCCCTCCGCGAGGGCGCGTTCGGCCTCCGTGATTGCGCGGACAACGCCGAAGCAGAAGCCCGATTTATCGTCGATCTCAACACGCATAACTGCGTAGTTAAAAATTGAGAATGAAAAATTAAAAATTAGTTGTGAACCGATTCCGGCTTGCAGGCCGAGACCTGTGCCGTCGGATTTTTAATTCTTAATTTTTCATTTTTAATTGGAATTCGTTCATAAACCACGCCATCTGTTCGTCGACACTCATGTGGCTGTTGTCGAGCACGATGGCGTCGTCGGCCTGGCGCAGCGGCGATACGGCGCGGCTCATGTCGGCCTTGTCGCGCTCGCGGATGTTGCGTTCGACCTCCTCCATCGTCACCGACATGCCCTTGCCCGTCAGCTCCTTGTAGCGGCGGCAGGCGCGCACGGCGGTGTCGGCCGTCATAAACAGTTTCAGCTCGGCGTCGGGGAACACCACCGTGCCGATGTCCCGGCCGTCCATCACCACGCCCCGGCGGCGGCCCATCTCCTGCTGCATGGCCACCAGTTTGCGGCGCACCTCGGGGATGGCGCTCACGCGGCTCACGCAGTTCGAGACCTCGATGGTGCGGATTTTGCCCTCGACCAGATCGCCGTTGACGTAGATGTCGCTGGCCCCGCGCTCGGGGTTGAAGCGGAAGGTGATCGAAATGCGGTCCAGCAGCTTCACGACGGCCTCTTCGTCGACGATGCCCGAACGGATGGCCCCGTGTTCGAGGGCGTAGAGCGTCACGGCGCGGTACATGGCGCCCGTGTCGATGAAGATATAGCCCAGGCGGGCCGCGATGGCTTTGGCGAAGGTGCTTTTTCCGCACGACGAAAAGCCGTCGACGGCAATGATGATCCTGTGTTTAGTGTCCGACATTGGGGAATATATCAAAGAAGGTCGATAATATGGTGTAAATGCCTAATATGCCGATGATGAGTCCCGCGACGTGGTTGATCGTGAGCATGTGCCGCGGACGGAAGCGGCGGCGGAAGAGGTTGATGACGAAGGCCAGCAGGGTCCACCACGCCACCGCGCCGCCGAAGAACCCGGCGATGACGAACAGCGAGCGCATGAAGCCCCCGAAGGTGTGGTCGGCCATGTCGCCGCCCGAAATCTTGAACACCGCGAAGAAGGCCAGGATGTAGGGGATGACCATGATGAAATTGGCGATCGTAAGCCCGAAGATCGAGGCGAAATCCTGCCACAGCGAGGTTTTGCCCGCGCGGTTGCGGCGGATTTGCGGCACGGGATTCTGTGCGAAGATGAAAACGCCGACGATCACCACGAAGATGCCGCCGATCACCCGCAGCAGCGTGTTGTACTGTTCGATCTGGGTCTGGAGCATCGAGTAGAAGAACAGTGCGGCCATGGCCATGAACGTATCGGCGCAGGCGACGCCGATGCCTGAAACGATGCCCGAGCGGCGGCTTTTCGACAGCGTGCGCTGGATGCAGAGCACTGCCACGGGACCTACCGTGATCGAAGCGGCGACGCCTACGCAGATGCCGCGGAACAGGGTTTCGACGATTTCAAATGCCATTTTTTCGGTTTGCTGCGCGTCAGCGACGCACCTGTTACTTACTATCGCCCCTGCGCGGAAGACGGCCCGGAAAAAGGCGTTGTCTTCGGCTCTGCGGCGGCTTTCCGTATTTGCGAAGCAAAGATACAAAAAAGCTCCGACATCCGCCTATGAAAAGGTAAAAAAAGGGTGCGGCGGGTTGTCCCGCGGGTCGGATATGTTGATAAAATATCGAAAACTTTGGCCCCGGGCTTGCATATCGTTCGTTGAAAATGAATAAATTTGCAGAAAGAGTACTCCACAATGGCAGAGATGAAACAATTCGGCATCGATCTCGAACTGGACGACGCCGTGGCCCAGGGCCACTATTCGAACCTGGCGATCATATCGCACTCCACTTCGGAGTTCATCATCGACTTCGCGGCGGTCCTGCCCGGCGTGCAGAAGGCGCGCGTCAAGAGCCGCATCATTCTTACGCCCGAGCATGCCAAACGGTTGCTGCGCTCGTTGCAGGAGAACATCGTGCGCTACGAAAGCAACGTGGGCAAGATCGAGATTCCCTCGCCCCAGCCCACGCCCGACGCGGGTCCCAAGATGGGTCAGGCCTGAAAACCGGCGGCGCTGCACGGCAGCGCCTTTTTTTGCGCCCGGCGCGTCGTGTCACGTTTTTGTCACGGCCGAAAATTTTGCGGCGTGGAAAAAAACGTTACTTTTGTGGCAAAAGTCCAGATTCCGCCATGCCCACACCCTCGCCGTCAGACCAGCGGTTGTTCGAAGGCATCCGATTCGGCAACGAGGCCGATTTCGAATGCTTCTTCCGGCGTTACTATCCCCGATTGGTGAACTATGCCGCCCGGTTCGTCGCCGGGCATGAGACGGCGCGCGATCTGGTGCAGGACAGTTTTGCACGCCTGTGGGAGCGGCGGTGTGAACTGCGCGAGCTGGATCTGGCCTCGCTGCTGTTCACGATGGTGCGCAATGCCTGTCTCAATTATCTGAAACACAACGGTGTCGTGGCGCGTCACGAACTGGAGTACACGGCCCGCATGCGGGGTGAGGAGCGGATTTACAGCTACGATTTTTTGAGCGACGCCGAGCAGCCCTGCCTTTACGAGGAGTTGCAGCGCGAGGTGCAGAAGGCTGTCGACGCGCTGCCCGACCGCTGCCGCGAGGTTTTCCGGATGAGCCGCTTCGAAGGGCTGAAAAACCGCGAAATCGCCGCGCGGCTGGGCATCTCCGAGACGGCCGTCGAGAAACACCTGGCCCGTGCCGTCGGCCGGCTGGGCGAGCATTTGCGGCGAAGCTGTTCGTTCGAACTTTCGGTGGCCGTGCTTTCGTGCCTGCTGGCGAATTACCTGTAAAATCGGATAGACGATCATTGACCCGGCAGCGGAGATTTCTCTCTCCGCTGTTGTCGTTTTTTTCTTTTTGCGACTTTTTTTGATTTTTTTGTGATCGGGAGGGTTGGGGAAAGGCAAATTCGGTTGTTTTAAAATATGTAACGGAAATGGAAGAGATGAAATTCGATCAGGAAGAGATGCGGCGTCTGGCCGGACGCTATTTTGCGGGAGAGATCGCTGCCGAGGAGGAGCGCGAGTTGTTCCGCTTCGTCACCTCCGACGCTGCGTGCCGCAGGCAGTTCGCCGCGTGGCGGCTCGAATGGGAGGCGATGCCGGCATCGGACGCCGCGACCGACCGCGACTGGCGCCGCCTGCGGTCGCGTATCCGCTTGCAGGGGTCCGCGAGGAGCGCCCGTCCGGGGCGGTTCGCTGCGGTATGGCGTGCCGCGGCTGCCGTGGCGGTGGTGTGCGCGACCTTCTTCGGCGCGCGGCTCTACGACCGCCTGCTGCTGGAGCGCGCCACGGAGCGCTACACCGTGACCACGAAGAGCGGCGACCGCAGCACGGTCTGCCTGCCCGACGGGACGCAGGTGCGGCTCAACGGGTCGTCGACGCTGACCTATCCGGCCAATTTCAACGCCACGAACCGCTCCGTCGAGCTTTCGGGGGCCGCCTACTTCGACGTTTCGCCCGATGAAAAGCACCGTTTCGAGGTGAAGGTCGGAAACTGTTCGGTGGTGGTCAAGGGCACGAAATTCGACGTGACGGCCTATCCCGACGACTCGCTCATCACCACCACGCTGCTCGAAGGAGCCGTCGGTTTCACCGCGCCGAGCGGGGAGACCTTGCTCCGCCCGGGCGAGTCGCTCACCTACGACCGTTTCGCCGAGACCACGGCCATCACGCACGTCAACACGGCGCAGTACCTGGCCTGGATCGAAGGGCGCATCGAGTTCATCGACGTGACGATCGTGCAGTTGTGCGAGAGCCTGAGCAGCCTTTACGGCGTCGAAATCACGCTCGACGACCGCCTGCGCGCCGACGGGACTTTCATCACCATCCGCCTGAGCAACCAGGAGTCGCTCGACAGCGTTCTGAAGGCCCTCGACCTGATCGTTCCGGTCTCGGTCCACCGGCAAGGCCCTTCGGTGCGTCTCTCGGCCAAGTGACGCCGCATCCCGAAACAACTTTAAAACAACCAATACCTTAAACAAATGAAGCAATTCTCCAATCTGAAACGGGCGTTTCTGCCGTGCCTGTTCGTGTTGCTGACGCTCCCGGCGTGGGGGCAGATGCAGCCCGTCACGAAGAACTTCCGGAAAACGCCTCTCAAAAACGTGCTCAAGGAGGTGGAGGCCCAGACCGGGCTGTCGATCATGTACGACACCCGGGAGCTGAACCTCGAACGTCCGGTCACGGCTTCGTTCGACCGCACGCCCGTGTCGCAGGTGCTGCGCGAGGTGCTCGACCGCACCGTCCAGTATTCGATCAAGGACAAGATGATCGTGATCTACAAGGCGTCGGCGACTCCCCCCCCCGCAGCCGGGACGGGTAGGACCCTGACGGGCACGGTGCTGGACGAAACGGGAGCGCCGATGGTGGGCGCCGCCGTCGCCACGCCCGACGGACGCCGCGGCACGGTCACCGACAGCAACGGCCGCTATTCGCTGACGCTCGGCGCCGGCGACGCTCTGATTTCGGTCTCCTACCTGGGCTACGTCACCCGGCAGATCGTCATCGGCGACCGTACGGAGGTCGACGTCAACCTGGTCCCCGATGCCAAAAACACCATCAACGAGGTGGTGGTCATCGGTTACGGCGCGGTGAAGAAATCCGACCTGACGGGTTCGGTCTCCAACGTGAAGATGTCCGACATCCGCGACGTGCCCAACACGTCGGTCGACCAGGCTCTGCAAGGCCGCATCGCCGGTGTGGACATCATGTCGACTTCGGGTGCGCCGGGAGCCACGACTTCGATCCGCGTGCGCGGCACGCGTTCGATCTCGGCGTCGAACGAACCGCTGATTGTCGTCGACGGCGTGATCGACGCCGTGAGCGACCTGAACGACATCAACTCCGCGGACATCGAGTCGATCTCGGTGCTGAAGGACGCCTCGTCGACGGCCATCTACGGCGCGCGCGGCTCGAACGGCGTGATCGTGATCACGACCAAGAAGGGCCGCGGCATGGACGGACGACCCAACATCTCCTTCAAGACCGACCTGGGATTTTCGCAGCTCCCGCGTCAGCTCGACATCATGGACGCCACGGAGTTCGCCCGCTACCGCAACGACTACGCCTATTTTTTCTCAAGCGCCGACGGCAACGATAAAATCGAACCCGACTCGCCGATGTCGAAATACCCCTTCCCCAACCCCGAGGCCAAAGGCGTCGGCACGAACTGGATCGACACCATCACGCGCACGGCGCTCTATCAGAATTACGACCTTTCGATTTCGGGAGCCTCCGCGAAAAGCTCCTACTACGCCTCGGCCGGATTCAACGAAACGCAGGGAATCATCGACAACAGCGGGCTGAAACGTTACTCGGCGCGCCTGAAGGTCGACCACGAGTTCGCCAAATGGCTCAAGGCCGGACTGAACCTGAGCTACACCTACCGCGATCAGGACGAAAACCTGGCTACCATCGGCGGAACCAACTGGTGGAACGCCGCCGTGTTCCTCAGCCCGTTCCTCTCCCCCACATCCGACATGAACGACCTGTGGTACTCGGGACAGAAATTCAACAACCCGCGCATCATGCTCGACCACTGCCTCAAGAACGCCCGGCGCATTTCGCTCAACAACAGCGCATTCGTCGAAGTGACCCCCGTCAAGGGGCTGAAGCTGCGCAGCCAGTTCACCTTCTACTCCTACCAGCGCCACGGACGCTACTACGAGCCGGGATACCTGCCTGCCAAGAAGGAGAACGAAGGCGGTTACGCCAGCCGCGACGAGTACGACGACACGAGTTTCTCAAGCGAAAATACGGTCTACTATGAATTGCGCCCCAAGAGCGGCCACAATTTCGACGTGCTGGGCGGATACACCGCGCAGATCAAGTACGACAACAACCTGAGCATCACCGGGCGCGGCTATACGCTCGACGAACTCACCTGGAACAACATGGCCGCGGTTCCCGACAAGCAGAACACCTCGATCAGCACCAACCACACGGACTGGACCAAGATGTCGGTGTTCGGACGTCTGAACTACAACTACAAGGAGCGTTACTACGTTACGTTCACGGCCCGTTACGACGGCGCCTCGAACTTCGCCGCCAACAAGAAATGGGGATTCTTCCCCTCGGCGGCCCTTCGCTGGAACATCGCCAACGAGAAGTTCCTGCAAAAAGCCAAGTGGATCGACGAACTGGCTCTGCGCGCCAGCCTCGGACGCACCGGTAACGACGCCATCTCGGCCTACCGTTCGCTGGCGGCCGTCGGCAACTCGACGAGCGGCTACCTGATGGGAGGCACGCAGCAGCTGGCGGTCTACCCGTCGCGTCTGGCATCACCCGACCTGACGTGGGAAACCTCCGACCAGTATACCCTCGGAGCCGACATCTCGCTGTTCGACGGACGGCTCAACGTCACGGCCGACGCCTATCTGATCAAGACCCGCGACCTGCTGCTGACCGTACAGGTAGCCTCGCAGACGGGTTACACCAACTACTTCGCCAACGCCGGACGCACCACCAACAAGGGGTGGGAACTCACCGTCGAAAGCCGCAACATCGTCCGTCCGAAATTCCAGTGGTCGACGACCCTCACCCTGTCGCGCAACAGGCAGATGGTGGACGACATCGCCTCGGAAGACTTCGTGACAGCCTACTCGTCGCCGTCGTCGTCGGGAACCACCTACATGATGTACGGCTACAAGAAGGGCTACACGCTCAACGCCCTCTGGGGATTCCGCTACGGCGGCGTATGGCACAACCAGGAAGAGGTCGAGCGCAACAAGATCACCAAGGCCTACGCCTCGGCCAGCGGCAACACCTTCAAGCCCGGATACGCCCGCTATCAGGACATCAACCACGACGGAGCGCTGAACAGCGACGACCTGGTCTACCTCGGATCGGCCGATCCGGATCTCTACGGCGGTATCCAGAACACGTTCAACATCCATAACTTCACATTCAGCTTCTTCTTCAACTACTCGATCGGCGGCAAGATCTACAACGTCGCCGAACTCTGGATGGGCAACGGTTCGCCTTATACCAACCAATACAAGTACATGCAGAACTCCTGGCATCCGGTCCGCAACCCGAATTCGAACCTGCCGATGGCCGGCAGCTACGACGCCCTGCCCAGCGACCGGCTGGTGCACGACGCAAGCTACCTGCGGCTGAAGAACATCTCCGCGAGCTACACGTTCGACATGCGCAAGGTCACCAAAAACCGCCTGCGCGACATCCGCGTAAGCGTCAGCGGCGAGAACCTCTACCTGTGGAAGAAATACAACGGATTCGACCCGGACGTTTCGACATCGAGTTCCAACTCGGCCCTGCGGCGCGTCGACATCGGCGCCTATCCCAAGCCCCGGACCATTATTTTCAGCCTCCAGATCAGATACTAACAGCCAAGACCATGAAATCATACAGTTTCCTGAAAAAATACCTGCTGGCAGCCACGGCAACCGCCGCCCTGCTGTTCAGCGCGTGCGACCTGGACGAACACCCCACGTCGTTCGTAGGACCCAAGGAGTACTACAAGACCCGGGCGCAATGCCTGGCGGGCCTGAACGCCTGCTACATACCGATCAACAGCATCTACGACTACTGTTTCCTGATTATGACCGAAGGCGTCACCGACCTGATGTACATCGCTTCGGGAACCAAGGACGCCCAGCTCGACATATCCCCCGCGAAGCCGCTCAACGGCCAGAAGATATGGACCCAGTGCTACAAGGGCGTCATGTACTGCAACTCGACCATCGCCGCCATCGAACGTTCGCCCCTGAACGACATCAAGGAGTCTTCGGAAGCCGACAAGCTGCCGCTGCTGGCCGAAGGCGTGGTCATCCGCTCGTTCTACTACTGGCTGCTGACCTGCATCTTCGGCGACGTGCCCTTCTACACCAAGGAGGTCGCCGACCAACAGGTGATGCAGGAGATCGCCCACATGGGCCGCATGTCGGCAAAGGAGACCCGCGACTACCTGATCGACGAATTGCAGCGTTACGTGCCCTCGATGGACCAGGTGCGTTCGTCGGAGGTCGCGGACAACCGCATGGGCGCCGCGATGGGCTGGATGATGATTGCCAAGCTCGCGCAGTGGAACCACCGCTGGGACGACGCCCTCGAGGCGCTCGGCGAACTGGAGAAAATCTACGGCGACCTGCAACAGTATCCGCTCGAAGACATCATGTTCCGCAACAAGAACACCCCGGAGTCGATCTTCGAGGTGCAGCGCACCTACACGCCCGGCGGACTGTCCGTCACGACCAACGTGGCAGCCATCACCACTCCGTACCACAACGGCAAGGGCATCTACGACGGCGTGGAGATTCCCGAAATGGGCACGGGCATGACCACCTGGACCTCCATGCGCCCCAACAGCTACTTCTGCGACGGTCTCCAGACCAAAAAAAGCAACGACAAGCGCAAAACGCTGAACATGGCGTGGGAATACGACGGCAAGCCCTTCTCGGGCGTGGGAACCCGTCCGTGGCTCGGCCCGAAATTCTGGTGTCCGGGGATGCAGAACACCGCCGACTTCTCCAACCAGAAGGTATTCCGCTATGCCGACGCCATCCTGATGATGGCGGAGTGCTACGCCGAGACGGAGGACTCCGACGAGGCCGTCCGCTACCTGAACATGGTCAGGGAACGCGCCGGAACCACCGCCTACGTCTTCAAGAACAAAGATGCGCTTCTGGAGGAGATCCAGAAGGAGCGCGGACGCGAACTGCTGGGCGAATTCCAGCGCAAGTTCGACCTGGTACGCTGGGGAATCTGGTATCAGATGACCTACGAATACACCAACTACCCGACGCTCAAGGACAACATGCTCCCCTGCCACGAATACTACCCGATCCCCGACAAGGAGGTCGTCTATTCGGGCGGCGCACTCGACAACAAGGCCTATAACGAATACGGCATGTAAGGCCGACGGAACGAACAAAAAAACACAACGATGAAAAATAACCTTACAGACAGCATCTACAAAGCGTGGCGCACGGGCATCCTGCCCCTCGTCACGGCGCTGCTCCTGCTGACCGGATGCGAAATGGATTCGGACATGGACCTGCCGCTGAATGTGGATTCCAACAAATACACGCTGACTTCGGACGCCGGCTCCACCCAGGTGCGGATCTATTCCACCGGCGAATGGTCGGTCCGTCTGTCGGAAGACGTGGAATGGGCCTCCATCAACCGCCTGAACGGCTCGGGAAACACCCCCGTACTGTTCAAATACGGCGCCAACTACGGCGTGCCGCGCGCCGTGGACATCATCTTCACCCGCGGCGGACTCGAACAGGCGGTACGCATGACGCAGGAGGGCGAAGACCCCATCCTGTCGTTGGAGGAGAGCCGCATCGAGATTTTCAGCAACCCCTGGGACCTCCGCATCGGGCTTGACAACAACCTCCGGGAGGATTACAAACAGATCCGGGACACCATCGTCTATTCGGTGATTCCCGACGAGGACCACGACGAAACGCCCGAGCCGGATGAGGAGTGGATCGAAAACCTGACCGTCGGAACCGACGCCGTCACGTTCAGCACCCTGAAGAACAACTCGCCGCGCAAACGGCAGGCCGCGATCACGCTGACCTATATCGACGCCAAGGAGAAGAAACACGCCGTCACGCTGACCGTCACGCAGGCGACCGAAGAGGCCTGCATGACCTTCACGCCCGACCGCGCCAAGACCACGCGCAAGGCCACGACCATCAAGGCCGAGCTGAAGCACAACCTGGGCAGCCTGCTCGGCAAGGTGGTCTGCACGCCGGTCTACGAAGGCGCGTCGGCCGACTGGATCGAGAACATCACGCTCGAAGACAAAGTGCTGTCGTTCGACGTGAAGGAGAACGACTCGGAAGGCCCGCGCAGCGCGTCGATCGCCTTCTCGCTGCCGGGAACGGCCGGAGAGTTTACGCCCGCGGCGCCGTTCGTCGTCGAACAGACCTACGAAGCCGACTACCGCACGCTGATCAAGGGCGAGAGCGGACAGGTCGTGATCAACAATCCCGAAGCCAGCTTCGAGGGCATCGTGATCAGCGACAAGGACAACGCCAACGTGGAGACGACGCCCAACACGGCACGCAACGCCACCGACTACACGGTGAACGCCAAGACGGCCTACGTGCAGATGCTCGACGGCAGCTACGGATACCGCCTGCAATTCGACGCGGCGGACGACAACACGCTGAAACGCTACTCGCAGGTGAAAATCTCGCTCAACGGCGTGACCCTCACCAAGGAGGCCGATCCCGAACGCTACACGCTCAGCGGACTGACGGCGGCCAACATCGTCAGCCAGACGCCCGGAACGGCCAGCGACCTCATCCGCAAGGAGAAGTCGATCGGCCAGCTCACCGACGAGGACATTTACACCTACGTCTCGCTCCGGGAGGTGGAATTCGCCCTGCCCGACGGCAGCTACACCAACGTCAACGAAGGCTATTTCGGAACGGCCAACCACACCAGCTGCGTGCCCCGAACGCTCTGTGACAAGGACGGCAGCGCGATCTCGATGTTGGTCAACAACAAGACTCCCTGGCGGCGCGACGGCAGCGGCATGCCCAAAGGCAAGGGCACGTTGAGCGGCGTCATCGTCCACGACCTCCAGCCCCGCTACGGCTACACCAACGAGGGGTACATCGGCCGTTACTCGGTCCGCGTGCTCGAAAAGGAGGAGATCGACCTCGCCGCTTCGGAGTCGAGCTCCAACCGCCAGACGCTCGTCGAGTGGAACTGGAACAACGCCGAGGTCAGGACCAACGCCGACGGAACGATCGCCCCGGATAGGGGCAACGGCTCGCTCTGGTGCACCGACCCCGCAGCCAAATACCTCCTGGACAACGAGTACAACGGACTCACGACCAGCGCCGGACTGAACGGCAAGAACGCCCTGAAATTCGAGAACACCTACTGGTGGGACTTCGCCGAAAACACGGGCTACGCCGTGGCGCTGAAATTCTCGACCGAGGGCGCCGGCGCGAACCTCTCGCTCAACTTCACCAACTCGCAGGGCAACGCCGGCGGCACGAGCATCTACGGCCCCGTCTACTGGCAGGTGGAGTACTCGACCGACGGGGTGAACTTCACCGTGCTGCCCGAATCGGGCTTCTGCTGCCGGCCGTTCGTCTATTGGCAGGGAGCAGGCGGCAAAGACCTCTCCTACTGCGCCGTCCCGGGCTACGCCGACCGCGTGTTCATCCTGCCGGACGCCCTGCGCAACCGCCCGGAGGTCACGCTGCTGATCAAGGCCCGGAGCACGCAGTGCATCGCCTCGAACACCGCCACGGTGGACCAGGGAGACACGGGCACGATCACATCCGACATGGCGGCCAACAAGCGTTCGCCGATGCGTTTCGGAACCATAGCCGTAAAGAGTAACAAATAAACCGCTCAGGCGGGGAGGGCGCGTCCCTCCCCCGCCGATGCGCGAAACCAAATTCAGACCACGATGAAACAGATAAAATCATTGTACCGAAGGCTGCTGCTCCCGCTGCTGGGCGGGCTGGCGCTCACGGCCTGCGAAAAAGACAACGGCGAAGAGACCCGCGTCTCCGAGTTCGGCCCCTACAAGAAAGAGATCATAGCCCCCTGGAAAGGCGGCACGGGGAGCATTCCGGTCCTCGCCAACCAACCCTACGACATCGAACTGATCAATCCCGACAACGGATGGCTCACGCTCGACACCGAGGGCCGCGGAACGCATTTCACGGGCGACGACTATTTCAAATTCCAGGCCACGACCAACGACGGCTTCCCCCGCATGGAGGGCATCCGCCTCTGGACCCACAACCGCGCGGATACCGTATACATCAAACAGGAGGGCTTCATCACCCCGAAACTGGACTTCTCGACCCGCAGCATCATGGTGCTCGGCGACGGCGGACAGGCGACGGCGCAGCTCTCCACCAACCTCGAACTGGAGGACCTCCGGCAGTCGATCGTCTACACGAGCGCCGACGAGGGCGGATGGATTTCGGACCTCGACATCAGCAACGGGTTCCTGATTCTCCAGACCGACCCCAACGCCGACCCCGAAGCCCTGCGCAACGCCCGCATCACCCTCAGCTACCGCGACGGGTGGAACCGGACCATCTCCTCGACGGTCTACCTCACGCAGGCCAACGCCAAGAACGAGTTCGGGCACGAAATCTCGTTCAGCGAGGTGCGCGACCTGGTGGGCATCGTCAACAAGGACGTCTACATCGAGGGACGCATCATCAGCGACATCGGCAACGGCAACAACGGCGAGAACATGATGACGGGACAGACCTCGATCGACTACACCGAGACCTACCGCACGGCCTACATCCAGAGCCTCGACGGTTCGCAGGGCTTTATGATCAAGACCGTGACCGAAGACGACAACATCTTCGAACGTTACAGCAAGGTCCGCATCCTGCTCAAGGGCGTCACGGTCGAAGCGGAGTCGAACCCCGAACGCTACATTCTCAAGAAAGTCACCTCGGCGATGGTCATGTCCTCGGTTTCAGGCTCGGCGGCCGACATTCCGCAGAAGGTGAAGCGCTACAACGAGCTGACCGACATGGACGTATACACCTGGGTAACGCTGGCCGACTGCGAACTTCCCGTACGCAAAGGCAGCCTGACGCCGATCAACGAAGGCTATGCACGCAGCACCAATGCCAACCGCGAAACGAAATACCCGATGCTGGTGCGCGACAAGAACGGCGACAGCTTCTACATGCTGACCAACACCACCTGCAAATACCGCCGTACCGGGGAAATGCTGCCCTACGGTTCGGGGAACATCTCGGGCGTACTGGTTCACGAGACCCACGACCGCTTCGTCTGGATGGGATCGAAGGACATGGGCGACATCGGCCGCTACCAGATCCGCCACCTCACCCGCGAGGACATCGCGCTGGAGAAGGATTTCGAGAACAGCTTCTCGGCCCTCCTGACCGAATACCGCTACGGCAAGCTCGAAAGCCACATCTTCCGCCCCACGACCGGCGACAACGGCTACCTGACCTTCACCCATCCCGACGAGAAATCGGGCAACGCAGGCTGGGGAACAAGCGACCCGAGCTACCTCGGCCCCATCGGCAACGAATCCAACCCCGACAAAGAGAAACCCTGGGGCGGCACCAATAAAGGCAACATCAACGGAAACGGCGTCGTCGAAAACGGCAAACAAATGTGTTCTGACCCCGGAACCAACAACGACGGCAAGGGAAACCTGACGAGCGCGGAATTCTCAGCCTGGACCAACAAGTGCCAGTGGTGGAACACCGAAACCGACCGCAGCGAAGCGTGGCTGCTCCACTTCTCGACGCAGGGCATCTCGACCGATGTGCTCTCGATGCAGGTAGCCATGCAGAACCGCAGCATCGGAGGCCCCCGCTACATCAGGGTCGACTGGTCGGAACACGGCGACAACAACCGCGACGACTGGAACCCGATCACCGAATTCCAGGTCCCCGACATCGTGAACTGGAACTACACCCTCTACTGGCAGTGCGCCGGCTACAAGTACATCAACGTACCTCTGCCGCTCGAACTGCTCGGCAAGGACGACGTATGCATCCGCTTCTCGGCCGCGAACAAGAAAGCCGGCGGCAAGGAAGACGGCGAGTTCGACGACCAGATCATCACCACCGGAGAGATCGCCTTCTCCTACATCGGCGTACGTTACAACAAATAACCCTATCCGGAAGCCCCGCCTGCAAACGTTTTGCAGGCGGGGCTTCCCTAACCGCTCAACCAGAATCCAAACCGTGAAACACCTTCTATTCCTGATTTTCGCCGTCCAGGCCTGTCTGCCGGGATTCGCAGCCTGCGACGGACGCGTCCGCATCGTACCCCGCCCCGCCGAGGTCGAAGAACTGCCGGGATCGTTCCGGCTGACGCCCCGAACGCCCGTCGTCATCACGGACGAACAGTTGCGCACGCCCGCGGAGATTTTCGCCCGCGCCGTCGGCAAGCTCACCGGAACCGAACCCGCCGTCACCGCCGCACCCGAAAAACACGCCGTGACGCTGCAACTGCAACCGGGCTACGAAGCCGAAGAGTACCTTCTGGAAGTCGGCAGACAGCGCATAACGGTCACGGCATCGACGCCCCAGGCGGTGCTGCACGGGCTTCGAAGCCTCCAGCAGCTGGTCGCCGGAGGAGAGATTCCCGCCTGCGTCGTCCGCGACAAGCCCACGTTCGCCTACCGCGGGGCGATGCTCGACGTCTGCCGCCATTTCTTCCCGGTCGAGGACGTGAAGACCTACATCGACATCCTCTCGCTGCACAAGATCAACAAATTCCACTGGCATCTGACCGACGATCAGGGCTGGCGGATCGAGATCCGTAAATATCCGCTTTTGACACAGGTGGGGTCGATGCGGAAGGAGACGCTGATCGGGCATATTCAGAAAAGCAAAGAGTACGACGGAATGCCTTACGGCGGCTATTATACGCAGGACCAGATCCGGGAGGTGGTCGCTTATGCGGCCGCGCGCGGAATTACGATCGTGCCCGAAATCGAAATGCCCGGGCATGCGCAGGCGGCGCTGGCCGCTTATCAGCACCTCGGATGCCGCGGCGAGGGATACGAAGTGCGCACGACCTGGGGCATCAGCAAAGAGGTGGTCTGTCTGGGCAACGATGCCGTCTACGACTTTTTCCGGGATGTTCTGGACGAGGTGGCGGGGCTGTTTCCCGGTGAAATCATCCATATTGGCGGCGACGAGGCCAAGGCGGACAACTGGAAACAGTGTCCGAAATGTCAGGCCCGCCTCCGCGAGTTGGGCCTGGAGTCTGAACGGCAGTTGCAGGGACATCTCGTGGCAAAGATGGAGGAACACCTGCGGTCGCGGGGGAAACGGATTCTCGGCTGGGATGAAATTCTGACGGCCGGCGTCACTTCGGGCGCCATCGTGATGTCGTGGCGGGGACCCGCGGGCGGCATCAAGGCCGCGTCGATGGGTAACGACGTGGTAATGGCTCCGAATACCAATTTCTACCTCGATTATTACCAGACGACGGACCCGGCGGCCAATGGAGAGCCATTGGCTATCGGAGGCTCGCTCCCGATGGAAAAATGTTATGCCTTTGAACCCTTCGACAAGCTCGATGAGTGTACGAAACGCCATATTCTGGGTCTTCAGGCCAACCTGTGGACCGAGTACATCGACTCTTTCGACAAAGCCCAGTACATGCTTCTTCCTCGTCTTGCGGCTTTGAGCGAGATTGCATGGTCCGAAACGAAGGATACTTACGGTTCGTTCATGGCGAGGGTCCGCTGCGGTTTTGTCCCCGTCTACCAGTATTTCGGTCTGATTTACGCGCCTTATGCGTTCGCTCGGGCGAACTTCGATGAGGCGGTGATAAGGCCTTATGTGCTTCCCGATGTGCTGAAGCGGGCGGATGGACGGGAAGTCCGCACAGCGAAGCAGTGGGAACGGGACCGTCGACCCGAGTTGCTCTCCGTATTCCGGCGTCAGATGTACGGCACGTTGCCCGGAACGGATGTCGAAGTGGTTTCGAAATGTCTGGAGGAGAGTGCGGATGCCGTCGGCGGAAAAGCGACCCGTCGGCAGGTCGAACTGACGTTTGCCCGAAACGGCGTCGAGCGGAAGGCGATTCTGCTGATCTACCTGCCGAATGGTGCCGAAGGGCCGGTTCCCTGTTTTCTCGGATTCAATTTCCAGGGAAACCAGACAACCTCGTTCGATCCGGCGGTGGTTCCGTCGCAATACTCCGAATACCCGGTGGGAAACCGGGATTCCCGCTGGGATGTGGAGTCCATCGTCGATGCCGGATATGCCCTCGTGACGGCGCACTATTACGATTTTTTCTACGACCGGGAGGATGACGATTTCGAAGGCAAATATCCCAAAAGTATATTCGCGCTCTTCGGGCGGGATTCATCCGCCGATTTTTCCGGCAGCGAAGGCCGGGCAATCTCCGCATGGGCCTGGGGTTATAGCCGGGTCCTGGATTATTTGGCCGGTTCGGAGGCGCGGATCGACCCGTCACGGGTGGCCGTAATGGGGCATTCGCGGCTTGGGAAGGCAGCCTTGTGGGCCGGTGCGAACGATCCTCGGTTTGCGCTGGTGATTTCCAATGATTCCGGATGCTGCGGAGCGGCTCTTTCGAAACGCCGGATCGGGGAGGATCTCCACCGCATTCTGCGTTTCCGCCACTGGTTCTGCAAGGATTTCGATAAATATACGGACAACGAGGAGGCGTTGCCATTCGATCAGCACGAACTGCTGGCTCTGATTGCACCCCGCCCGTTGTATGTTGCCAGCGCTGCCGGGGATGTCTGGGCTGATCCGAAAGGGGAGTTTCTCGCTGCCGCCGAAGCCTCACGGGTCTATGCGCTTTACGGATTGGAGGGATTGTCGGTCGACGGGATGCCGTCGGTCGGAGTGCCGTTGCACGGTGGATGTGTCGGCTACCATATCCGGGAAGGCAAGCACGATGTTACGCCGCTTGATTGGAGGCATTTCATTTCGTTTGCCAATAAGCACCTGAAATAGAGACGAGGTGTAAATGTATAAGCCTGCTGTCCGTATGGATGGCAGGCTTTATCTGTGCCGGGCAGAAGGGGCGGGGTGTAATCAGGAAAACTTCAGAGCCATTTTTTGTACTTGAAGTACCAGATTGTCAGGGCCGAGCAGAAGATCATCAGCCCGATGGCGAAGATGTAACCCAGGGGAATGTTCCAGCCGTTGCCGAGCGTCAGCGTCCAGTCCAGTTCGGGCATGAACTTGAAGTTCATGCCGTAGATCGACGCGATGAGCGTCGCGGGCATGAAGATCACCGCCGCCACGGAGAAGATCTTGACGATCTCGTTCTGTTCGATGTTGATCAGACCCAGCGCCGCGTCCTGGATGTAGTCCAGTCGCTGGAAACTGAAATCGGCGTGGTTGATCAGCGAGTTGACGTCCTTGATCATCAGTTGCAGGCGAGGGTAGATGTCGTTGGGGAAACGCTCCGAGCGCAGGATGCCCGACAGGACGCGCTGACGGTCGAAGATATTCTCGCGCAGCAACAT
>OLVZ01001811.1_pt1 | contig 17192 bp, 18 predicted proteins | sample 1673341 | NCBI WGS metagenome assembly OLVZ01 (sample SAMEA3178944, study PRJEB25190) | human gut metagenome | biome: human gut; feature: human-associated habitat; material: faeces | place: Austria | collected 2013 | reverse complement strand
GTGCTTACACCGGCAATGAGAAAACGGATAATAAAGCTGTTGAAGAAAGGATTCAGCCCGGAGCAGATTGTCGGCAGGAGCCGCTTGGAGGGAATTGCGATGGTATCTCACGAAACGATATATCGCTGGATTTGGGAGGATAAGCGGCGGGGTGGCAAACTGCACAAATATCTTCGCAGACAAGGTCGCAGGTATGCCAAACGTGGTTCTAAAAATGCAGGGCGAGGATTTATCCCAGGCAGGGTGGATATTGATGAGCGTCCCGAGATAGTGGAACTGAAGGAGAGATTTGGTGATTTAGAGATAGATACAATTATTGGTAAGAACCACAAAGGTGCCATTCTTACCATTAACGACAGAGCAACAAGCAGGGTCTGGATACGCAAGTTGTCGGGAAAAGAAGCCATCCCGGTAGCTAAGATTGCAGTATGGGCACTGCGGAAAGTGAAAAACTTAATACACACAATTACGGCTGACAATGGAAAGGAGTTTGCAAAGCACGAGGAAATTGCGCAAAAATTGGAAATAAAATTCTATTTTTGCAAACCATACCACTCATGGGAACGTGGTGCCAATGAAAACACCAACGGGCTTATCAGGCAGTATATCCCAAAGGGTAAGGACTTTAGTGAAGTAACCAACAAACAGATTAAGTGGATTGAAAATAAACTCAATAATCGACCTCGTAAAAGACTTGGATACCTCACGCCAAACGAAAAATTTAAACAAATTATTAATCAGAATTCTGTTGCATTTGCAAGTTGAATTCAGCATTGCTTATTATCCGCACCCAAAAAGTTGCATTTATAAGTTGAACTCAAGTTTTAATAATTGACTATATTGGTATAGAGGATTGTTTTCCAAAAATCCTAATTGTAGCATTATTGATTGGATTGATGATAAGAGAATATATAAACAATGCAGGTCTTTACACTCGTTCATTTTCTCTTTGTGTGAAATAAGAATTTCGCGTATTTCGTTTATTTCCATAATCCAAGTATTTATTCTACAAAAATAATAAATTTTATATGAACTGCTCCAAATATTTCTCTTTGAATCCAGCCAGCGGAAATTTGAATGCACTTGGTTTGCCCTCTCTTGTCGTATAGTCGAATATGATTGTATCGCTGTCAATATGTGTTTGAAGCATATTCAAGGTTTCAGTAGATTCTGAAAATGTTACGATATTGGGAAAGGCCATTGCTGGTATTTCGATTGCTGGATTTATCAGAAAAGACATGCCCGCAAACCCTCGTCCTCGTTTCTGAAAAGTCATAGATACCTCTTGTGCTGGGTCTATATCCAAAGCAAACATGTATCAAAACTCTACGGGTGTAGGATTATCTTTTGTACGAGCAACAATAAGCGTCATTGTAAAATCATCGTCGTAACTTACGGATTTGGCGACATAGGATAATTCCATGCCTTCTTTCGTTTCCGTGCCTGCTGTTCATTCAATTCTTGGTGTTTTTCTTTTCATTTTAGCTAAAATTTATGTTGTTAATTATATGTTTGATTATGATGTAAATATACGAAAAATTTATGAATTATGCAAGTAATATAAAAAGGACAAACTTGGGCATACGGTATGAAATAAACCGCTCTGTCCAAATCTGTCCTTACTGAATTTTAGGATAGATCAATAAACAAGCTCGATACTGTAATATTCTGTTCCGTTATTAGACTCACCAACTCCAACAGAGGTAATCAAAATTTTAGAGATTGTGCCGTTACTATTAAATTCGTATTCATAAGTTTTCGTTATGGTATCTGTTTCGTTTTTTTGAATGGATTTTTTAGGTAGAAATTTACTTTGTTTACCCATGAATCCAAAAAATTGGAACTCAGGGCATTCTTCGATATAATCTATATTTATATTGATTGGAACTGCGGTAACCTGTGAATAAGTGATGGTTTTATCCCATCTCGTGTCCCATACTATAGGTTCGCTAATCGATATGAGGTTTCCATTGTCCCAATTATATATCCATTGATCGTTGGACCACGATGCGTGCATTTCTTGCAAGTACCCGTTTTTATAAGAATATAATTGTAAATCTTCGGGATATTGGTAGTCCGTAATACTTTCAATATAGCCATCTGCATTTAGTTGACATATCCTGGTATCAAAACCACCGTTTGTATATATCAACGTTTCGGTTACTGTATTTCCTGAGTATGAAAATTGGGTTTCACTATGATTATAATTATTTGTTACTCGGACAATTCGGTTCTGATTGTCATACTCAAAAGTATAGATTGTCGGATTATCATCACCATTTGTATAAATACACTGCCTAACCAATATGGGGTTATTCGAGGTGTGTCCATTGTCATCCTCATCGGAACAAGCTGAGAACGAGATTACCGCAAACATGGCAATCGCAAAATAAAGAATCTTTTTCATAATTGTTAGAATTTAAAAGTGAATGTTTATAGTCTATCAAATTGTAAAATAGGAGATATAACGGGAAACGCATAAAGATTTATTCTGTATAGGTAATAATATCTCCGTACTCTTGAAGTATATCTTTCAAATCGGCATATAGTTCTGGCATATAGTACTTATAGACTATTATAGATTTCAGATTGGGATTACCAGAACTTTTTAGGTTTATTAGTTTTTTGCAGGTACTTACATCTAATATCGAGAGTTGGTTATTTCTGCAATCTAATGATTGTAAATCCGTATTTTTGCTTATATTCAATGTTGTAAGTTGATTGTTGTAGCAATACAATGTTTTTAGTTTTATATTTTTGCTTACATCCAATGTGGTAAGTCGATTGTTAGAGCAATACAATTCCTTTAATTCCCTATTTCCGCTTGTGTTTAGTGAGACAAGCTGATTATTATAACAATATAGACTTACCAATTCTGTATTTTTGCTGATATTTAATGTGATTATTTGATTATCAACACAGTGTAAATTAAGTAACTCTGGATTTTTATTGAGATTTAATGCCGTAAGTTCATTGTTATTGCACTCTAATGTCCTCAAATATTGATTTTTGCTTATATCTAATGAGGAGAGTTTATTATTCTGACAAATCAATCCTACCAACTTTGTATTGCCTTTCAAATCTAATGAAGAGATTTGACTGTTCGAACACTCTAAATTTACCAACTCCGAAAGTTTGCTGACATCTAATGAGGTAAGCTGGTCACCAGAGCAAGATAATGATCTTAGAGCTGTAAAATAACAGATTTCATCCAAATTTCGGATATTATATATAGCCAAAGATGTAACATTTTCCGCTTCTTTGATTGATATTTGATTATCGTTGTTTTGATCTATATTTCCCTTTTCTAAAATGGCATTTAAGAACAAAGGGTCTTTAAATTCAATAATCGAACTGTCATCGACAAAGTTGCCGCTTGATCCTGCTTCACTGTTATTATCGTCATTATCGTCTTTTGAACAGGCGTTAAACGCTGTAATCGTAATTGCTATAAGAGCAAATAATAATAGTTTTTTCATAACAAATAATTTATATTGGTTAATAAATCAGTCTTTGGCTTTTTCAATCAACAAGCTTACTTGTTTTGCGTGTAGTTTCTGCAATAACTCTTTTTCAGCATTGGGCACAAATTCATAATTTCCTTTTGTACGTTCCAAAATGACCCATAAGATTTTTGCAAAGAAGATACGGTCATCATCATTGGGAACACCATCACCGCTACGAGCAATCATTTTATTTGCGACTGTTTCAATGATCCTATCTTCAGTGAGATAGGCAGGAGAATAGTCACCGATAATCAACATAACTTTATCGTACCATTCTCTCAAATAGGAATTTTCGGCAACCTCTTGGGCTACCTGTTCAAATCGAGACATAATAATCTCCAATGTACCGTATTAACTCCTGCTACGGTGGGTTATATTCAAAAAGAAAGTGTGGAGTTGTTCGTTTATCTGAGAGAAGGTTGTGGAATGACCTATGTGCAAATAAACAATACCCCACACCGAATAGAATATATCGAGAACGATATATGCCTATATACGGTGATGAGCGTTGCGTTATCCCTGCACATTGAAAACTTCCACATTTTCTCTCAAGGATTAGCGAAACACTTTCACTAAACTAATATGTCTTCGTCCGTTTGGAGACGATGCCACAAAGTTAGAAAATGTTTCTCAATACGCAACACTCTTGGGGTATTGTAGTTGCAAAGGTCTTGAAAACAAAGCATCTTTCCAATAGCCGAGCTTATGGATTCAAAACTTTGTTCTTTATAGATTGGGATAAAAGATTTGGAGTTTAAGCTTGCATAAGCCCTCAAAATGTACGTTACATCAGTCAAATACAACCGATTGTCTGGTTCCCGCCCGCATAAAGTCCGTATTTTTGCAAGAGCGATAACATTGCAGAATACAAGGTGCACTATTTCAGATACTTTGCCAATCTATTAAATGCCTGTCCGCTTTGTTGTTCCATAAAAGAGAATACCCCTGCCGTCGTGAAACAGCAAGGGTATTCTTCTTCGTTCGGTTACTCCACAAACCACCTGTACTGGACATCGCCTTCAATGGCTCTGCCGATACCCGTGATAAGCTCGGTAGCGTTCAGCGAACGGTCGAGGAACGTGTCGATGTAACTCGACTTGTTGGCTCCCGTAAAGAGGTTGTAAAGCCTCCAAAGGTCGATCTCTGGATTGTCCCCTCTGGAAAAGTTCTCGTCAGCGTAATACGCCTTTGCAACCGCGTTGATATGGCAGTCCGTAAACTCCATGGCAGGAAGCTGTCGTTTCTCTGCTGTGGGCAGGTATTGATACAACCGTGTCTTGCCGATAAGCTGGGCGAACTGGTGTTCGGTAAGACATCGTTCCTGCATCGCGGCCATCCGCTTTACATGGCGTTCGGCATCGTACTCCTGAAACAGGCGCAAGGTGGCATCGAACAAATCCTGCACGCCCATCACCCGCAGTTCGCTTTTGAATCCGTCGGTCGATACACAGAGGTTACAGCACACGAGGTTCTTGAAGCCGATAAAGACCTTGAATTTCTCGACCGTCTTTTTCGAATAGAGGTTCTCGTGGTTGTAGGCCCGTACACCTCCTATCGAAAGGTTCAGCCTGTTCCCCGCCACCTCCTCGTAAACCGTGGGTATCTCGAAACAGAAAGCCATCCGTTCGTAATAGATGGTCTTGTCTGTTTCCAAGAGCTGGTTCACGGGCTTGTGGACAGCCTCTGGAATCCGTCCCTTGATGATATGGGACACGACTATATCGGGCGCGTCGATTACCTCCTGCGGGAACATACGGTGTGCAGCACCCAATACCGTTTCGATAAAGCTCTGGTGGGAGATGGTCACCTCGTTGTCCTTGCTGAATACGGGAACGACGCAATCCGTTCTCAAGTGGGCTATATCCACGGGCTTGGTGTTGGCCTCGATAAAGTGATGGTTATGCCGTACACCCAAAGGAACGACAACACCCGTCGTTGCAGGTTGTGCGGACTGTTCCTCTGCGATCGTAGCATCCCCGACAGAGGCAGGAATTGCAGATGCGGCAGGAGCGGTTTCGACAAAGGGATTGTCTGCATTCAATCCCACGGCAAATTCGGGGTTAGGCTGAAACGCTGGGTACATGGTTGTAGGGAGTTTGAGGTTGAACACTCGGATTCGAAATGTTGCACCATTTGAGGATGGCTTGCCCCACGGCAGGTGTGATGAGAAACTCGGGACGCCCCGTGAACAGTCCCGTGCGGTCTTTGGATGTGGTGGCCTTGTGGTTCATGGCTATATCGAGGACAGCGGTAAACTCGTAATCCACGTTGTCACGCTGTACGGCTTTCAAGCCCACCTTCTCTGGAACCATCTTGCCGTTCTTGTCCGAGAGCACGTAATCCTGCTTGGAACGCATGGTGCAGATCACATGAGCGGAGGATGTCAGAATCCGCTGGATAAAGGCGTTCTGACGGGGTGTGACCTTTGCCCAGTTGGCGAAGGAGTTGCCTTGCAGGTTGGCGTGGAAATCCAGCAGATAGTCCCAGCAATGGGAGATGCTGTCGATGACGATTACCTCGGCTCCAGCCTGTTCACAGATTCCTATGGCCTCGATGTAGGTCTCGGGAGCATAGTTTTCGAGGGTGAGGACCTGATAACCGCCCAGATGGGCATAAAGGTCTGCCGAGCAGTTCTCGGAATCGATGACGGCGACACGAGACCAGTCGCCTGTCATGCCGTAAGCGATCAGGAGCGACGAATAGGTCTTGCCGCTGCCTGAAGCTCCCGCCAGCGCAAGCCGCATCTTGGCCGCACGGCGCATGGATTGTCTCAATTGCATAACTCTACAAATTAGATGATTAGTAAATGATTGAACTAATCATCCCAGTTGCAGCTTTTGTATTCGTTCTGCAAGTTTGCTCGATAATCTGCCAGAGAAATTCGCCTCTGTAATATTAGTTCCCAAAATCTCGATGGGGAGGGGGATTTGATTCATGTATCTGTTCGTGGGCAGTATATATAGACAAAAAAGCTACCCCTATAGGTAGCTTTCCATATATTAATACTATTCTTTCCCTCCTTTGATATACCAACAACTATCTTGGGAATTATACGTTAATTTATGTTTATATAATGGATAGATCATTAGGGCGGAATCTAATTTTGGGGATTCAATAGAAATAATTCGATATTCATTATTATACTTAATATTATATTTTATTGAATAATTCTTTGTGATAAGATTTATTATACGCTGATGAACTGCTATTGAATCCTGCAACTTCATTAATTGTTCATTATGAATATTATATTTATCTACCAAATTATTGTATTTTGTAGTGGTGCTTTCAAGTTTGTTTTTTAATGCAGTGTTATTACTATTAAGATTGTTAAATTCTGTTACGAGTGTATTATATCTATCTACAAGATGATTGTAATCATCAATGACTTGTTCAGTTTCATTTACTTGACTTGAATACTTTTCAATATAATTTACAACTTCGATTACAATGCTATCCAATTCTCTTGAAAGTTGATTGTATTTTACGGGCTTCCCATTAGATGTTCTATATGTATAGGACCGAGTTCCCGTTAAAGAATCGTACTCAATTTCCATTATCTTGTTCAATGTAGAATCACTCCACAGCAATTTGTCTATCAATATATCTCTATGATTGATTTCATTTTGCATGGTAGAATTATAGTACATACTAATAAACAATGATGCCATTAGAAGTACTATAAATGCACCTGTAGCCACCTTTGTTATTCTATTTTTGGAGTTTTGCATTTTGGATTTCTAATAATTGATTCGTATGCTTTAACTCAATAATGAGATTATTATATTTTTCTCTTTGGCTTGTAAGTTCGTCTTGATGTTTTCGATTGATTTCATTGATCTCTATTCGATGATTAATGTCTTTATAATAACACCCTACAGCGAAACCTCCACTTATGAGTGCTATTGCACTCGCAATAGCTCCCCAAGTAGGTGTAATTGAATTCCAAAATTTATCTTTCTTATGTTTTGCCATTCTACTCAAAACGACTATTCTCTTATCCGCAAATATACGTATAAGATCTATATAATCATCATTTCATATAAAAGATGATGTCCTATTTAAAATGAGTTATCGTTCTTTTGGCGTGTTCTTATTATTCAAATGCAAAACCTTTGAAATCCTCCTTATCGAATCTGTTTTGCTCTGCCTGTTCTATAACTGCATTATATTGTTCCTGCATATCGAGGGCCTTTATAAAGTATGGCAACGATACCTTTTCAGGCAGGTTCTTACACCGTTTATCGAGTTGATAACTTATGCTTATTGGCTCGGTACTCGGTAAGTTGATGATGTTGTATTTCGTAAGCAGTACAGACATAGCCCGTTTATCCCACTTGGGAGCGGCAACACCTTTCATCTTGCAGAACTCGCATATCTCCTTATAAATCCCTGCATTGGTCTTTTTAACAGAGGAATTGATAAAACAACCTGCCGTCAGTTCGTAGCCGTTAGAAATAGGCTTTATAAGCCCTAATTGCTGGCACTCTTTAATGAGGACTGTGGTTGTGTTCCTCGATAAACCGATACTCTTTGCAATTTGGCTGTTGCTTCATTGGATGGTATCCGTATTATTAAGGCATACCGACTTGAATAATAGCAGAAACCCTGCAATCTTGGCGGGATAGTTCCTCTTAAAGAAACTGTTATCCAAAAAGAAATAGTCTTTGTTTGCTGGCTTTATAAAGTAAGAATTACGTTTTATAAATCCTCTGTCTGCATCTTCTTTAATGGTAGTCTGCACGGTCAGATAACCTGCATCCTTTAAGCGTTTAATGCTCCGTCGTATGGTTCGTTCATCTAATCCCGTCAGCAAGGATAGTTTTTCCTCGGTTATATGGGATATGTTCGTCTTGTAATTGGAGCAATATTTAATGGTCGCTCACACGTAAATATCAATAGGCTTACTGTTGCCCGTCTGAAAGTTCACGATTGATTTGGGGATTACTGTATAATTCATCGTTAGCAATGGAATTTTGATTGTTTGTAAATATGATTTCTTTTAAGTGTAGCAGTTTTCGAAAGCAGGCCACGCCGTAATGGTCTTTGGCTTGTTTGCGGTTCTCGAATCACCTGCGGTCTTTGATATGGTAGTACATGGTCTGAAAGACTTATTAGGTTATGTATAAGTAGGTAATGTATATATAGGACACTTTTGAGCAGTTTGCACAGGACAGTTTTGAGCAATACCTACTATCTCTTTATCCGTATCTTCCATAATTTTTGATTCTGGATTGATAGTATTAAAGGAAATCTTCATTTCACACTCAAAAAATGTGGAAATAGGAAGCAAAGACAAGGACAGCAAATAATGCCGTCCTTATCTTGTCCTAATAACTTATTTTCTATGGAAGCAGTAGAATTTTCCCTATTCTCGGATTTGCTATTACAAATATAATAAAAATATTTAATATATACAAGTTTAAGGGCTGGTTGTTCAAAGGAATTTCAGGCGAATTTTCCTATCTTTGTTTATCCTCAAATTCCAAAACTATGGCTGTTATCTCTGTTCCCGTTTGTATCATTAAAAAAACTTGTCCTTATCTTGAACGGTTCTATGGATTTTCTTATTGGTATATCCAACGGTATGTCGAATCGACTTGCAATTTGGACGACGACAATCGGGTGAATCTCCTTCCGAAATTCTGGATGTACCAAAATCTGGATATGTTCCCCGATGATTTCGGAATTGTATTTGACCTCCCGTATTACAAAAATGTGGAGGCATTACAAGAACAATATGATTTTTTAGCAAAGCATGATTTAATCTTTCATACACTCCTGCTCGCTCCGTTGATGAGTTCGGTTTTTCATCCATATACAGATGAGGAGGTCTTCGCTTTACCAGACGGAGCAGAACGGCAGGAAGTATTACGAGTATATGAGTTTTTGCAGCAGACGCAGAGAGAGGGTCTCGACCCATCCAAAAAATATTTGCTCTCTTACGGCGGAATGTCGAGCGTCCAGATTCCGAACACCAGTAACTGGTTCATACGAATGGTCGAAAGAGAATACCGCAATCATTATGACGCTTTGGGTAATCCTCCCCGTCATTCCAGACCAAGCGAAGCCAATCCTCCCAAGCGTCGGCCGACCTTTGCCAGCTTTCTCGGATACAACACCCTCTTGTTCCTCCGAGACCATCTCCGCATCAGACCTGCTGTCCCGCAGGAGTTGTGCCAATTCATTAGTGATTACCTGACAGCCTGCTCTGACATTGTGTCAAAACAAGACTTGTCGTATAAAAACATATATGATATGCTCCAAAACTGCAAAAAGACCTATGGAATGTCTTCAATACCTATTTCGTGGGTGAAGGAATAATATGTGGTTTTAATATTCTCGTCTGATAAAATCACATAAATATCTGAAAATCACATTGGTATGAAATTCGCAGCATTCAGGGTAAATTTTAATATTATGAATAAAGAAAAAATCAACACTCTGGATGCCGCACAAGGTGCTGGCACGATGAGCGCCCCCGAGAGCGAAATCTCGAACATTGCAACCGTTACCATCGACAAGCTCAACGACAAAGACGAGGTGGTGGAAACCGAGGAACTCAAACTGGAAGTTGTCGATGGGGACACCAAAGATTGGCAGCACACATTCTGGAATGTAATGTGGCTTGCCAGCAGAACCAAGCCTGCTCCGACCACAACGTGGTCGAATGAGGAGAAAGCCGAGGCCATCATGGGGTATGCCGAAGACCTCTATGCCGACCCGACGCTGTGCCTGCGACACCTTGTATGGACAGCTGACCGTCTGCGCAAGGTCGAAGGCTTCGACGCCTACTGTTCAAGGCTCGGGCTGAATCCCGACTGTGTCGCCCAGCACATCGTCTTCGACGGCTATTACAATGTGCAGGCAGTTATCAAACTTGGGGTAGAGGAGGTCTACGGGGCATATATTGCCATGTTCTCCTTGCCGATCGTAACCTTCGACCGAGAGTAACGGGACACGACAATTCTTTCAATTCATATCTTTCAGAGGGGACTATCCAGCAATGGATAGCCCCCTCAATCTCTTTCATAGCAAATTCTGCATCGCTGCGTCGATTTGGCAGTTTCCGAAACTGTCCAAGTAAATCTGTGTAACCTTTTCCGAGCTATGTCCCAGCGTTTCACAAATCAGTGAGGTGCTGACACCCGACCTTTTCAGCACGGTCGCATAACTGTGCCGAGCCACGTAAGTAGTGAGGTCTATGGGTATCTCCAACTCTTTCCCGACCTCTTTCAACCGTTTGTTTACGTTGGACAAAACCTTATGTAAGCGGTTGCGTTGCTGAACCTCGGTTTTGTGGAATGAGGACAGGATCGGGAAAATATAATCTTGGCCGTTGTGGGACGGGGTGATGTACTTGCCGATGATTTCTCGGGCCTTTGGCTGTAACGGCAGGCGGATTAGTTTGTTGGTCTTTTGACGTGTATAAATCAGTCTGCCGTCAACAATGTTGCTCTGTTTCAGATGCGCCATATCCACGAAATTGATTCCTGCCGAAAAGTAAGAGAACGCGAACAGGTCGATAGCCAGACAGGTATACATATCTTTCCCCTGATAGTCGATTACCTGCATGATCTCTTCTTTGGAAATAGCCCTTTTGGCAGTCGCCTGATGCAGTTTGGAAACTTTGAAAGCGTGGAAAGGGTAGAGGTCCCTCTTGACAAGGTTGCGTTCAATGGCGATATTGTACAATACTCTCAATGTTCGGAAACGCTTGCCGATCGTGTTCTCCAAAAGGTTTTGCCCCCTTTGCCACATTTCATAGCGTTTCAGCCAAACGGTGTCGATGTCGGAAAAATAGATGTCAAGGTGTCCGTTGAACTGTATGAGCGAATTATACAACTCGGAAAATGTCAGGGCATAGCCTGACCGCTTTTGGGATTTGAGGTCGGCGATATGGGATCGGAATAGATCGCCGACGGTTCGGTTCTTTGCATGGTTATTTACTCGGTCGTGTAAGGACGCTGGGGTAAATTCCTTGTCCTCCGCCTGAAAGTCGAGAATCTGCTCCCGATACTTTCTGATCTGCTCGGCTATGATTTGTTCAATGCGTTCCTTGTTGGGGCAATTTCTGCGGGGTTTGTTTTTCTTAAAATCCCACAAGGCGGGATTCACCGAAACACCGATACTGGAATATTTCAGTTTTCGGTCTTTCGTGATTCGTAACATTAGCGGGGATTCGTTGTTTGCCAGTACTTTGGACTTGTAGCAAACGACTTCGACTGTTGCGTTCATGGTTTAAACAACGGTTTAAACAACCTGCCGTAAACCTGCATAAAACCGCGGTGAGAAGACAAAAGAAAAACGACTTACATTGCTGTAAGCCGCTTCTGAGTGGGCCCAGAGGGGCATGATCCCACGACCTTCGGATTATGAGTCCGCTGCTCTGACCAACTGAGCTATGGGTCCTCGGACGGGCCGGCGCACGGCCCGTTTCCGGGGGACAAAGATACGAAAACAATTCAGATTGCGCAACCGTTCCGGCCGCCGGACGGGGAAAAAGTGCGATAAAATGCCGGAAGCACTCTTCCGGAAGCGGAAAAAACGGCCGCCGGGCTTGTTTGTTGAAAATAAATTCGTACCTTTGTCCCGCTTAAGCACTAATTAAAACAAAAACAACGAAATGAAAAAGGGTATCCATCCGGAAAATTATCGTTTGGTGGCGTTCAAGGACATGTCCAACGACCACGTGTTTTTGTGTCGGTCCGCCGTTTCGACAAAAGAGACCATCGAAGTGAACGGCGAAACCTATCCCGTGTATAAGATGGAAATTTCCAACACGTCGCACCCGTTCTACACGGGCAAGATGAAGTTGGTGGACACCGCCGGTCGCGTCGATAAGTTTATGAGCCGCTACGCAAAACGCTACGATAAGAAAAACGCTGCGAAGTAAGACCTGCTCCGCAAAGCGAGGAAAACGGACTGCAAAGAATTGCGGTCCGTTTTTTTCGTCCTTTTCGTCCGGAATCCGCTCACCGGAGAAAATTTTCCGTACACGGTATCTTTTTTATCCATATATTTGCGCCACGGGACAACCCGATCGGAATCAAACGGAAAGAGACATGAAAAAGACATTCGCAGTCCGTACGGCGACGGTTCTCGCCGCAGCGGTCCTCGCGGTCTCCTGCGGCAACGCGCAGCGGCAGCAGGTCGTCGCGGAATCCCGGCGGCAGCGCGATTCGCTGACGACGGTCATCGGCGCCAAGGATTCGCTCATCAACGCCGTCTTCGCGGACATCAACGCCATCTCGGAGAACCTCGCGCTCATCAAATCGCGCGAGAACCTGATCACCGTGGCCAGCGGAGCCGAAAACGGCCGCCGCCCCGTCGAGGAGATCAACAACGACATCGCGGCCATCGACCGCCTGCTGCGGGAGAACCGCGAAAAGATCGCCTCGCTGCAACGCTCGGCGGCGCTGCTGCGCAAGGCCGACCTGCGCATCGAAGGACTGGAGAAGATGATCGCGGAGCTGAACCGCCAGCTCGCGGAGAAGAAGACGGAGGTGGAGCAGTTGCGGGACGAACTGACCCGGATGGGCTCCGAAGTGGAGACCCTGGCGGAGACGGTCGCCGAGCGGACCGCCGAGGTGGAGGACCTGAGCGGCGAGAAGCTGGAACTGGAGAACCGCCTGCACACGGTTTACTACATCGTCGGGGCCGAAAAGGAGCTGCGCGACGCACAGATCGTCAATAAACAGGGGTTCATCGGCCGGACACTCACCGTGGGCCAGCACGGCAGCATGGAGAGCTTCACGCAGGCCGATTCGCGGCTGCTGTCGGAAATTCCCGTCGGACACCGGAAGGTGACCGTCGTCTCGACCCATCCGGAAGGCTCCTACGAACTGGTGACCGACGGCAGCAAGTCGGTCGAAAAGCTCCTCATCACCGATCCGGTCCGGTTCTGGGAATCCTCGAAGGTACTGGTCGTAAGCTACAAATAGTCCGCTGCCGTCCCGGTATTCGTCCTGCGGGGCATGCACGTCCCGCCTTCGTCTCCGCTCCTGCCGCGGCATGCCGTGACGGGGGCGGAGACGCCGTTTTCCGGAACGCACCGCCGGAACGCGTCCGGACCGCCGTCCGGATCATCGCCGGAACCGCACTACCACCGAAGTTCCGGGGCGGAACCGGCACACGGCGGGGCGCATTGCCGGAATCCGGCGTTGTCCGTTCCGATTTTTTTTGTATTTTTGCAGAAACAAAACAAAAAGCCGAAATATGGAATTCGAAGGAACCGTCTACAAAATAATGCCCGTGACGAAGGGAACCTCGGCACGCGGCGAATGGCAGCGTCAGGACGTGGTTTTCGAGATGAACGAAGGTTCGTTCACCCGCAAAATCTGCGTGACGTTCTTCAACAAGCCCGACGACGTGGCCCGGCTGCGGGAGGGCGCGGCCTACACCGTCTCCGTGAACATCGAGTCGCGCGAGTACAACGGCCGCTGGTACACCGACATCCGCGCATGGCGCATCCAGCCCAAACAAGAGACGCCCGCCGGGGCTCCGATGCCCGACATGCCGCCCATCGCCGAAGAGCCCGCCTACGCCTCCGCTCCGGCCGAGGCCGACGACCTGCCGTTCTGACGCACCGAAAAATACCGGGCCCGGTTCCCTCCCGTCCGGGAGAGGATCGGGCGGCCCGGGAAAAGCAGATGCCGCCGACGACCTGCGCCGTATTCCGTCGAGAATACCCGGCGCAGGTCGTTGCGTACCGGGAGCCGCCGTCCGAACGGCCCCGAACCGCCTCCGGTCATCCGCCAACGCTCCGGGACCGGAAAATCCTGCTTCCTGAATCCGGCCGCCCTGAACCCGGCCGCCCGTTCCCGTATCCCGACAAGCCCGGGCGACACGTTTCCATCACCTCCCCGACAACGCCGCCGCCGTCATCCGGTCCCCGGACACATCCCTGCTCCGCCGACCGGACTGCCGCACAGCTACCGTCCCCCGGGCACAACGCTTCCGCCGAAAAACGATTCGTCCCTGCCGCACGAATGCGGCAGGGACGAATTCCTGATCTCCGGAAGATCCCGGCGACCCGGGACGTTCCGTCCGGTCCGGCATTCCGGACCCGGATCCCGGAGAACTTATTTTCCGGCTGCGGGAGCCTCGGCCTTGGCGGTCGAATCGGCGGGAGCCGGCTCTACATAGGGCGTCACATCCACCAGCTCGACCTCGAACTCCAGCGCCTCGTTGGGACCGATGTCGCGGCCCTGTCCCGTGGGACCGTAAGCCAGCTCGGCGGGAATCCAGAGCTTGATCGTACCGCCCTTGCCCACCAACTGCATGCCTTCGGTCCAGCCGCGGATCACCCGGTTGAGCGGGAACTCGATCGGCTCGTCCTTGTCATAGCTGTCGGGGCGCTGCTTCTTGAGCATCTCCTGCTGCTCCTTGGAACGCTCCGAGAAGTGCGTCGTGTCGAACACCTTGCCCTTGCGCGTGCGGCCCGTGTAGTGCACCTTCACCACGTCGCGCGGATCCTTGGCCATCACCGAAGCGTCGCCCTCCTTGACCACCTTGTAGAGCAGACCCGACTCGGTCTTCTTCACGCCCGACTGCTTCTCGATCTTCGAGAGCCACTCCTCCGAAGCCTTGGCGTTCTGCATCGGCATCGTCACCATGAAGTAGTGCTGCAAATACTGGCCCACCTCCTTCTCGGGCATCTTGGCCGTATTGTCGAACACGTCCTGAATCGCCTGGCCGATCCAAACCACCTGAAGCGGCAGTCCGGCGTTGGCGATCGTGAAGCCGATGTCGTTGCCCAGCGCATAGGAGAGGCTGTCGCGCTCCTCCTCGGTGGCGAACATGGCCGGATCGGCCGCAGGATACTCCACCTTGGTCGTATCGCCGCCCGCACGGCGCACGCTGTCGGCCTCGGCGCGCTGCTTGGCGATGGCCTGCGCACGCTCGCCGCGCTTGGTCATGAAGTAGGTGCGCAGCGTCTCCAGCGCGTCGTCGTGCGAGAGCGAGGACTTGCCCAGCGCGGTCTCCTCGACCCCCTTGCGAATCAGTTGGGCGTCGAACGGAATGTCCTTCATCTGATAACCGAGGCTGTACCCGATATTGGCGCCCAGCGCATACGACAGCGAGTCGAATTTCGACAGGCTGCCCTTCTGCACCCCGTCCGCATTGCCGCCTCCGCAGGAGGCCAGCATCGCAGCGCCCGCGAGCGCCGCTGCAAAAAAGATTTTTTTCATCGTTTTCGAATTATTACGTTTTTACATCGAAGTTTCTCTTCGGCCGCGGCCTCCCGCATCCGTCCGGGACGGGAAGGCTCAAATTCGCACAAAGATAGTAAAATAATACTACAATGCACCCGGTCAGCGGCGTAATTTGTTGCGCCGCGACCATTCGGCGTACTTATCGACACCGACCAGCTCGATTTCGTAGAACAGCGTGGCGTTCGGCCCGATTCCCAGCGTCTTGTCGCCCTCGGCGCCGTAGGCCGCCGCAGCGGGAATCCACGCTTCGATCCGGCCGCCCCGTCCGATGAGTTTCACGCTCTCGCGCACGCCCCGGCGCAGGGAGCCCAGCGCGTCGCGCAGCGTGTCGCCCCGCTCGTAGGAGGAGTAGAGCTGTCGGCCGTCGGCCGTGCGGATCACGCAGCGCAGCGCCACGCTGTCCCGGTCGGTGGCCGGGATCCGCTCCTGGTCGCCGACCGCCGTGACCGTATAGGTCACGCCCGAACCGGTGCGGGCATACGAGCGGTTCGACTTGGCGATATCCTCCAGAAACCGCTCCTCGTATTCGCGCGCCTTCTCGGGAAGCATGTAATTGACATATCCGAGATAGAAGGTGCGGGCCTCCTCCCCGCTCAGGCGCGTCTTCTCCCGGAAGACGTCGCGGATGCCCTCGCAGACGGCCTCCACGTTGATCGTCGAGTCCATCCGTTGCAGGTTCAGCCCCACGTTCATTCCGATCACGTAAGCCACCGAATCGGTGTCCTTCGCCAGCTTCACGCTTCCGCCCGTCTTTTTCGAGCAGGCCCCGGCCAGCAGCAGCACGAGGGCCGGAAAAATCCACAATCTCCTGTCCATATTCATCGAATCCGTTTTTTGCCGAACAACACGATCAGCAGCGACCCCGCGAGGGCCGCGGCCGCCGAACCCATCAGAATGGCGATTTTGCCGCGATCGACCAGCCCGGGATCGGAGAAGGCCAGCGAATCGACGAACAGCGACATCGTGAACCCGATGCCGCCCAGACACGCCACGGCCAGCAGCATGCGCCACGTCGCCCCTTCGGGCATCGCGGCAAGACCCGTGCGCACGGCGCACCAACTGGCGAGAAAAATGCCCAGCGGCTTGCCCGCCAGCAGTCCGAAAAAGACGCCCATACCCACCGCACCGGTCCCGGGCGCACGGTGAAAGATGTCGAAATAGGCCGCCGACTCGATCACGACGCCGGCATTGGCCAGCGCGAAGATCGGCATGACGAGGAACGTGACATAGGGCGCAAGGGCGTGCTCCAGCCGGTCGCTCATACCCACCGCCTCGGTCGAAAGGCCGCCGACACGGCGCAGGCAGGCCCGCTGGGCCTCGTCGGGAAAATCCGCCCCTGCGGTTTCTATCCCGTCGAAACACCCTTTGAGCCGGCGCATCTTCCGCACGAAATACTCGCGGCCGTAACGCGGTTCCATCGGGATCAGCAGCGCCATCGCCACGCCCGAAATGGTCGAGTGGACGCCCG
>OLVZ01001802.1_pt1 | contig 17249 bp, 13 predicted proteins | sample 1673341 | NCBI WGS metagenome assembly OLVZ01 (sample SAMEA3178944, study PRJEB25190) | human gut metagenome | biome: human gut; feature: human-associated habitat; material: faeces | place: Austria | collected 2013 | reverse complement strand
ACGTCGTGGCATCGTCCGAGGGACGGAATGCCGAGGCGATCAGCCCCACGGGGTTCACCGGATTGCCGCGTCCCACGCAGCACTTGGTGTCCAACTGACGATCGGTCGTGCGGAGGAACGTGTACGGTCCGGGGCCCTCTTTGCGCTGCTGTTCCCGGAGCGTCTTGATGATATTGCGCATGGCTGCGACCCACTCCGCATCGAAAACCGACACATCGCCCGTAGTCTTCCAGTAGTGATGCGCCAGACGAATGGGATAGCAGTGCGAATCGATCTCCCATTTGCGTTCGAACACCCAGGGGTTCTGGGGATAGAATTCCGCATCCTCGCCCGCTCCGGTCGGACCGTCGTTGAACGCATTGGCATACGGGTCGATGTTGATGAGCTTGAACTGACGGCGGATCACGCCGGCGATCATCCGCCGCAACGGCACATCGTTACCGCACAGCTGCACGTAGGGCCACACCTGCGCACCCGAGTCGCGCAGCCACATGGCCGGAATGTCGCCCGTATAGACATATGTATCGGGGTTGCCGTCCTCGTCCTCACGATAGTGCACCGTGGTGTCGAGCGTATTGGGGAAACAGTTGCGGAACATCCACCGGATGCGGTCGTTGGTCAGCTGTGCGCTGACGCGCCCGATTTCGGCTTCGACGGCCTCGGAGGTGAAAAGCCGCTTTTCCGGCCGCTGGTCGGCATACGCCTCCGGTTCCTGGGGACAGTACCACACCTTCGGTTCGGCACCCATTTCGAAGCGCAGCTCCCCGCCCCGCACGACGTCGGCATGTGCGATCCACGGCTTCGTATAGAGCTGTCCGTCGAGCCATACGCGCTGGATGTATTTGTTCTCGGCGGAGTTGTTCTCGGCCGTGATCGTGAACACACCGCCTTCGACTTTCAGCTCGGCCCTGTCGAACAGCGGCGAGCCGAACCAGTAGCGACCACCGGCCGGCTCCGCCTCGTACATACCCAGCGACGAGAGAATGTACCACGCCGACATCTGCCCCACATCCTCGTTGCCCGAAAGTCCGTCGGGCGCGTCGTGGTAGAGTGTTGTGAGCACCTCCCTTACTTTATCCGCCGTCTTCCACGGCTGCCCCAGCATCGTGTAGAGGTAGAGAATGTGATGGCTCGGTTCGTTGCCGTGAGCATATTGGCCGATAAGTCCCGAAATATCGGGCGAGGTATTACCGCCCTGAATCACCGGGCTGACGATAAAAAGGGAATCCAGTTTCTCGATCAGCTTCGCGCGCGAGCCGAAGCACCCCTGCAAGCCTTCGACGTCGTGCGGCGCCAGCCATGTATATTGCCAGGCGTTGCCCTCGCAGTAGTCGTCGGCGCGGTGCGTCGAGTGGAAGGGATCGAAGGGCGTGCGCCAGCCTTTCCGCGAGTCGCGGCCCCGCATAAAGCGTGTCGAGGGGTCGAAATAGTTACGGTACGAATGGCTGCGTTCCTCGAAGAACTTCGCATCCTCCATACGGCCCAGCACTTCGGCGGCCCGGGCTGCGGCGCCGTCGGCCAAAGCATATTCCATGTCGTAGGCCACCGCTTCGTTAAAGAGGTCGCACGGGATATAGCCGTACTGCATCCGCAGGCCGTTGCCGCGGTCGGGGTTCATCGCCGTCTTTTTAATGGCTTCGAAAGCCTTTTCCCGGTCGAAACCTTCGATGCCCTTCACGAGGGCGTCCGCAACGACCGGGATACCCGGATTGCCCACCATACAGTCGGTCTCGTTGCCCCACAGATGCCACACTGGGAGCCGTCCCTGCTCGTCGGCGATTGCCAGCATCGTCCGGATGATGTCGGGCATCTTCTCCGGGTGGAGAATCGTCATCAGCGGCATCGCAGCCCGGTAGGTATCCCAGAGCGAAAAGGTCGTGTAGTTCGTAAAGTCGGCGTTGCGATGGATTTCATGGTCCGAACCGTAGTAGTCGCCGTTCACATCGCAGAAGAGCGACGGAGCCACCATCGTGTGGTAGAGGGCCGTGTAGAAAATCCGTTTCGCCGCCTCGTCCGTCGTCGTGACCTTCACCTTCGACAGTTCGGCGTTCCATTTCGCGTCGGCGGCTTTTACCGTGGCGTCGAAATCCCAGCCGGGGAGTTCCGCCACGAGATTCGCCTTGGCACCCTCGATGCTCACGGGCGAAAGGGCTACTTTCAGCAACACCTGTTCGCCGTCAGTCGTTGCGAACGACGCCCGGGCATATTTGTCCCCGACGGTTTCGAATTTCGCAAAGGGTTTCGAGAACTCCGCCACGAAATAGACCCGCTGATCCTTGGCCCAGCCCGTCGAGTAACGCCAGCCCGTAATGCGGCTATCGCCCTCCTTCTCCAGATGTGTTTGGGTGGCCTTGTCCCAGCAGCCGCCGTTCTCCAGATCGAAGACTACGGCCGCGGCGTCCGACGCCGGGAAGGTATAGCGATGCAGCCCCACACGTTCCGTGGCGGTCATTTCGGCCGTGATGCCGTACCTTGTCAGCGGCACCGAGTAGTAGCCCGGCTTCGTGATCTCTTTTGTCCGATCGGCGTAGGACCACATCCCCGAAGCAGGGTCTTTCTCCTCCCCGCGGGCATAGGTCACCTCGCCCGTAACGGGCATGACGGTGATGTCGAACAGGTCCCCGATGCCCGTGCCGGAGAGGTGCGTATGCGAGAAGCCGATTACCGTGGAATCGCTCGCGTGGTAGCCCGAAGTCCAGTCCCACGCCTGCGGGATGCTCGTAGGGCCCACCTGCACCATGCCGAACGGCACGTTCGCACCCACGAAGACGTGCCCGTGGCCGCCCGTACCGATCTTCGGATCTACGAAGCGCGTGTAATTCTCCTCGGCGGCAGGCTGCGCGCAGGCTGTCAGCAGCAGCCCCGCTGCGGTCAGTAGTTGTGTGATATTCATCTATCGCTTGTTTTGAAGTTCAAAAGTCAGTTGTCCGCCGCGGAGCAGCTCGTCGTGACCGATGCGGTATTTCGCAAGCGGCTTTCCGCCCAGCGTCATGCGGCGAATCGTTCCCTCGCCGCGTTTCTCGATTAGAAGAGTTCCCCGGTCGGTGTCGATCTCCGCGCGGTCGAAAGTCGGGGCCGTGAGCGTGTAGAACGGCTCGCCCGGGCAATCGGGATAGAGGCCCAGCATGGTGAACACCGCCCAGGCCGACATGGTTCCCGTGTCGTCGTTACCGGGAATGCCGTCCGGCGCGGTGGTGAAGTATTCGGCCAGAAGACGCTGCGTCTGAAGCTGCGTGCGCCACTGCTCGCCCCTGAAATAGCTGAAAAGATACGCATAGGCGATGTCGGGTTCGTTGGCCGGATCGTACAGTCCCTCGTCGAAGACCCGTTGGAGCTTCTCGACGAATTTGCGTTTACCGCCCATCAACTCGGCCAGCCCCTCGACATCGTGCGGCACATAGAACGTATAGTTCCAGGCCGAGCCCTCGTGGAAGCCCGGCACGGCCTCGAAGTTCGCGCCCTGCTGCGGATCGAAGGGCGTCAGGAATTCGCCCTCCTTGGTAATCGGCCGGAAGGTTCCGGATTCCGGGCTGTAATAGTGGCGGTATCCCAGCGAGCGTTCGCGGAAGAGTTTCGCGTCGTCGTGTTTGCCCAGCGAATCGGCCAGAAGAGACAGCGCATGATCCGCGATGTAATACTCCAGCGCATGCGACACGGAGTTGTCGCCCGAGAGGTCCCCGGCATAGAAGCCCAGCGGCACATAACCCCGCTCGACGTAGGGGTCGATGTCGGGACGCATCCGATTTTGTGCACCGGGCGTCGTGGCCGACTTGCGCATGGCCTCGTAGGCCTTCTCCACGTCGAAGTCGCGCAGGCCCTTCATCCAACTGTCCACCAGGACGGGAATCGACGGATCGCCCTCCATGGTGAAGGTCTCGCGGCCGTACAACTCCCATTTGGGCAGCCAGCCCCACTCGTCGTACATCGCAACCATCGAGCGCAGCATTTCGCGCTGACGTTCGGGGTAGACCAGCGTCATGAGCTGGTGCAGGTTGCGGTAGGTATCCCACAGCGAGAAGACCGTATAGCGCTCGCCCTCAGTTAGGCCCGTGCCCGCGCGCTCCATGAGCGGGTATTCGCCGTTGACGTCGCTCAAGAGATTCGGGTGGATCAGCGCATGGTAGAGCGCCGTGTAGAACACCGTCTGCTGCTCTTTCGTGCCGCCCTCGACGCGGATGCGCCCCAGATCCTTGTCCCACTGCTCCCGGGCCGCCGTGCGGATCGCGTCGAACGTCGTGCCCGCGGGTTGCTCGGCATCGAGGTTTTTGCGCGCGTTCTCCGTACTGACGTAGGAAATGCCCATGCGCACCTCGACCTGCTCGCCTTCTTGCAGATCGTCGAACGTAAACCAGTAGCCCACATCGTCGCCCGCCAACTCGCGGCCGTATTCCGTATAGAGTTTGTATTTGCCGTTGTCGGGCGTCCACTCGGCCTCCACGCCCGTCATCGGGCGTTGTTTCTTCCAGTAGCCCGAAGCCGACGGGGTTTTCGAAACCCGCAGGACGAAATAGACCGGAAACACCTTCTGCGGATTGTAGCAGAACGTCCCCAGCAGTTTCATACCCTCGATCTCCGTGGCGCTCACACGGCGCACCATCGCGCCGCTTTCGTTCGTAAGGCCCTCGCCCAGATTGAGCAGGATATGTCCTTGTCCGACAGGAAACGTATACCGTTCGGCCGAGGTGCGCGCCGTGGCCGTGGCCTCGGCGCGGATGCCGTACCGGTCGAGCGTCGCAGCGTAATAGCCCGGCGACGCCTTTTCGCCGCTATAAGCCGTGCCGTACTCCCGGTAGTCCACCTTGAGCGGCCCGGTCGTCGCCATCGTCAGCAGCGACCCCATATCCGGACACCCCACGCCGCTCAACGCCCCATGCGCGAAGCCCGTGAAGAACTTGTTATGGTACTCGTAAGGCGTAGACCACCACCGCGCGTCCTTGTCGTAGAGGTTCTCCGCAGAACCCATCACGTTGAACGGAACCACCGACATCATTCCGTGCGGAGTGACGGCTCCCGGGTTCGTAGTCCCGAAGTTGGTCGTCCCGATAAACGGGTCGACCTTATCGGCAGGGGTCTGCGCCGAAGCCGCAGCGCCGAAAACGGCTGCGGCGAGCGCTGTTATGATTCCTTTTCGCATGGTCACAGGTGGCTGGTCAGCAGTTTGAGACTCGGGTCGGGGACGAACTGCACGCTGCGTGTCGAAGCCGGGACAAGCAGCGTCTCGCCGCGACGGAGGGGGACTTCGTCCCCCTCGTCGTCGCAGAGCACGCCGTTCCCTTCCAGACACATGACGATCAGGAAAGAGTCGAGTTCCGAAAGATCCCGGACAAATGCCCGGTCGAGATCGTAAAGCGATGTTACAAAATAGGGGCACGACACGAGCGGCACCTCCCGGTTCTTCCCGGCGACATAATGCGAGCGGTAGTCGGGCAGCACGGTGTAGTCGATGGCATCCTTCGCCAGTTCGGTATGCAGCTCGCGGGGTTTCCCGTCCGCCCCCGTGCGGCCGTAGTCGTAGATGCGGTAGGTGATGTCCGAGGTCTGCTGTATCTCGGCGATAAACGCCCCGGCTCCGATGCTGTGAACGCGTCCGGCCGGCAGGAAAAAGAGGTCGCCGGGGTGTATTTCATATTCGGCGAGCAGGTCGGTGATGGTGTTGTCCGCGACGCTGGCTTCGTACTGGGCAGGCGTCACCTGCTTGGCGAATCCCGAGCGCAGGCGTGCGCCTTTGTCGGCGTCCACGACGTACCACATCTCGGTCTTGCCTTTCGATTTGTGGCGCTCCCATGCCAGTGCGTCGTTCGGGTGCACCTGGATCGAGAGATCCTGCCGTGCGTCGATGAACTTGATCAGCAGCGGGAACTCCTGCCCGAAGCGTGCTGCATTGGCCTTGCCGAGCAATGCCGCGCCGTGGCGTGCGATCAGCCCGGGCAGGGTGGTGCCCGCCTCGGGGCCTCCCGCTACGACCGATTCGTTACCCTTGACGCCCGAAAGTTCCCAGCTTTCGCCGACCTGCTTCTGGTCGGAGGCGATGTGCTTGTAGGGGACGATCTTTTCGCCGCCCCAGATTGTCGATTTGAGAATGGGTTGGAACTTATACATAATTTTTTATTCCCTGATGCTGTAAAGAATTATTGTTGTTTCTGTGCGTCGAGCTGGCTCAGGGCGAATGCGTAGGCACCCACCGAGATGGCATTGCTCGCCCCGAGTTTCGAGATCATGACTCCGATGCGTTTCTGGGGGTCGTATGCCACGTAACGATCCGTGCCGTAAACCTTCAGCGCACGCTGGTCGCCCTTGGCGAACTCCTTGAATTCTTCCTCGTTGTCCAGGTCGTAGACCTTCATCTGCACGCGGTTCAACTCCTCGCCCGTGATGGTGTGCATCTTGCCGCGCAGTTCTTTCAGCAGACTGGGCATGATGTACTTGCGGGCTGCGGTGATGCCGCCGCCGATGACGATGAGCCCGTCCACCAGCGTCACGGCCGTTGCCATGGCGTCGCCGGCGATCTCGCCCAACTCGGCGAAGGCCTGTTTGGCCGCTTCGACATCGCCGGGACGTTTGCCGTCGGCGATCTCGCAGATGTCCTTCGGCTCGAACGCGTGTTTTACGTCGCCCGAGACCTCGCCGTAGACCCGCTTGATGGCGCGTACTGCCACGCCGTCCTCGACGATGATGTCGGGCATCTTCTTGTGTTTGAGGCAGAAGGTCTCGATACACGAGTTGTCGCCGCGGTTGAGTTGATTGTTGACCACCACACCGATGCCGAAGCCCGTGCCGAAGGTGTAGCCCACCAGGTTTTTGTAGCGTTTCGGGCAGCCCAGGGCTTCGAGCTTGGCGTTTACCTCGGGCAGGGCGCCGCCCAGTGCTTCGCCATAGGCGAACAGGTCGCCGTCGTTGTTGATGAATACCGGAATGCCGAATTTGTATTCGAGGAAGGGCCCCAGCGCCACGCCTTCGCGGAACGAGGGGAAATTGGGCAGGTAACCGCCGATGATGCCGTTGGGATAATCGGCCGGGCCCGGGAATGCGAAGCTGATGGCGACGGGTTTGGCCTCCAGTTTGTCGATCACGGCCTGGAAGCCTTCGACCATCGTTGCCAGGCATTTGTCGAGGTCGTCCGCATTCGACGGCATGGTGATGGGTTCGACGATGAATTTGTTGGCCTGCATGGCTCCGAACACGAGGTTCGTACCTCCGGCATCGAGAGTGATGACCACCCGGTTGTCGTATCTGTACATGGTTGCTATTTATTTGTTGGTTTCAGCATTTTTCTGCGCAGGAATCGGCCATGCGGTGCGTGCGGTTCATGCGGTGCGAGCCCTTCCCCGATCCTGCGGTTGCACCTGGTTGCAGAACCCCGGCTCCCGGAATCCGGTTGCAGACAGGTTCGTGCTGACTGGCTGCCCCTGGGGGTCGGAGGTTCGGTTCACTGGTTGCATTCGGTACCGGTATTTAGCCCAGCAAAGATAGTAAAAATAACCGAACGATGCGGCCTGCGGCCTGAAAGTATGCATGTCTGGTGCGATTTTTTGTGTTGCGGGCGCGAATATCCGGGCCTTTGTGCCTGCCGGCTGTTTTTCCGGCTGTCAACCTTGCTGTTTTCCGGGTGTTTTTATTACCTTTACGCACGGTAGTGCCCGGCCACAGGGAATTCGATGTGGGGTAGCCGCGCGGCACCGGGCGCTGTATTCCGGAATTAAATCGTAATATTATGAAAATCAACATAATGCTGTTCTTAGCCACAGTGGCTCTGTTGGCTGTCGGCGCGGAAATAAGCGCCCGGAGCAGCAGCCGGGAATCCGTCCGTCCGCCTTGCCCTGCGGGGATGATACGGGCCGGCAATGCTGTCCGGACGGGATATTCCGCGGACAAGGTGCACGGCGTGCATGCGGGGGAAAACATGCCGGATTCCGCCCTGGGGATGCTGCGGCGGTTTTACGAGGAATACATAGCCGCGTGGTTGCGGAATGGTGATAATGAAGAAGGCCTGGCGATCCTGCGGCGATACCTGACCCCGCGGTTGTTCGGCCGGTTGCAGCGGATGTATGCGGAAATGGAGCTGGATTACGATCCGTTCCTGGAGGCGCAGGACTGCGATGAAAGTGTGCTGGAAAATCTCCGTATCGAAAAGGATTCCGTTCGGACGGATGTTTACCGGATCTTGCTGTGGGATAATTTCAACCGGAAATACCGGAAAGCCGAATTGCTGCTCAGGCACGGGGAGGACGGATACCGGATCGACGGCATCCTCTCCCTGCCGGATCGCTATACCCGCGATCCGGACTGAGGAATTCCAGTCCCGTTTTTATATCTTTGTATCCCGAAATAATTATTCCGTTAACCCGAAAACATTACTATGAAAAGATTGCTGACCCTCGCCCTGTTCGCCGTGCTGCTGCTCCCTGCCGTTGCGCAGGAACTGACCGTAGCCACCTACAATATCCGTAACGCCAATAAAGGCGACGCCGAACGAGGCAACGGTTGGGAACGCCGCTGCCCCTGGGTATGCGGGCTGATCGAATTCCAGGGGTTCGATATTTTCGGCAGCCAGGAGGTGCTCGACGGGCAGTTGCACGATATGCTGGCGCAGCTTCCCGACTATGCCTATATCGGCGTGGGGCGCGACGACGGCAAGGCCAAAGGCGAATATTCCCCCATATTCTATAAAAAGGAGCGTTTCCGGTTGCTGGACGAAGGCCATTTCTGGCTCTCGGAAGTTACCGACCGTCCCAACAAGGGGTGGGACGCCGCGCTGCCCCGCATTTGCACATGGGGGCATTTCCTGGACAGGCAGACCAGGCGCCGGTTCTGGTTCTTCAACCTGCATATGGATCACGTCGGTGTCCGGGCGCGCGAGGAGAGCGCCAAACTGGTCGTCGCGAAGATCCGCGAAATGTGCGGCCCCAGGGAGTTCGTGATCCTCACGGGCGATTTCAACGTCGACCAGAACAACCCCATCTATACGACCTTCACCGCCTCGGGGGTATTGGCCGATTCGTATGAAACCGCGGCCAGACGCTATGCCCCGAACGGGACGTTCAACAATTTCAACCCCACGCTGAAAACCGACAGCCGTATCGACCATATTTTCGTGTCGCCTTCGGTGCGTGTGCACGATTACGGGGTGCTGACGGACACCTACCGTTCGCAGACCACCCGCAGCGACGAGGAGATCAAGTCCGGAGCATTCCCCAAGGAGGTGTCGTTGCACAGCTATGAGGTGCGGACGCCGTCGGATCATTTCCCGGTCGTCGTGCGGCTCGAATTCTGAGGAGGTTGTTCCGGCAGGGACTGATTCAAATGTAACGATAAGATGAAAAATGTATTTTTTGCCGCATTCTTCGGTGCTGCGTGTTGCCTGTCGGGATGCCGTCAGGAGGCAGCGACCCCCGCAACGGGGGAGCATTATGCGTTTGCCGAAGAGATGTTCCGCAAGGTGTGGGACATGTACCGGGTGCCGGAATACGGCCTGTTTTCGGAATATTACCCCAATAGCTACCGTCCCGATGTAAACTATTTCGACGACGGGGCGAAAAGCACGCAGGAGGTTTCCTTCCTGTGGCCCATGGACGGGGTGTTCACCTCGGCGGTTGCGCTGGCCGAAGTCGATCCGGTGAAATACGGCTGCTATGTCGATTCGATGGTGATGGCTGTCGAGCAGTATTACGACGACGGGCGGATGCCCGCCGGGTATCAGGCTTATCCCGTCAGGATGGGCAAGGTCGACCGTTATTACGACGACAACGGGCTGGTCGGCCTGGCCTACGTCGCGGCCTACGGCGTGACCCGCAATCCCGCCCACCTGGAAAAAGCCAAGCAGGTGATGACCTTCATCCTGAGCGGCTGGCGCCCCGACCACGACGGTGCCGTGTCGTGGCTCGAAGGGGTGGAGAACCAGAAGCCGGGGTGCGCCAACGGTAAGGCGATGCTGCTGGCACTCAACCTGTACGGGGCGACGGGAGACCCCTATTACCTGACTGCCGGGCGCCGTTTCTACGACTGGATGGATGCCTACCTGCACGATCCGGAACTGGATATAGTCTGGAACTCCTGGCTCACGCAGCCCGAAGCGCGTCTGGACAAGGCGGTCTATTCTTATAATACGGGGTTGCTGCTGCAGGGTGCCGTCGCGTTGTATGGGTATACCGGCGATCGTGTTTATCTGGACAATGCCCGCCGGCTGGCCGAAGGAGCCCGGAAATTCTATTTGCCGGAGACGCCGGACGGCGCGGCCGCGAACCGTGATTTGCCGTGGTTCTATCTGGTGTTGTTGCGGGGCTACCAGGCGCTTTACGACCTCGACGGCGATCCGAAATACGTGGATATATTCATCCGCTGGATGGATTGGGCGCGCCGGAACGCACGGGATGCCGCCGGGTTGTTTTACAACGACTGGTCGGGGAAGAAAGACGAATCGGCCACGCCCAAGTGGCTGCTGGACGAGGCCTGCATCCCCGAATATTTCGTCCGTGCGGCTTTGATCCGCAGGGAAGTCGTACCGGCTGCCTTGCCCCGGTAGGGATCGTTTCGCATCGAAGGGTCGGCAATATTCAGGAGCTTCACCCGTAGGAGGGGATGTGTCGGTGCGGGACGTGTGCGCTACCGGTTGGCGATCGCGTGATAATTTTGCCCGGTCTGCATTTGCAGCCGAAATAAATACTATTTTTGCCGCAAAATCCGACCGTATGAATACAAAAGCCAAAGGTTACCTTCTGGGAGCTGTTGCCGCCGCCACGTACGGCATGAATCCGCTCTTTGCCCTTCCGCTCTACAAGGCGGGGATGGATCCCGATTCGGTATTGTTCTTCCGGTACCTTTTTGCCATCCCGTTGTTGGGTACCATGCTCAAGGCGCGCGGCCGGGATTTCAAGCTGCACCGCCGTGAGATCGTGCCGCTGGTGCTCCTGGGTTTGCTGGTTGCCCTCTCGTCGCTGTCCTTGTTCTTGAGCTACAATTACATGGACGCCGGTATCGCCTCGACGCTACTGTTCGTATATCCTATTTTCGTGGCGTTGATCATGGCTTTCGGCTTCCGGGAAAAACTCTCTCCGCAGACAGCGCTGTGCATCTTGCTGGCATTGGCCGGTATCGGGCTGTTGTTCAAAGGCAGCGATGGTTCGACGCTCAATATCACGGGAACGGTTCTGGTGATGGTTTCGGCTTTGTCCTACGCAATTTATATCGTCGGCGTGAACCGCCCGGTGCTGAAATCCGTTGCGACGCTCAAGGTGACGTTCTACGTCCTGCTTTTCGGGTTGCTGCTTTACGTTGTCCGGCTGGACTTCGGCATGGCAGTCCATGTGCCCGATAAATGGTACCTGTGGGGGAACTTGCTCGCACTGGCTGTTTTCCCGACGGCGATCTCGTTTTTGTGTACTACCAGCGCCATCCAGTACATCGGTTCGACGCCGACGGCAATCCTCGGTGCCTTGGAACCTGTCACGGCGGTCTTCTTCGGGGTGATGATCTTCGGGGAGACCCTCACGCTGAGGATATGTTGCGGCATCCTGTTGATTATCATTGCCGTGAGCCTGATCGTCGCGGGGAACCGGGTTGCGGCTTACATAGTGCGGTTCAGAAAACTTTTCCCGCGGCTTCCCCTGAAAAAGGCAGGCCGCAAAGGTTCCGACAGCCCTGACCGCCAGAGTAGGGAATAACCGGAATTGCCTTTTGGGATCACGCATACCCTAAAATGCGTGCCGGCATCTATCCTGCGAAGCAAAAGACCGATCCGACCTTTGCAGTCAGTAATCCTGACGGTTATGAACGAAAGCGAGAGCAGTGCAGTGATAATCGAAATCCGGCGAATGGTTCACGAAATGCTCCGCGAGATACGCCAAGTGAAACGGCAGCGGAATATGTTGGGCCGAAAGCCTATTCTTTAAATTCAACGGATATGTCCATAAAAGGCTCTTCGGTGTGGGCGAAACGGTCGGTGATTTGGAAGAAGATCGAATAGCAATACGGAGTAATTTTTGCAGCATTACCTATCAAAAAAACACCGTCATGATTATGCCGAAAATTTTGATCGTAGCGACCGGAATCGGAGCCTATGCCAATGCAATTCTACCCACCGGATTATGGCTCAGCGAACTGACACACATCTATCACCGAGCGAAAGGGCTGGGCTGCAAGATAACGATCGCGAGTCCGAAAGGCGGTGAGATACCGGTCGATCCCGAGAGTTTGAAGCCGTTCACCCTCGATAAGATGTCCAAAGCATATTGGAACGACCCCGAATTTCGGGAGCTGTTGCATCATGCCCAAAGTCTCGATGAAGTTGCGGGGCGACGGTTCGACTGTGTTTATCTGGCCGGAGGACATGGCAGCATGTACGATTTCCCGGACAATGCCGTCCTGCAGGCAATTCTCAAAACGCATTTTGAAAGCGGCAAAATCGTGTCGGCGATTTGTCACGGCGTATGCGGATTGCTGAATGTCGGGCTGTCCGACGGGCAGATGCTGGTAGCCGGTAAAAAGATCACCGGATTCAGCTGGTTCGAGGAAACCCTTGCCCGGCGCAAAAAGGTTGTTCCTTTCGACCTCGAAGCGGTGCTGAAAGAACGGGGTGCCGATTACCGGAAAGCATGGATTCCGATGACTTCGAAAGTCGTTGTCGACGGAACCCTGATCACTGGACAGAATCCGCTCAGCTCCAAGGAAATGGCGAAAGTCGTATTGAATCACCTGACTAAAAGGGAGATCCGATGAAAAATAACCAGTTGATGATCTACGGGGCCTACGGCTATGCCGGAGAGCTGATGGTGCGCGAGGCTGTGGCACAGGGGCTCCGCCCTATTATCGCCGGGCGAGATGACGAAAAGCTGAAACCTATCGCTACGGAACTGAGCCTCGAATGCCGGGCTTTCGGTGTACGGAATACCGGAAGCAATTTACAGGATATAAGCGTACTACTCAACTGTGCGGGGCCGTTTTCCGCCACGGCGGAGCCGCTGGCGCGAGCATGTCTTGCGCAACAGATCCACTACCTCGACATTACGGGCGAGATCGACATCTTCCGGAAATGCCATGCGCTGGATGAAGAGGCGCGGCAGCAAAACGTCCTCATTTTGCCAGGTGCCGGAACCGACATCGTGCCAACCGACTGTCTGGCGGCGATGCTTAAGGAGAAACTGCCCGTCGCCACGCGCATCGATCTGGCTCTCTCGTTCGGCACCAATCCGAGTATCGGCACGGTCAACACCATGATCGAGAGTTTCGGCAAAGGCGGGTTGATCCGCGAGGGCGGTATGCTGAAAGTCGTTTCGAATGCCTTTCAGATGCGGAAAATCCCGTTTCAGAACAAGCCCCAGTGGGCTATGACGATCCCCTGGGGGGATGTTTTCACCTCCGGAATATCTACCGGAGTTCCCGATGGCGCAGTCTATATGGCTATGCCGAGAATGAGCATCTATATGATACGATTGACCAACCCGGTCAAAGGGATTCTGAATACCCAGTTCGGGCAGAAGATCACGAAGCGTCTAGCTGGCTGGCTGATGAAAAAAGGGCCTGACGCCAAAGCGCTGGAGGCCGGGCGGGGACAATTCTGGGGCGAGGCCGAGGCTCCGGACGGCGAAAAGCTGGAAATGACGATGTCCACCCCCAATGTCTACGCTCTGACCGCCACGGTCGGTATCCGGATTGCGCAATATTGTCTGGATTATACCGGCCCGGGCGGATATTACACGCCCTCCATGTTGTTGGGAAGCCGGTTTATCGAATCGATACCGGGCATAGAAGTGCATGTGCTCAATCAAAGATTAAGAAAGATTTAGCCAAGGTTTTTTCTGTTTGTTGCAGTATCTTTCAACTGCTTTTCTGCCCCCCCCCCTCAGGGGCTCGAACCCTGAATCCCAACATTGAGAGTGTTGTGTCTACTTCGCGGACAAAAACGAAGTTTTTGTCCGTAACAGACTGATTTAAAGATGAATCACCCTCTCGCCGTTCGTCTGTTTTCGGCAATTTTCAGTAGCTTTGATTTCTATATAAAAAATCCCCGACCGTATGGCCGAGGATATATTTCTCAATTAGACAGAATTATTTAAGGTCTTTGGCTTTGATGCGTACGACCTTTCCATCTCGCACAACCACTAATTCGCCGTCCTCTTTTTTTGTTTTCTCAATCAGACGCTTTCGGGCAAGTAAAATCCCTGCATTGATTTTCTCCTGCATTTGTTTTATTTCAATCTCGCTCATAGTCTGAAATTGTTTTGTAGGATAACGTATCTTCTATTTTGATTGTTGTGTTTTTCGCTCCCGAAGCGATGATTTTAATTTCTGCATCTGCCGAACTATTGTCGTATATCGTCCAGAAATTACAAATCGGCGTATAAAGTGTTACAAGATTCCTAATCCCGTTCGCATAACGACGGCGAATGACATCCGACGGGATATTATGGCCGCCCTCGCTCACGCGTGTTGCAACACGCTCGATAGCTTGTTCGGGTGTCGGTAGCCAAAAATAAAGTAGAGTTACAAAGTAGCCTTTCGCGTGTGCCCGTTCGATAAATTTCACATAGGAACGGAGTTGCCAACGTCGTTTCAAATGCAAAATCCGCGCCCTGGCAAGTAAGTCATCCATACGTTGCAACATCAGCCGCCCTGCTTCGATTGCCACGCTTTCGGGATTGAACGGCGACAGCCCTTTTGCAATTTCATCGGCATTGACGAACTCTTTGCAACCAATACGGTGTAGGATGCAGTCGTTTTTCCTGCACCGTTACAACCCGCTATGATATAAAGTTTCGGCATATCGTATGAGCAAAGATAGATAATTTATATAAATTGTTCCAAATATTTCTCCTTAAACCCAGCCAGCGGGAATTTAAAATCTCTTTGCTTCCCCTCTGTTGTCGTATAGTTGATAATAACCGTATCGCTTTTTATATGCAATTCGAATAGGTTTATCTTATCGTATCCCCATTCAAGGATATTCGGCATAAGGAGCAATATCTCTGCGTTGGATTCAGTCAATGTACATTGCATCTGTACTGTTATTTGCCCTTTGCGCTGAAAAGTTGTATATCTCTATCTGTATCGTCAGGCATGTATACATAAATCGCGGGCGCAAATTCATCGGGTTTGCGTGATATAGCCAAGCACATCCCGTAAAAGTTATCATCGGCAACGATTTTTCAAATCATCATGCGCTGTTCATCGCTGCTCTGCCGTCATTCTGTTTTTGGTATTCTGTTCATTTTAGCTAAAATTTATGTTGTTATGCTGTTGTTAGTGTTGCCCTCTTTACGCAGGAACAGTTCAAAGTCGTGAAGATATGCAAGGTCTATTTCGTCAAATCAGATATTCAGCGACCGAAATTGCGACAAACGGGATAACAACGAGCGGTGTTTGGAGGCCGAGCCGTATTTGCCGAGTGTTTCCAGCCGTTCGATGGTCTGTTTCAGATATTCACCGACCGTGCAGTTTATTTTCCGCCCGTTGGTTTCCAAAAGATTGTCGAGAGTAACCTCTACCTCTAATGCTTCCAAGCGTTTGATTTTGCGGCGGAGTTCGTCGATTTTGGTGTCGATGCGGAGTTGTAACGCCTGCAATTCGGGAGTTTGACCCTTAACACGTTGATTTTCAAAATCCCATTCATTAATGTTGAGTGTTACACCCGTGCTGATGTGTTTAAGTTTTCGGTTTTGTGTTAAACGCAGGTGAACGGGCGCGGCGTTTTGATTGTTCAGTCTGTCTTTGCGAAAGACGGCGTTAATGCTGATATTCATTTGTTTGCATTGTTGCGCAAACAAGTTTAACCGACTGATTTAGTGTTAAACATTTCCCCGAAAACGCTCTCTTTTCCGCCCGAAAATGCCCGACGACAGGGCAGGAACACAAAAACAAAAAGACTGATAATCATTGATTATCTTTTCCGCTCCTTCTTTGTGCAGATTCACAATAGGCATAAAAATAACCTTATCAAGTACATCACCATTTTCTGCTTTCACTCGTTCATAGGGGAGTCCTGCTTTAATTACGCAATGGTCAATTGTTCCTGTTTTTTCAAGTACAGCATAAGCTTCCTGAAAATAATCGTAACCTTTATCGATATTCACCATTATCTTCCCTTTGCAAAGTAACATAACTTCTTCGAGAGTAGGAATCTGATGTCTGGTTTTACAGCCTGCTCCATTTTTAAGTCGCATTGCTTTCAGTTCTGCCAGTGTATAATCCTCAGCGTTTCCTTTTCCTGTCATTGTACGGTTAATTGTCTTATCATGCATGACGACCAAGTGACCATCTTTGGTCTTCTTCAAATCTATTTCTACCATATCCACTCCCATATCAATGCAATTCCGTATTCCTTGCAATGAATTTTCGGGAGCATTTCGCCAATCGGCACGATGAGAAACGACCAACACTCTATCGGAATAATTTCCTAACAGGTTTTCTCTGATTTCCGCAATCCGATTTTGGGCAACAGCCAGTTGCACCAGGCATACAAGCAATATAAAGTTATAAATTCGTTTCATAAATTCAAATATTAAAATTATTAGTTCAGCTTACCGTTCTTCCAGACCATCTTTTCTCCCCACATAGGCACATAGGTCTGGTCACAGTTAATCTTGGACGCCCGTTCTAGTGCCATGTCCAATGACCATCTGGATGCATCAACACCTGCATGAGCCATTTCCAAAATATGGGATAACAGAACATAATCCGGCTGTACCTGTCCCGCTCCGGTACCTAAAATATTATTCTCAGTCAGCGCATTAGGAGCATAGCGGGGAATCAAGACATTAACATGTGGCGCAATGTTTGTATATTGTTCCGTTTTAAAATTGGAATCACCGACATGCATAAAGACGAAATTTCCAGTATCGTCCCCACAGTCTATCTGGAAAATAGTTACGAAATTTGATAATCCGGAATTATTATGATCGGTAATACAAGTACGGATTTTAAATTTACCTATTTCATAATCTTTATCCCCCTTTGCCGTGTAGGGATAAGTGGTGTCTTTCAAATAATTGGATAATACCGGCTTATCCAAATCAAACATTGCCTGAATCAAATCTGTATTATAATGATCAGAATGCTTATGCGTCACACAAAGGAAGTCGATATAGGGTGCAAGTTCCTTCGCCCAGCGATGAGAAATATCAATAGCAAAACATCCGGAAGGAGTCTTAACTATATATCCCATGTTATAAAGCAACCAGATTTCTGCTGTGCCATTCTCTACTTTGGAGTTTTCAATTCCGTCCATCACCCGGTCAAAAGCACTCCGGTAATAGTATAAG
>OLVZ01001797.1_pt1 | contig 17293 bp, 10 predicted proteins | sample 1673341 | NCBI WGS metagenome assembly OLVZ01 (sample SAMEA3178944, study PRJEB25190) | human gut metagenome | biome: human gut; feature: human-associated habitat; material: faeces | place: Austria | collected 2013 | reverse complement strand
ACGTGCTGGTGAGCATGGCCGGGAACGGCGCTCTGCTGGTGGATGAGCACGGCGAGGTGCACCGCATCGGCTGCCCCAAGGGCAAGGTCGTGAACAGCGTGGGCGCAGGCGACAGCATGGTGGCCGGTTTTGTGGCAGGTTATCTGCAAAGCGGCAGCTATGAGCAGGCCCTCAGGCTGGGCACCGCCTGCGGCAGTGCCACCGCGTTCAGCCTTGGGCTGGCAACGAAAGAAAAGATCGAAGAATTGTTTGGTCAAATTTAAGGCAGCTCACCCTCTCCGTCATTGCTGACGCAATGCCATCTCCCCCAAAGTGGGAGGTCTTGACAGTCATTGCTATGTTGATGGTTTTGCCAAGGGCTCTCCCTTCGGGAGAGCTGGACGCGAAGCGGCCTGAGAGGGTGAGGACGCTACGATAGAAAGGAGAACCCTTATGCGCATTACGGAATTATTCACCGCAAAGTCCATCGAGCTGGATTCCGCGGCCTCCAACCGGGACGAGATCCTCTCCCGGCTGGTAGAGCTGCAGGCCACCCACGGCAACATCACCGACACAGAAGCCTACAAGAAGGCACTCTACGCCCGGGAGGATGAGGCTTCCACCTACGTGGACAACGGCATCACCGTTCCCCACGCCAAGACGAATGTGGTCACCCGGCCCAGCCTGGCCGCCCTGCGTCTGAGCACCCCGGTGCAGTACAACGCCGAGGATGACGGCAAGACCGACCTGCTCTTTGCCATTGCGGCCCCCGAAAACGGCAGCCTGCATGTGGATATGCTGGCCCGCATGATGCAGATGCTGATGAACGAGGACTTTGTGGAAAAGCTGAAGGCCGCCAGGACCCCCGCCGAATTCCTTGCCCTCATCGACGCACAGGAGGAGGCCCAGTTCGGTGAGGAGAGCTTCACCCAGCAGGCCATCCCCCAGAGCGGCTACCGCATTCTGGCCGTGACCGCCTGCCCCAACGGCATTGCCCACACCTACATGGCCGCCGAGGCGCTGGCCAAGGCCGGTGACAAGCTGGGCCTGCCCACCAAGGTGGAGACCAACGGCTCCGATGGTGCCAAGAACGTGCTGACCCGCGCTGAGATTGCAGCCTGCGACGGCATCATCGTGGCAGCAGACAAGAATGTGGAGACCGCCCGCTTTGACGGCAAGCCCGTGCTGTTTGCCCGGGTGGATGACGGCATCCACAAGCCCGAGGAGCTGCTGAAAAAGGTAGCCCACGGCGAAGTTCCTGTTTATCATGCCAAGGGCGGTGCCGCCGCTGCCGAGGAGGAGACCTCCGGCGACAGCTTTGGCCGCAAGGTGTACAAAGACCTGATGAACGGCGTGTCTCACATGCTGCCCTTTGTGGTGGGCGGCGGCATTATGATCGCGCTGGCCTTCCTGCTGGACGATTACACCATCGACCCCTCCAACTTTGGCATGAACACCCCCATCGCCGCCTTCTTCAAAACGGTGGGCAGCGCCGCCTTTGGCTATATGCTTCCCATTCTGGCAGGCTTCATCGCCATGTCCATCGCCGACCGTCCCGGCCTGGCCGTGGGCTTTGCGGGCGGCGTGCTGGCCATGAACGGCACCAACTTTGCAGGCCTTGCCAATGGTGAGACCACCGGCATCTCCGGCGGCTTCCTGGCCGCTCTGCTGGCCGGTTTCGTGGCCGGTTATGTGGTCGAGTTCCTGAAGAGGATCACCGAAAAGCTCCCCGCCAGCCTGAACGGCATCCGCCCCATGCTGATCTACCCGCTGGGCGGCATCCTCATCATCGGTGCCGTGATGTGCGGCATCAACCCGGTCATGGGCATGATCAACACCGCCATGACCAACTGCCTCAACGCCATGGGCGGCACCTCCAAAGTCCTGCTGGGTGCCATCGTTGCCGGTATGATGAGCATTGACATGGGCGGCCCCTTCAACAAGGCTGCCTACGTCTTTGGCACTGCCGCACTGGCCTCCGGCAACTACGAGGTCATGGCTGCTGTCATGGTGGGCGGCATGGTTCCTCCCATCGCGATTGCCCTCTCCACCACCTTCTGCCCCAAGAAGTGGACCCCTGACGAGCGCCGCAACGGCATCGTGAACTACGTCATGGGCCTGTGCTTCGTCACCGAGGGTGCCATCCCCTACGCCGCCGCCGACCCGCTGCGCGTCCTGCCCAGCTGTGTGGCCGGTGCCGCGCTGGCCGGTGCCCTCTCCATGACCTTCGGCTGCGCCCTGCGCGCTCCCCACGGCGGCATCTTCGTGTTCCCCGTGGTCGATCATGCCCTGCTCTACTGCGTGGCTCTGGCCGCTGGCAGCGTGGTGGGTGCCGTGATCCTGAGCCTGCTCAAGAAGGCCCGCACCGACGCGGCCTGATCTGCCATTCTCCTTCTTCCTTTACCATATAAAAAGGGCCCGTCTGCGCGCACCAAAATGCGGCAGGCGGGCCCTTTTTTGCTTATCCCTTGATGATCCGGAGCAGGGTCTTGTCCAGCTGGATGGTGCGGTTCCAGGGGTTCAGGATGATGCCCTGGATCTCCGGCACCTGCAGTGCGGCATCCAACAGCTTTTCAAGCTCCACCAGAAAGGTGGACTGCACCGCTTCCGCGCCCTTCATCTCCTCTTCAAAGCTGGTAAAGGCATACCACCAGCTGGCCCCATCGGCCGTGCGGAGGGCCCGCAGCTGCATCTGCTCACTGGCCGGGTTCGGCTCCACCGCCACCACGACCTGTCCGTTTTCCCGCATCCGCCGCCGGATCACGGTCAGGGTATGCGCCAGCTGCTCCTGTGTAGGCTCCTGCTGTAACTGGCAGACTGCCTGTTCGATCTTTTCGTTGCCGTTCAGGCCCTCGTCCTTCTTCTGTGCCATAAACTCTCCCATTCTTTTTGTTGTATTTTATGCTTGTATTATATCCGGACTTTACGAAAAATGGAAGCACAGGCCAGAGATTCTTTCTTTTTTCGTCTGCTTTCGGGTGTTTTTTCAAAAATCAGTAGCCCCCGCCCCGAAAAAGTGTTACAATGTTTTCGTCTGGTATCATTTCAGAAACGACAGGACGCGCCGTTTTTCCGTGAGCCGTTTTGTCGGAATGGGAGAGATAAGTCAATGAAACGAATCCTTCGTTCTGCCGTCAGTCTGCTGCTGTGCGCCGCCGTGGCGCTGGGCGGCACTGCCTGCGGCCGAAGCAAGCTGCCCACCACCATCACGATCTGGACCTACTACAACGGCGATCAGCTGGAATGCTTCAACCAGCTGGTGGAGCAGTTCAACTCCACCGTGGGCAAAGAGAAGAACATCCGGGTCGAAAGCTCCAGTCAGGGCAGCGTGAACGACCTGGAGACCAGCGTGCTGGCCGCCGCCGAGGGCAAGGTGGGTGCCGAGAAGCTGCCCAACATCGTCTCCTCCTACGCAGACACCGCCTTTACGCTGGATCAGATGGGCCTTGCCGTTGACCTGAGCCCCTACCTGACCGAAAAAGAGAAGTCTGCCTATATCGCCGGTTTTCTCGAAGAGGGCGACCTGATGAACAACGGGGAGCTCAAGGTCTTTCCCATAGCAAAATCCACCGAGCTGCTCTACCTGAACGTCACCGACTTTGTCCCCTTTGCCGAGGCCACGGGCGTGACCTATGCGGATCTTTCCACTGTGGAGGGGCTGAACGAGGCCGCACACAAATACTACGACTGGACCGATGCCCAGACGGCTGCGCCCAACGACGGCAAGGCCCTGTATGGCCGCGACGCGCTGACCAATTACCTGCTCTGCGGCGCACAGGAACTGGGTACGACCATCTTTGATGCCGAGAACGGCGTGATGACCCTGCACTTTGACAAGCCGACCCTCCGCAAGCTGTGGGATAACTACTATGTCCCCTACATCAAGGGCTGGTGCAGTGCCAGCGGCAAGTTCCGCAGCGACGATATCAAGATCGGCAGCCTGCTGGCCTATGTCGGTTCCTCCTCCAGTGCTTCCTTCTTCCCCACCCAGGTGCTGACCAGCGACACCGAGAGCCACGGCATCGAGATGGCCGCGCTGCCCTGCCCCAGCTTTGCAGGCTGTGAGCCGGTGGCCGTCCAGCAGGGGGCCGGCATGGTAGTCATCCCGGGCACCGAGGACGAGATCAGTGCCTGCGTTGCCTTCCTGAAATGGTTCACCCAGCCGGAAAACAACCTGCAGTTCTCGGTGCAGTCCGGCTATATGCCCGTGACCTATGCCGCCAACAGCATATCTGCCCTTGAGAACAGCGGCCTGACGGTCTCCGACAGGATCCACAAGGTGCTGAGCCTGTCCATTGATGCCATCGATCGCAGCAAGCTCTACACCACCCATGCCTTCCCGGATGCCCTGCGCGCCCGCAATACCCTGCAGTACGCGCTGGAGGACCGTGTCACGGCCGACCGTGCCACGGTGCTGGAGCGGCTGGCTGCCGGGCAGACCCCCGAGGAAGCCGAAGCCGAGTTCCTGACCGATGCCTATTTTGATGCCTGGTACGACCAGACTCTGGCCGCTCTCAGCGCCTTTGCGGGCTGAGATGCCCTTGGAACAACCACAAAAGGAGAGACCCTCAGATGCAGAACCACAAGCCGCACAGCCAGAAGGCCCCTCAGACGGGCCATTCTATCTTCGGCACCATCCTTTTCTCCCTGCTGGCTGTGCTGGCGGTGGAGTTCCTGCTGCTGACCTTTGCCGTCCACGTCACCCGGCTTGGCCCCCAGCTGAACCAGAACGCCGAGGATATCCTTGCCATGCAGGTGGACAACCGCAGCCGGTATCTTCAGTCCATCTTCCACGATGCACAGGAGCTGACCAGCCTTTCCGATGCCATCAATGGCCTGACCCAGCAGCTTCTGGACGAAGGAGAGATCAGCCTGAGCACGCTGGACAGCAGCAGCGACGTGGCCTATCCCCTGCTGGAAGCCGCCGCGCCGGAGCTCATCAGCACCCTGCGCATCAAGTCGGTGACCGGCGTGTTCCTTATCCTGAACACCCATGATCTGGACAAGCGGAAGCAGGACAGCCTCATGCCCGCCATCTACCTGCGGGATCTTGACCCGGATGCCGCTCCCTCCCAGCGCAACGCCGACCTGACCTTTGTGCGGGCACCGGCCCAGCTGGTGCAGTCCCTCTCCATTGCCACGGACAACAGCTGGTCCCCCGCCATCCGCTACCGGGCACTGGGAAACCGGGGCTTCCTTTATCCCCCTTTCCAGGCCGCCTATAAAGACGGAGCCAGCCTTGCCGCCTCCGATTATGGCCACTGGACCTCACAATCCTATCTGGTACCCGGGGACACCCACGAGGCCATTGCCTACAGCCAGCCCCTGATCCTGCCGGACGGCACCGTTTACGGCGTGATCGGCGTGGAACTGCTGGCCGACTACCTGTGGGAGAACCTGCCCTGCTCTGAGCTGCAGAACAACGGCACCTATTTCCTTGCCGTGACCGATACGGAGGAGCTCTCTGCCTCTGAACTGCAGCTGTGTCCGGTGCTCCGTTCCCACTGCGACGGGCAGCCGGGTTCTGCGGACGAAAGCCTTACGCTGCGCCTCCACAGTGCCCATACCCACCGCTACCTCTTCAGCAATGCCCTTTACATTGCTTCGGTCTCCCCCTTGAACCTCTACAGCCGGAACGCCCCTTTCTCGGGCAAGCACTGGCTTCTCGTGGGCTCCGTTCCCGCGGTGCAGCTCTTTGCTTTCGCCCAGCGGCTGAAGCAGCTGTTCTCCTTCATCATGCTGATCACGCTGGCCGTTGGCATTGTTTGCAGCTGGCTGGTCAGCAGGCGGCTGGCCCGGCCCGTTGCCAGGCTCTCGGCCGAGGTAGCCGCTGCCGAAGCGGATTCCTCCGCCATCCCGCATCTGTCCGCCACCGGCATCCGGGAGCTGGATCAGTTCTCCTCTGCCTTTACCCAGCTGAGCAAAGACGTGCTGGACTCCTCCACCCGCTTTTTGCGCATTATGAAATTGGCCAGCGCGGAGCTGGGCGGCTATGAGCTGCGCGATGACAGTGTTTATGTGACTGATAACTTCTTCTCCATGCTGGGCCTTGCACAGGAGCAGCCAGATCCGCTCACGCCAAAGGCTTTCCGCGCCCTGATGGGCACACTGGAGCAGCGGTGGTTCTACCGCCTGTCCCCGGCCAACAACAAGGTCTTTGCCATCCCCCAGCCCGACGGCAGCACCCACTACATCACCCTGCGTGTCACCCATATCCTGGGCGAAAGCGCCTCCGAGGTGGGCCTGGCTGAGGATATGACCACCACGGTGCTGGAGCAGCAGCGCATTGAGCACGAGCGCGATTACGACACCCTGACCGGCCTGTACCGCCGCCGTGCCTTTGACCGCGCCTGTGACGCGCTGTTCCAGCAGCCCGAAAAGCTGGGCTGTGCCGCCCTGCTGATGATGGATCTGGACAACCTCAAGCAGATCAACGACACCTACGGCCACGACTGGGGCGACCAGTACATCCGCCAGACCGGCCAGTGCTTTGCGGCCAATACGCCCGCCAGCACCATCTGCTCCCGCCTTTCGGGCGATGAATTCCTGATCTTCTTCTATGGCTATCAGGATCAGGCACAGCTCCGCGCCCAGCTGGAGCTGCTGAGTGCCGCCCTGCAGCGCAGCGTGTCCATCCTGCCCAACGGCAAGCAGCTGCACATCAGCATCTCGGGCGGCATTGCCTGGTACCCCACGGACGGCCACGACCTGCTCACCCTGAAAAAATATGCCGACTTTGCCATGTATCAGGTCAAGCATTCCCACAAGGGCCGCATGTGTGATTTTGATATCGGCAGCTACCATCAGGAGGCATACGCCGCCCAGACCCAGCAGGACTTTGAGCTCCTGCTGCAGGAGGAGCTGGTGTCCTACCACTTCCAGCCCATCTACTCTGCCCGCAGCGGCCGGGTCGCAGCCTACGAGGCCCTCATGCGGGTCGATCTGCCCACCCTGCACTCCCCCGCTCAGGTCATGCAGCTGGCCCATGAGACAGGCCGCCTGTATGAGATCGAACGGATCACGGTGTTCCATTCCAGCGAGATCTTCCAGCGCATGCAGGCACAGGGCCTGCTCCAGAGCGATGCCCTGCTCTTCATCAACTCCATCGCCAATGTCAGCCTGACGGTTGAGGATGTGGAGGAATATGCTCAGCGCTACCCCGAGCTGCTCAAGCGGCTGGTGGTGGAGATCACCGAACAGGAAGATCTGGACCGCGCATGTCTGGAACGGAAGCGGAACGTTCCGGGCTTCTCCGGCTCCTTTGCGCTGGATGACTACGGCAGCGGCTACAGCAACGAGCTGAACCTGCTGGAGCTGTCGCCCCGGTACATCAAGATCGACATTTCCATTGTGCGCGGGATCGACACCGACCGCGATAAGCAGCAGATCGTCTCCAACATTGTGGCTTACGCCCACGCCCGCAGTATGCAACTCATTGCCGAGGGCATTGAGACAGAGGCCCAGCTGCGCACCGTCATCGGTCTGGGCGTGGACCTGCTGCAGGGCTATTACCTCAGCCGCCCCGCCGCAGTGCCCGCCCCCATTGCACCGGCAGCGCAGACGGTGATCGACCAGCTCGAACACCAGCGGTTTAATTCCCTCGGTTTATGATCTTTCCGGCTCCCCTGCAGGGGAGTCTTTTGTGACCCCATTCAGAGAAAGGAGACACGATGAACCACGAATCCAGTTCCGCTCTCCCCGCCGCCATCCGGGTGCGGGGCGCGCGGGTGCACAACCTGAAGAACATCGACGTAGATGTGCCGCTCCACAAGATCGTCGGCATTGCGGGCGTGTCCGGTTCCGGCAAGTCCTCGCTGGCGCTGGGTGTCCTCTACGCCGAGGGCTCCCGCCGCTATCTGGAGGCCCTTTCCACCTATACCCGCCGCCGGATGACCCAGGCCGAAAAGGCGCAGGTAGACGAGATCCGCTATGTTCCCGCCGCACTGGCCCTCCACCAGCGGCCCGGCGTGCCCGGAATGCGTTCCACCTTTGGCACCATGACCGAGCTTTTGAACAGCCTGCGCCTGATGTTCTCCCGGCTGTCCCACTACCCCTGCCCCAGTTGCGGCTGCATGGTGCCGCCCAGCCTGAACATTGCGGCTGAGATCCCGCTCTACTGCCCCCGGTGCGGCGCGCAGGTGCCGGTGCTGGGCGCGGAGCAGTTTGCCTTTAACAGCACCGGAGCCTGCCCCAGCTGCGAGGGCACCGGCATCGTGCGGGTGGTGGACGAATCCACTCTGGTGCCGGACGAGAGCCTTTCCATCAACGAGGGCGCGGTGCTGCCCTGGCAGACCCTGATGTGGTCGCTGATGAAGGAGATCGCCGAAAAGATGGGCGTGCGCACCAACGTCCCCTTCCGGGAGCTGACCCCGGAAGAGCGCGACATGGTGTTCCACGGCCCCGCAAAAAAAGTGCACCTGCTCTACCAGAACAGCAAGACCGGCGCGGCGGGTGAAATGGATTTCACCTACTTCAACGCTGTTTATACCGTGGAGAACGCCCTTGCCAAGGTAACGGATGAAAAGGGCATGAAGCGGGTGGAACGGTTCCTGAAGCAGGGCCCCTGCCCCGCGTGCGGCGGCTCCCGCCTGAACGCCGCGGCCCGGGCTCCCCGGCTGCGGGGCATCGGGCTGGCCGATGCCTGCCGCATGACGCTGGACACGCTGGTGCAGTGGGTGGAGGGGGTACCCGCCTCCCTGCCCGTGGAGATGCGCCCCATGGCTGAGAGCATCTGCGAGTCCTTTCAGGCCACCGCCGCCCGCCTGCTGGATCTGGGGCTGGGCTACCTCTCCCTTGACCGGGAGGCTGCCACCCTTTCCACAGGGGAGCGCCAGCGGGTGCAGCTGGCCCGCTCGGTGCGCAACCGCACCACCGGCGTGCTCTATGTGCTGGACGAGCCCTCCATCGGCCTGCACCCCTCCAACATCGAGGGCCTGCGGGGCGTGATGCATGACCTGATCGCGGACGGCAACTCCATCGTGCTGGTGGATCACGACACCGAGATCCTGCGGGATGCCGACTGGCTCATTGAGATGGGCCCCGGTGCCGGTGAAAACGGCGGCACCATCCTGACACAGGGCACCGTGGAGCAGGTGGCCCAAAGCCCGGCTTCCCGCATCGGGCCCTTCCTTGCCGACCTGCACACCCTCTCGGCCCGCACCCGCACCCCGGAGGCGGAGCTCTTTGCGCTGGGCACCATCACCCTGCGCACCCGGGCCATCCACACCGTCAAGCCATTGGAAGTCCGGCTGCCCAAGGGGCGGCTCATTGCGGTGACCGGCGTGTCCGGTTCCGGCAAGACCACGCTGGTGCTGGAAAGCCTGATCCCCGCGCTGGAGGCCGCCGCCAAGGGCGAAGCTCTGCCCGCCCATGTGGAAAGCATCACTGCACCGGGCATTGCGCAGGTCAAGCTCATTGACGCAACGCCCATCGGCATCAACGTGCGGTCCACGGTGGCCACCTATGCCAATGTCCACGATGAGCTGCGCAAGATCTACGCCCGCTCCCCCCTTGCCAGGGAGAAGGGCTACAAGGCGGGCGATTTTTCCTACAACACGGGCCGCCTGCGCTGCCCCGGCTGCGACGGCACCGGCACCATCAGCCTGGACATCCAGTTCCTGCCGGATGTGGAGATCACCTGCCCGGACTGCGGCGGCTCCCGCTACCAGAAGGATGCCGCCGCCCTCTACCGCACCCGGAAGGACGGCACCCAGGCCGAGAGCCTGCCCCGCCTGATGGAGATGAGCGTGGACGAGGCCCTTGCCGCCTGTGCCGACCTCAAGCTGGTGGCCAGCCGGCTGCAGACCCTTTCCAGCCTGGGGCTGGGCTACCTGACTCTGGGCGAGGCCACGCCCAGCCTTTCGGGCGGGGAGGCCCAGCGGCTCAAGCTCGCCAGCGAGATGGGCAAAGGGCAGGCCGACACCGTGTTTGTATTCGACGAGCCCACCATCGGCCTGCACCCGCTGGATGTGCGCACCCTGCTGGGCGTATTCCAGCGTCTCATTGACAGCGGGGCCACTGTGGTGGTCATTGAGCACGATCTGGATGTGATCCGCAACGCCGACTATCTCGTGGACCTTGGCCCCGGCGGCGGCGAGAGCGGCGGACGCATCGTGGCCTGCGGCACACCGGAGCAGGTGGCCGCCGATCCCGCCAGCATCACCGGAAAATATTTGCACCTGTAACCAAAAGAGGGACCCCGCCCAACGGCGAGGTCCCTCTGACATTTTATGATAAATTTTAGGTATCCTGCAGCTCCCCGCGGCTGGCAGCCTTGAGGTAGGCAAAGATGAAGCCGTCCAGATCACCATCCATCACGGCATCGACATTGCCGGTCTCGTAGTTGGTGCGGTGATCCTTGACCATGGTGTAGGGCATGAACACATAGCTGCGGATCTGGTGGCCCCATGCGATCTCGTTCTGCACGCCCTTGATGTCGTCGATCTTATCCATGTGCTGCTGCTTGGCGATCTGGTACAGCTTTGCCTTCAGCATTTCCATGGCGTAGTCACGGTTCTGGAACTGGCTGCGCTGGGTCTGGCAGCTGACCACGACACCGGTGGGCTTGTGGATCAGACGGACAGCGGAAGAGGTCTTGTTGATGTGCTGGCCGCCGGCACCGGAGGAGCGGAACACCTGCATCTCGATATCCTCAGGGCGGATGTCCACCTGAATGGTGTTGTCCAGCTCAGGCATCACTTCCAGAGAGGCAAAGCTGGTCTGGCGGCGGGCGTTGGCATCAAAGGGAGACACGCGGACCAGACGGTGCACGCCGTTCTCGCTCTTGAGCAGGCCGTAGGCGTTGGGGCCCTTGACCATCATGGAAGCGCTCTTCATGCCGGCCTCATCGCCGTCCTGATAATCCAGCACCTCCACGGTCATGCCGTGTGCCTGTGCCCATTTGTTGTACATACGGTACAGCATCTCGGCCCAGTCCTGCGCCTCGGTGCCGCCGGTACCGGCGTGGAAGGTCAGGATGGCGTTGCTGTGGTCGTACTCACCGTTCAGCATGGTCATCAGCTGCAGCTCGTCCACAGCCTTGCCCACGGCGTTCACGGCTTCCTCTGCCTCGGGCACCATATCGGGGTCGTACTCCTCGTCCAGCATCACCAGCATGGTCTCGGCATCATCGTACAGGCCCTGCAGCTTTTCAAAGCGGCTCAGCTTGCCCTTCAGGTCGCCCACTTCATCAAAGACCTTCTTGCTCAGCTCAGCGTCATCATAGAAGCCGGGGCGGCTCATGGTGTGCTCCAGCTCCTGCACGCGCTTGCGGGAAGCGTCGATGGCCAGCGCTTCCTCCAGGTCCTTCACAGCGGTACCGTAATCGGCCAGCTGCACTTTCAGTTCGTCAGTAGTAATCATATTTTAAGAATCCCTCAAAAGATACAGTTTATACACAGATACTTCATTAGTATACCCAGAATCCATGATAAAGTAAAGAGGAAAAATACTCAACCTACTGGAATTTTGAAGATTTTTGCCTTTTCTTTTCTCTTTTAAGGGAGTATAATAAGTTCAACTAGCATACTGGGAGGATCTTATGCCCAAATATTATGGCTGCCCCTGTGAGGGCTGCGGCAAGCCGCTGACACTGCAGGACGACATCGTTGTCTGCCCCGACTGCGGCGCGCCTTATCACCGCGATTGTTATGAAAAGCTCGGCCGCTGCATCCATGCCCCGGCCCACGCCGCCGGATACGAGTGGAAGTTCCCTTATCAGGAAAGTGAGCTGTGCACCTGCCCTGCCTGCGGCGAGCGCACCCTGCGCAGTGAATCTGTCTGCCGCTGCTGCGGTGCGACCCTGCCCCCGGAGGGGGCACAGGAGCCCGCCGACCGTGCCGATTCGGACGAGCACAGCGAGGAGTTTGATTACTCCACCTTTTACCGCCAGTTCCAGGAGACCGGGGCCCCGCAGGTAGACCCGCTGCGCCAGACCTATCAGGCCGCTTTTGGCAAGGAAGAGGTCATGGACGGCATTCCCTGCAAGGACTGGGCGGATTTCATCGGCCCGGCTTCCCCTGCCTACCTGAGCGCCTACTGCCGGATGCAGCTGTCCCACACTAAGACCTCCATGAGCTTTTCGGCCATGCTTTTCGGCCCGTTCTATTTCTTCTACCGCAAGGCGTGGAAGCCCGCGTTCGCCTTTCTGGCCGCCGAGCTGGTGCTGGCCCTGCCCACCTTCATTGACCTTTTGCAGATCACGGACAGCAGCCTGGCCCCGGGGCTTTCCACCTCCACCCTGCTCACCCTTTCCCGGGTCTGCTCGGTGCTCAGCTTCCTGCTGATGATCGTGCGCGGCCTGTACGGCAAGTGGCTCTACCGCCAGAGTGCCGCCGAGAAGATCCGCCGCATCCGCGCGGAGTTCCCGGACGCGGCACAGCGCAAAGCCGTGCTCTGCGCCCAGGGCGGCACCAGCTGGGCCGCCGTGCTCGGCTGTCTGGTCCTGCTCATGGTCATCGGCAGCGCGTTCACCCTGCTGCTTGGCCCCAATGTGGATGCCCTGATCCATCTGGTCTACGGCTGAGCGTTCAGCCTGAAATGATATGATGAAGGAGTTCCGAACCATGAAAAAAGTTACGAAGGCTGTCATCCCTGCCGCTGGTCTGGGCACCCGTGTGCTGCCCGCCACCAAGGCCATGCCCAAGGGGATGCTTCCCATCGTGGATAAGCCCGCCATCCAGTATCTGGTGGAGGAAGCCGTCAAGTCCGGCATCACGGACATTCTGATCATTCTGGGCCGCAGCCAGAGCATCATTGAGGATCACTTTGACCGCAGCCCCGAGCTGGAAGAAAAGCTGGCCGCCCCCGGCAAGGAAAAAATGCTGGAGGAGTGCCTGGGCATCTCGAACCTTGCCAACATCTTCTTTGTGCGCCAGAAGCAGACGCTGGGCCTGGGCCACGCCGTGAGCATGGCAAAGGCCTTTACCGGTGACGATCCGTTCGTGGTCATCTACGGCGACGACGTGATCTGGGGCGAGGATCCTGTCTGCGCCCAGCTCATCCGCGCCTATGAGGAGTTCGGCCGCCCGGCTGCGGGTGTCTCCGCTGTACCCTGGGCCGATGTGAGCCGCTACTGCAGCCTGAAGACCACCCCCATCCACGACAACTATTTCTTTGTGGATGACATGATCGAGAAACCCAAAAAGGGCCAGGAGTTCAGCAATTACTCCATTCTGGGCCGTGTGCTGCTGACCCCTGAGATCTACGATATCCTCGCCCACACCAAACCCGGTGCAGGCGGCGAGATCCAGCTGACCGATGCCATGGCCGAGTATGCCCGCAACTGTGGCGGCATGACCGCCGTGGAGTTCACCGGCACCCACTACGACATGGGCAACAAGCTCCGCGTGGTGGAGGCTCAGGTGGAGCTGGCATTGCAGCATCCTGAGATCGGCGAGGCTTTCCGCGCCTACCTGAAGGAGTTCTGCAAGACCCTGTAACTGTCATTTTCCTTTCCATGACCCAAGACCGCTCTGCCGCCGGGCAGGGCGGTCTTTTGCTGCAATAACCCCGGCAAGAAATTGGTTGATATAAAACAGATCCTGCGGTATACTGGAATGGATTGTTTTTATTGAAAGATCGTGTCAAAGAGAAAGCGAGGTTTTTTCATGGCAAATGCCGACCGCAGCGCGGAGCAGTTCCGCAAAATGACGGAGACCCCCATCCCGAAATTGATCCTGAGCCTGGCGGCTCCCACGATATTGAGCATGCTCATCACCAGCATCTATAATCTGGCCGATACCTTTTTTGTGGGCCAGATCTCCACCAGCGCATCCGGCGCGGTGGGCATCGTTTCCAGCCTGATGGCCATTCTCCAGGCGCTGGGCTTTATGCTGGGCCACGGCTCCGGCAGCATCATCAGCCGCAGCCTGGGCAGCCAGAACACCGATGCTGCCACCCGGTTTGCTTCCACCAGCTTCTTCACGGCGCTGGTGTTCGGCGGTGTCATCACAGTGGCGGGCCTGCTCACCCTGCCCGATTTTATGATGCTGCTGGGCAGCACCGAGACCATCCTGCCCCATGCCTGTGCCTACGCGCGGTACATCCTGCTGGCCGCTCCTATTATGATGTCCAGTCTGGTGATGAACAACATCCTGCGCTATGAGGGCAAGGCCAGCTTTGCCATGATCGGCCTGGTCACCGGCGGCCTGCTGAACATCGCACTGGACCCGTTGTTCATCTTTGGGCTGGGCATGGGCACCGCCGGTGCGGGCCTTGCAACGGCCCTGAGCCAGACCATCAGCTTCTGCATCCTGCTGTCCATGTTCCTGCGGGGCAAAACAGTCAGCCAGTTCCGGATCACGGCAGTCACCCGCAGCCCGGCGGAGTTCGGCACCATCCTGATGACCGGTATGCCCAGCTTTGGCCGTCAGGGCCTGAACAGCATTGGCGGAATGCTGCTGAACATCGCCGCCCGGGGCTATGGCGACGCTGCCGTGGCCGGTATGAGCATCGTTTCCCGCATCTTCATGTTCATCATTTCGGTCGCCATCGGCGTAGGGCAGGGCCTGCAGCCGGTAGCTGCCTTCAACTATGGTGCACGCAAGTTCCGCCGGGTGCGGCAGGCGGCCATCTTCACCATGGGTGCCGCCTTCTGTATGCTGGTGGTTCTGGTCGCTCTGTGCTGGGTGGACAGCGATGCCCTCATCCGCCTGTTCCGCGACGACCCGGATGTGACCGCCGTGGCTCTGCCTGCCTTCCGCTTCCAGTGTCTGGCCATCCTGCTGCAGCCGGTGACCGTGGTGGCGAACATGCTGTTCCAGAGCGTAGGCAAGGTCGGACGCGCCACCTTTCTTGCCTGCTGCCGTCAGGGCGTGTTCTTTATCCCGCTCATCCTCATCCTGCCCCGCACGCTGGGACTCATGGGCGTGGAGACCTGCCAGCCCATTGCGGATGTGTTCACCTTTATCGTCTCCCTGCCCTTTCTGCTGGCGTTCCTGAACCAGCTGAGCCGGATGGACGACGCCGAAAAAGCCAGAGCCGCTTCCTGAACCGCTGTCATAAAACTGTAACCAGCAGCCGTGTTTTCCTGCAATGGAAAGCACGGCTGTTTCGTATTATAATTGAACTGGGAAATCAAGGAAGTCCCTGCTTTCTTCTCTGTGTACTGTTTCAGGCCTTTCAAAGGAGTGATCTTTATGAAGTGTACCGTTTCCCGCATCGGCTGCGCTGCCGCCTGCATGGCGCTGTGCCTTGCCCTTGGCTGCAGCTGCAGCGTGCTGCCGCCCGCTTCCGGCAAGCCTGCTGCTCCTGCTTCCTCAGTGCCCACCGATGCACATGGGGATCCGCTTTACGACAGCTCCCGGCTGGACGACGGAAAGCTGCGGATGCTTTACGGTTACGACAATTCCGGCGGTGCCTGCACCGTTCTGTGCGGCAGCAAGGTGCTGTACCAGTCCTTCCGCAGCGAGAACGTGAACCTTCTGCAGGACACCGTGACCGGTGAGACCAACTACTGGTTCCGCACCTGGGCCGATCCGGATGCCCGGTGTGGGCGCCGCAGCGGCCTGTTCGACAAAAGCGGCAGCGAAGTAATGACCTTTGAAGGAGAGCAGAGTGCCACCATCCAGAACGGTCTGCTGGTGCTGCAGGAAGCCCACGCCGTGAACGGCAGCTACGAAAACGGCTACGACGATTACGGCACCTGTCAGGTGATCGACCTTTCCACCGGCGAACGTCTGCCCGTGCCGGATGGCGCATACCGCTGCATCGTGTGCGGGGACAGGCTGGTGTTCACCTGCTATGCCCGCCCAGCAGACCTTGCCGAGGACGCATGGGACGATGAACCCGCCCTGCACAGCTGGATCATTATACAGACGAAGGACGGTACACAGACTTACGGCGCAGATGCCACTACTGCCCTGAGCCTTTCCTATGCACCGGACGTTCTGACCGACTGGGTGGAGCTGGACACCTGCCACGCCAGCGGCGAGCCAACGGACGAAACGCTCTATAACCCCGCCACCGGCGAAGGCTTCACCGGCTTCCGACAGGTATGCGGCAGCGGCACCGCCTGCTTCGAGACCAGCGATGGCCGCTACGAGCTGCGGGATCTCGCCACCGTGGACCGCACCCTCATTGGCACCTTCGACGACCAGCCCAGCAGCTATTTCCCGGGCTATGTGGTCACATGGCGCACGAGCGGCGACTTCGGCTATGATCTGCACGACCTTGTTACCGGTGAGGTGACACCGCTGTACGCCTCCAGCGTCATGAGCGACACCATCGCCCTTTACTATGAGGACGGGCGGTTGAAGGTGTTCAACACCGAAACCGGCGATTTGATCACTGATACCACCGTGGAGCCAGTGGAGGGCCAGCAAAGCGTGATGATGGATAACAAGGGTGACGGCTACGTCTGGCTGGAGCTGCGGGATAACGATAACTTTGAGACCACCGCCACCCGCGTGTACGGCCCCGAGGGTCTTGTCTCCGATCTGACCCACCTGCAGGACAAGTATTATTCCCTGAACTATCTCATCACCACACCGGAGGGCAGGCCGCTGTACTGTGGCAACGCCAATGCGCCCAGCAGCAACGGCTCAATGTGTGACGTGCTGGATGAAAACGGCAACATTGTGTTCTATGGCCTTGGCAGCTGCTACAGCTACTACGACAACAGCCTGAACCAGCTGCCAGAACACGTGTTCGTTGCAAAACGCGGCTTTTACTACGGCTGGATGGATACCGACGGCAAATGGCTTTACTGCCGCAGCATTTTCTCTTCCATCAATGCCGACGACGAAATGGGCTACTGACCCAATAGGAGGAACGCCTTATGAAAAATGCTAAAATTTCCCGCCGAAGCTTTCTGCTGGGCCTTGCCGCCTGCTCTGCCGCAGGCATCCTGACCGCCTGCAAGGGAGCTGACACCCCCGCCAGCAGCGCTTCCGCCTCGCCGGAAGCCCCCGCTTCTTCCGTGAGCGAGCTTGAACCCATCGGGCTGTTCTCGCCGGAAGAGTTTCCCAAGCTGGACGGCAGCACCGCCTGCATCCCGCTGATGGCACAGATGATGGCCGACACCACCGGCATCGATCTTGAGGCGGCACAGAGCAGCATTTCGGTCAGCACCACGGCCTACGCGTGGGAAAACTTTGGCCTGTATCCGGATGAGGATTACACCGCCAAGATGCTGGTGGTGTACGAAGCGCCGGACTATGTGAAGGAAGAACTGCAGGAAGCCGGTGCCCAGCTGGAACAAAAGCCCATTGGCCGGGACGCACTGGTGTTCATTGTGAATGAGAACAATCCGGTCCAGAGCCTGACCCGGCAGCAGCTGAAGGATATCTACGCCGGTAAGATCACCAACTGGAAG